>OCGZ01001174.1_pt1 | contig 10955 bp, 9 predicted proteins | sample 1538711 | NCBI WGS metagenome assembly OCGZ01 (sample SAMN04571720, study PRJEB22368) | human gut metagenome | biome: human gut; material: stool | host: Homo sapiens | place: Luxembourg | collected 2012-08-17
AGAAAGTGCGGGGAGCATGGTCTGACAATCGGAGAGCTGATAGAGAATTTTGTCGGAGATTTAGTAGACGGTACTTACTCCAACGGAAGTGATGAGAGAATGTATGCACAACAGTGGTTTGAGCGTTGTTGGTTTGGAATGTTCCCGGAACCTTCGCTTCTCAATCATCTACTTTCCGAAGGACATGAACCACAGCATTTTCTTGATGCATTAAATAACATTGAAACTGCAAAAAGAGACATAAAGCAATCCCAAAAGGACATCGCAGAGCCTACGGACGAATGGAAGAATATTTATCATCACAAATACAACGATGATTTTACAAGCTATAAAATTGTTCATGCATATAATAACGTGGAAGAATTCATCGAACACGAAAAAGAATGTCTAGAATCATATAAAGATGACCTGAGAGAGTGGACAGAAGAAAGAGATATGATGTTGGAAAATTGGGATTCGTCAAATGTTGATTTAGAAGAAGAAATAGAAAATGTAAAAAAATGGGTGTCAGAAAAAGATAACTTACTTAAAATTATTGATAATAAAAAAACTGACATAGAAAAAAAAGAAAATAAAAAAGTCAAAAAAACATCGGGTATAAGAGTTCGTTAAATGTTTTCTTCTCATGTACCGAATTTCGGTACATTGTTGAATATACCCTTCTATATTATGTAACTTATTACAGCAGGAGGAAAAAACAATGCAGCTTGCATATGATACATTGCTAAAATTAAATAGTGTCAGCAAAATGGAAATGAATTTTTTCCTCCAGTGTGTGCGTTATCAAGACGAGCACAGAAGAGTGATTGGTGTTTATTACAAAGAATTCATGCAGGTATTAGGGATGAAAAGTAAGCAGACATTTTATAATGTTCTGCGTTCTTTGAGTGAGAAAAATTTACTTTCATATACTCAAAATGTCAAAGGGGATTTCGATATTTATCTCGAAAATCGAACATTTTCACAGCAAAAGACACCAGATTACATAGATCTAAATAAAGTACTTTTTCAAAGCAAAGAATTTTTCAAAATGAAAGCACATGAAAAATATATGCTTCTTGATCTTATGCGTTCTACGGCATTAAATAGAGGAATTCGTGTTATTAATGTAAAAGAGTTTTACCATAAATATTGTAATATATTACAAGTATCAAAAAGAATGATCCAGGTCTATTTACAGACATTACGCAAATATTTTTCTGTCCATATTAAGAATGGTAAATACTACATAAAATTTTTGGGTGGGAAATTATTTCAAAAACCAACAAAATCAATCAAAGGAAAACGAGCTACATATGTTTGTATAAATACAGCCGCTGATCAGCAAAGAGAGTATGTGGGAAGTGTATTGCTGCGTCGAGAACAGCTTGCAAAAAAACGAGAGGAGGATGCGTCAGATCTTGGGAAATTGACACATCAGTATAGCAAGATCATTAAGGAAAGAGGAGAGGATACGATATCGATCATATCTGCAGTATTACATCGTTATGCAGAGGAAAGTATTATATTTGATGTCAAACATTTCCATAAGATGCTTAGAAAAGCACTAAAACTGGAAAATTCACTGTGAACATTTTGCTCATGGTTTCTTTATGGTGCAAAAAATAGGGGATAGTCCATAAAGAAAAAGGGATAAATGAAATTTATGGAGAAAACAAAGGGTGATCAGAAGAAAATCAGTAGCATTATAATAATGTTTTGGTGATTCTGATAGAAGCCTTATTTTTTTGCTGTTTTGTGTGGTCTAAAAAATATGTAGAAAAATATAGAGCAGTCTAATATGAACGTGTTTTTTGAAAAAATAGATGGTGGTAAGTCTAAAAAACAAGTAGAAGTTTGTGTTTGAAAGTCCATTTTTGTGCATATCGGAAAAAGATGATAATCCATTAATAGAGCCGTTTATGGAGCATATTCGGTTGAAGTATATTAATTCTGTATACATTCTTATTTTTATGTACCATATATTCAATCTGTTACGAAATAATTTCATACATTGTATAAATAAAAGATTAATAAAACATAAAAAGTCTTTAGATTTTAAAATAGATATGTTATAAGAAAGATGTATAGATATACAACAGAAACTAGTACAAAAGATAAAATATTTCCAGATTATTTGACTGGCTAGATAATAAGAATTACAAGGGAGTGATAAATTATGAATTTTGAAAATTTGGTACTGGGAAAAGTGTTTTATTCGTATATTTTAGATATAGTGTTTGGGATATATATAGTTGTACTTATATTATATATTATTTGCCGTTATGCAAAAAAGGAATTAGTAGATGCACTTCATCTTAATATAAAATGTATAAAATTCATACCGAGAATATTAATAAATGTAATAATTATATTTTTTGTTTTCGGATGGAATTATAAAAGTAGGACAATGGATTTTTCAATAAAAGATGATATGTTAGTTACAACCTTTTTGGTAGGAATGCTGGCAATTATGGATTTGATATCAACACTTGCAAATTTATATCATGAATTCAAAGAATCAAATGAAAATAAAATAAGAAAAGAATTAGATGAACTAAAAAAAAGAATAGAAGAGTTGGAAAATAATAATAGGTGATTAGAAAAGAAAATCAAAAAAGTGTACCTAAAGTAACCTAGATAAGTAAAAAAGCCTTTGCTATAATATAATTAGCGAAATGGAAATAAAAGAAAATGTTGCACAGAAAAATGTTAAGTGTTCTGGGAAATATATCTATTACAAAAAAAGATTTGATCAGAAATTTGGATTGAATCTTTTTTTATTGAAAAAAGAGATATGCCGGGAGATGATTCTGATTTCTTTGATAACGTCATTGAGTGAAAAAAAGGTGCACAATGTGCGTAAAAGGGATTGAAAAAACACACACTGTGTGTTATATTAAAACTAGAAACACGTACAAAGTGTATAAAAGTTGGTGGTAATGATGAATGAAAAAAAGAAATATATTGACATAGATAGTGTCGTTGGAAATCTGGATGAAGTAACGGTAAAAGACTTACGAAAACAAGCGGGGATGAGCCGTAAGGATTTCTGCAATAGTTTTGAAATTCCGTATCGCACCTTACAGTCCTGGGAACTTGGAGAGAGAGAAATGTCAGATTTTTCAAAACGATTACTGGCATATGTCATAAAAACAAGTGAACTGGTGGAGAATTATAAACGAAATTTAGAGAAGCAAGTGGAAGGAGAGCAGGATGGAGAAAAAAAAGAATAATACAGAATTAGATTTGGACGAGGATGGAATTCCAAAATTGGAATATATTCAAGTAGGCGAATTCCTACTGCCGAATCTGTCACTGGAAAAGGTGGATGGATATATAGGAAGATGGGGAATCATGAGAAAAGAGTACCTACAAAAACACAAACCAGCTGTCTATTCTTCGATGCTTTTGATGGATGAATTAAATCAACATCTGATTGATATTCAGAAGACAGCAGATGAAAGAATGGATGTGTTGGAAAAACAATTGCTGGAACGTGATCCGGCACCGGATAAAGCCAAAGATGGTATGGCATGGACAAGACATATGAATCAGATCAGACATCAGGCAGAGGAATATGTAAAAAGTGAGATCATTTTCAATTAAAAAAGGGAAATCTATTTTTCAATGATTGTCCCCTTAAGAAATGAAATTAAAGTAGCTGCCGCCCTACCATATCCGGTCGCATATGCTCCGGGTGAGACGTGCTAGGTACTTCCTACATAAAGTAAACAATTAAAGTGTATAAAACTTACGTTTTTTTGGAAAATAGTAAAAATATTTGAGGGTTAATGTTAGATTCAAAGAAGGGGAAGAAGTACAATGTATGGAAGACCAAATTATAGTCGAAATTATGTGGCTTATGAAAGGGTTTTATCAAAGGATGAACTCATTACAGAATTAAAGAAACGCATTGATTTTCTGGAAGATGATCAAGTGAAAAGAGCGACAGAGCATATAAATTTAATGGGAGAAAATATGAATCTGCGGCAGAATCTTTTAAAAGCGAAAAAAACAATTGAAGTATTGAAAGAACAGCAGAGTGATTTTGATATAAGAATTTACCAAGAGAGATTAAAGAAACTTGAAGCAGAAAGAGATCATTTCCGCTTGTTATTACAATGGACGGAGTACGAACTGAAAGAAGAAAAGCAAAGACAAATGAGTGAAAGTTTTGATTTCTTTAAAAATTGTAATTCTCCTGGAGAATTGGCAAAAAGAAAAAAAGCATTGATTAGTATTTTCCATCCGGACAGTGAATGTGGAGATACTGAAATTACATGTATGATACTAGAGCAATATGGTCAGAAAATAGAAAATTACGAATAAAAATTGACTGTTTACATTAAAAATCAAAGGGAAATAGATGTACCGAAATTCGGTACGAAAGCAGCATGAGAAGGAGAAAAGGTATGAGAAGAAAAATAGTAGCAATTCTGTTAGCAGTAATGACAGTTTCTACAGCAGTAATTGGTTGTGGAGATAATAAAACAACTGAGACAGAAAGCAAAAAAGTTCAAACATCAACAGAAACATCAGACCATGATGAAATCAAGAAATATATTAAAAATGCAGATGAAATTGTAATTGTAAAAGATGCTAAGAACCTGGATCTTGAAAAAGCGGTGAACAGTCTGGTATCCGAGGAACAGAAAGCAAAGGTAGAATCTGTTACTGTAGACGATAGCAAGGTTGACTCTACAAAGGCAGGAACCTATCCTCTTACAATTACAGTGAAATTGAAAGCTGAAACTACAGAACAGAATATAGCATCCTCAACAACAGAAAGCAGCACAGAAAGTCAGGACGCATCAACAACGGAGAAAGAGCCGGATACAGTGAAAGATACCGTAGATGTAATTGTAGCTGAAAAGAAGGATGCAGAGGATCTTCTGAATAAAGGATCAGCTGTCATTGGTGATGACAGTAAAGTAGAAGTAAAAGAAGATAAGAAGAATGCTTCCAATGATGGAAAGGAAGAGGAAAAGAAAACAGAAGATTCTTCTAAGCAGGAAGTGTCTAATAAGACCGATTCCAAGAAAGAAGAGTCAAAGAAGGAAGATACGAAGAAGAATGATACAAAGAAAGAACCTTCTAAGCAGGAGAAACATGCAAAGAATGATTCTAAGAAGAATGAGACATCAAATACATCTACTTCTAATAAAAAACAGGAAACAACAAAGCCTACCCCATCAACGTCTACTACTACAAAACCGGCAACAAATAGTGGAAGTAACAAAGATAATTCCAATAAGACAGAAACAAAACCAGTTCATCAGCATAACTATGTAGCACAGACGCATGTTGTCCATCATGAAGCAACTGGACATAATGAGCAGTATGTAATCCAGGATGCATGGGATGAACAGGTGACAACATATGAGGATTATGCATGGGATTGCTGTAACGTATGTGGTGCGGATTGTACAGCAGACCCAGGTGGTCATGCATATCAACATGCAATTAAAGGTGAAGGCGGCGGACATCATACCGAATATGATTCACGACCAGTTACAAAAACGGTACATCATGATGCTGTTTATGGAACACGTTGGGTGCAGGATACAGCAGCATATGATGAAACAGTAGTAGATGGATATGTTTGTTCCTGTGGAGCAAGAAAATAAAAATGTACCGAAATTCGGTACAAAGAAGAGAATCACAAAAAGTGGTTCTCTTTTTTGTGCTCAAATTTAAAGGAAAGGAAGAAAAATGTAAATGAAAAGATGTTCCAGAGCACCGCCCGGTGGAAAATATCTCCATTAAAGATGAATGGCAGGAAGGAAAAAATAATAGTTTGACATAACTATAAGAAGGGAAGAGAAAATGAAAAGAAAAAAGAAAAAGGCTAGTCGGATATTTTCATTTATCTTAGCCATGATGTTTTTGACTACAGCATTTTTTTCTAATTTGGTAGATGCCAAGGAACGCAACCTTTCAGATAATTCAAGTGTTGATAAACAAGAAAGAATACAATTAGCTCAGAAATTAGGTCTGGAAAAGTGGATTGATTCGGATGGATATCTTTCAGAAGATTATTATAAGGATAAAACAGATTTGGAACTTTCTGAAATGGGTGTTGCTCCCTTGATACATACAATCGACCTTAATAGCGAAGTCATGACATTATCTGTAACGAAATACCAGAAAGTTTCATATGGAAATACAATTGTTGGATATTTTGAAGTTGATGGTTATCCGTCACTATGTTGCGAACATGATCGAGGTACACCAGAAGCCGGTTCCTCAACCGGATCTTGGGAAGAAATTACAGACGCGAATTTACGAACAGTTATGTACTATGGCTACACCGGTCCAGGCAATATTTTCAGTGACTATAATAAAGGCTGCGTAGGTACATCTTTAGCACTTAGCTATTATGTCCGTGGTCTGTCCTCAACTGGTATGGGAGGTCCGCATTCAGCTGGAGCAGAAAGAGTTGGAATGTCGCAGCTGATCTATAAGGCTGAACAAAAAGCATCTGTTCCAAGTGGATTCAAAGTGTATCGTGTCACTACAAATGGTGGATCAACACAAAGATTAATGTTCTCAATTTATAATCCTAAAACTTATACAAGTTTGACAGTACAAAAGACATGGAATGATCAGAACAATAAATATAATCTTCGTCCATCTAGTGTGAAAATTAATTTGTATCGGTGGAGTAATAAAGATTCAACAAGAGTTCTTATTGGTAGTGCCAACATTGCTCCAAGTAATAATGAATGGAACTGGAAAGTGACATGGAATAATCTGATTCGTACAGATGGGGATACGATCTATGATTACACGGCGCAAGAGGAAGCAGTTCCAGGTTATACAGGAAAAATGTCATGGGAAGGTTCGTATGAAAAAGGTTGGGTAGGCAAACTTACAAATACGCTTCAGACAGGTTCAGCAAATTTACAAAAGACATCAGCTATGTCAGATATAACAAAAAATAATGATTGTTATTCGTTAAAAGGAGCTGAATATAGCGTATATAATAATTCATCACTTTCAGCAGCATCAAAAGTTGGAACATTGATTACCGATGAAAACGGAAATTCTAACACATTAAATTTGAACGTCGGGGATTATTATGTGAAAGAAACAACAGCTCCTAAGGGTTATGCATTGGATAAAAAGGTTTATCCAATCACAATTAAACCAGGAGAAACATATACATTGAAAGTATCGGATAATCCCACGATGGACCCGGTTGGAGTACTACTTGGCAAGGTTGATAAAGAAACAAATTTGAATAAACCGGAAGGATCACTCCCTTTGGAAGGGGCTTTATTTACGGTTAAATTCTACGAAGGAGTACAATCGGATTCAGACCCGGCGGTAGAGGGAAAGACTGCTGACAGAACCTGGATATTTAGAACAAACGAAGATGGATTTTGCTATTATGAGGAGAAATATTTAGAGTCTGGTGATGAATTATATTTATCACCCACCAAAAATCCGAGTTTGCCAATTGGTACACTTACTATTCAGGAAACCAAAGCTCCAGAAGGCTATTTAATCAATCCAGACATATATACCATCAAGATTACTAGCAATAACAATGGATCTGAGTTTGTTTATACTTATAATCAACCGACAATTCCAGAGCAGTCCTTAGATCTAAACATTGTTAAAAAGGAAAAAGGCAAGGAATATGCGATTGAGGGGGCTGTGTTTGAGCATGTAAAACCGGACGGAACAACAGAGACCGTGACTACAGATGCAAACGGAGTATGTAAGTTCAAGACATTAGGCTATGGACAGCACAAGGTACGAGAGGTATCTGCACCGGAGGAATATACCGTAAATAGTGGAGTTGTAACCTTTACCGTTGCTAAGGACAATAAAATCACTTTAGATTCTAATACAGCAAAGGATAATTCCATGCAGTTTGAGGTTGAAAAAGAAGGAACCGCACGATTATGTGTAGAAGATACCTTAGCTCCATATCAGCTGAAAATAACAAAAGTCAACGAGAAAGGAAAAACACTGGAAGGTGCAGAGTTTACGCTCTACGAAGATGCGGAAGGTACGAAAGTGGTTTCTAAGATCGTTACAGATAATACTGGTGTTGTGACAACAGATCCGTTAGAAGTTGAGAAAAAGTATTACCTGAAGGAAACAAAAGCACCGCAGGGATATCGAATCCCAAAAGATATCAACGGGAATGATTATGTTTATGAAATCTATACCAAGATCAATGATAAGAGACAGTATGAATACTATGTAAATGGTGAAGTTCATACAAAGGATTCCGGAGATTATGCAATCGAGGGAACTCCGCATGAGCGAATTGTGAATCTGAAGGTAGAAAACCACACCGGACTACAGATGCCGGAGACAGGTACTCATACCACATTACTCATAGTATTACTTGGTGTAGCCTGCATGTCTGTGGGAATTGTTCATCAATTTAAGAAAGGGAGAAGAAAAGGAAATGAAAAAAATGACAAGATTTAATAACAAGAAAAAAGCAGCGATCATGTTAACAGGAACACTTGCACTGACAGGAGCAATCAGTGCGATACCAATGCCGATGTTCCAGAATGGAATGGCTGCGGTTGTTTATGCGGCAGATGGGACAGAATATAGTACGGTCAAGGGTATTGCTACAATGGGAACTGGACAGGCACACATTGATATTGCAGGAAATGAGGGACAGACACTGGTTGGAAAGAAGTTTAATGTATATAAGCTGTTCGAGGCAGAAAATGCAAAAGGTGGGGAATCCATCAATTATACATTCAATCCAACCTATGAGCAGGCTTTAAAGAATGTTGTTGCAAAAGCACTTACAAAGAAAGGAACAACGACTTCGGCGGCTGACGTTACAGAGTATCAGGTAATTGACTATATCCAGTCCTTAAATAATTATCCAGTGGAAGGAGCTACAACAGATCAGACATTAGAAAGCCGTTACAGTGACTTCCGTTATTTCATCGAAGAACTGAGAGATGAGATGACAACTTTAAAGGAATCACCGGAGGTTGTCAATGTAAAAAACGTCCGTTCTGATAATTCCATTCGTCTGGATGGACTGCAGTATGGATATTATGTTATTGACGAAGTATCCAATGTAGAGGGAACACATTCAGCATCTTCCCTCTGCATGGTCAACACAGCAAACCCGGAAGCACAGATCAAGATCAAATCGGATTATCCAAGTGTTACAAAGAAGATTCAGGAAGATGATGCAAACGCCAATATTACAGATGGAGACAGATGGAATGATATCGGAGATTATGAGATTGGTCAGACAGTTCCATACAAGTATACATCCAACGTTCCTGACATCAATGGATACGATACTTATTACTATGCATGGCATGATGTTATGAGCGATGCACTGACATTCAATAAAAACAGTGTAAAAATTGAAATCTCCGGAACAGTAGATGGAAAGGCAAAAACATATACTCTCAGTAACACAGAGTTTGCTGTTAAAGAGAAGCCAGGAAACGGGGATACTTTTATGATTGCTGTTGCAGATCTGAAAGCAATCGTAGACCGTGAGTTTGATGCAGTGGATAACCGAAAAGAAAATACTTATGGTCAGACAGTTACCGTTACATACAACGCAACACTCAATGACAAAGCGGCAGAGAATACAGGCCGTCCAGGATTTGAAAATGATGTACGTCTTGAGTTCTCCAATGATGCAGATTCTGAAGGAGAAGGAAAAACTGGCTATACTCCATGGGATACGGTAGTCTGCTTCACTTACCGCTTAAATCCAATCAAGACCAATGACCATGATAAAGTTCTGGATGGAGCAAAATTCCGTCTGTACTCAGATGCTGATTGCAAGAATGAAGTATATGTAAAAGAAGGACAGGATGGATATATTGTCATCAACCGTGATTCCATTGGAGGTACAGACCACACAGGTGGCACAAAGCCAGATACAGCTGTAGAAATGGTATCTAATGCAAATGGAACATTTAATATCTACGGACTTGATAGTGGTACTTATTATCTGAAAGAGACTGACGCTCCGGACGGATATCGTTTACTGACAGATCCAATCAAATTAGAGTTAAAAGCTACATTTACGACAGAACGTGACAGCTATGTAAAGGGCGATGGTGCAACAGATAAGACGCTTACAGCATTTGATGCAAAAGCCAATATCAAAACCTTCTACAATGGTATCAGTAAGTCAGAGGACAAAACACTGGAAACAAGCGTAGAAGATGGTTCAGCCAATATTACAATCGTCAACCAGGTTGGAAAGAAGCTTCCAATTACTGGTACATCTACAGTAGTGATCATGCTTGGAGCAGGTGTTGTTCTTATGAGCGTTGCCATTGCAAAAGGGCGTAAGAAAGACGAAGAGATCTAAGCAAAAAGGAAGGAGATTGCATGAGAAAAAAATGGAGTACGGGAGTCATATTCATCATTGGATTTGCACTCTGCTGTCTACCAATTATCTGGAATGTGATCGAGCAGCGGCATCAATCAGATGCCGTTGCTACTTACCAAAACGCAGTAAGCAAAAAAGATGATACAAAGCTTAAGGAGATCATGGACAATGCAGCTGCATACAATGACATGCTTTACCAGACAGGCGGTGCAGTTGTAGATAATTCTGATACCGAGATCTTAAGTGACGAAAGCTATGAAAAGCAGCTGAACATATCCGGGAATGGAACAATGGGAAGTTTGGATATCCCAAAGATCAATGTGGAACTGCCGATCTATCATGGAACGGATGATACCGCACTGTCAAACGGGATCGGACACCTGCAGGGAACGAGCCTTCCTGTGGGCGGAGCAAATACCCACTGTGTTCTGACCGGACACAGAGGACTTCCAAGCTCCAAACTATTGATCCGCCTGGATGAGATGGTGGAAGGAGATCTGTTCTTCTTAAGGATTGGAAATGAAACACTTGCATATAAGGTAAATAAGATACAGATCGTAGAGCCGGAAGATGTCTCCGGTCTGCAGATCGAAGCAGGAGAGGACCTGGTGACACTGGT
>OCGZ01001177.1_pt1 | contig 10944 bp, 8 predicted proteins | sample 1538711 | NCBI WGS metagenome assembly OCGZ01 (sample SAMN04571720, study PRJEB22368) | human gut metagenome | biome: human gut; material: stool | host: Homo sapiens | place: Luxembourg | collected 2012-08-17
GGCAGCGTTCTTAGGTACAATACCATAACAGTGCCGGGTGTGTCAAGTATTTTTTTGAAGTTTTTTCAGATACCACGGATTGTTCCGCAGCAAGCTGCTTTTCACCCTGATATCATTTTATTTTGTTCCGAAAATTCTGTCTCCTGCATCACCAAGTCCCGGGCAAATGTAAGCGTTCTCGTTGAGTTCTCTGTCAAGGGAACCGCAGTAGATCTGTACATCCGGATGTTCCTCGTGAAGACGTTTCAGTCCTTCCGGTGCTGCAATGATGCACATAAATTTGATATTCTTTCCACCCTGTTTTTTAACAAAATCAATGGCAGCCTCTCCGGAACCGCCTGTTGCAAGCATCGGGTCAACGATTACTGCGATACGCTCATCGATGGACTCCGGAAGTTTACAATAGTACTCGTGTGGTTCGTGTGTTACCGGATCACGGTACAGTCCTACATGGCCAACTTTCGCAGATGGCACCAGTGTCAGGATACTGTTTACCATTCCAAGACCTGCACGGAGAACAGGGATAACAGCCAGCTTCTTACCTGCGATCATCGGTGTCTTGCATGTCTCGATCGGTGTCTCAACTTCTACTTCCTCTGTAGGAAGATCGCGAAGTGCCTCATATCCCATCAGGATACCAATCTCCTCTACCAGTTTACGGAACTCGTTTGTTCCTGTATTTTTATCACGGAGCATTGAAATTTTGTGTTTGATCAGCGGGTGATCCATAATATAAACATTTTCCATTTTTTCCATCGTGATTTCCTCTCTTTGTCTGTGTTTTTTGTAAAGCGAAACTTCTCATTCCACTCTGCTTCATACACCGGAACGCAGGCCTTTCGCTTTTCTGTATTCATCTTTCTACATTATAATATATATGACACTTTTTCAAAAGGGGGAAAAACTATTTTCCCTGGCGTTCCAGAACCTGATCAATGGCATAGGCGACGCCAAACTCATTGTTGCTCTTTGTGATGTATTTTGCTGCCCTTTTGATCTCCGGAACTGCATTTCCCATTGCAACAGTTGCTCCGAAATCCATGGAGATCATGGAATAATCATTAAGGCTGTCACCAAGAACCATCACTTCATCCATGGTATAGCCCAGAGACTCAATATATTCTTTCAGCACCGGGCCTTTCTGCGCCTCCACTGCTGTGATCTCCTGATTATATATAAAGGAAGAAGCCACTGCAACAGCCGGATTTTCTTTCAGCTCATCACCGAGTTTCTCCAGTTGCTCCACATCTGCCGCAAAAATGAAAATCTTATATACCGGCGCACCGCTGCTCTCAAGAGAACGGATGTCGGAAATCCCTTTCGTGTTTCCGGCGATCCTGCGGTACTGGGGTGATTTCCGGATAATCTCCTCGCTGGTATTTATGTCCATATTGAAAAGACGGATCTGCTGAATGATTCCAGCTTCAATTTCTTTCTTTGTTCCAATACGGTAATCGTAACGGTCTGTAAAAAATGCCACAGATACCGGGTATTTTTTTGCCGTATTGTAGACCTCCTCACACAGCTCGATAGAGATCGGTGTACTCTTTACAACCTCCTGCTGCGGATCGCGTACTTCCGCACCGCTGCTCACCACATAATCACAGGTCAGCTCAGTTCCCTTCAGTTCCTCCATGGCGCCGGGAAAATTCCGGCCAGTGGCAACCATAAAACGGATTCCTGCATCGCAGGCACGCCTGATCGCTGCAAGGGTTTCCGGTGCGATCCTGTGGTCATCCCCAAGAAGTGTACCATCCATATCACTGGCAATTACTTTTATCATGAAAAAAAATCTCCTTTTATCTGTAAAAATTCCGGTCAATCATTCTGATCCATATTATCTATGTTCTTTTTTCGGAGAAATTATATCTTATATTATTGCAAAATACAATAATTTTTGCAGCAAGCATATGCCTTTCTGATTTCAGAAATACATGGTATAATAAATCTTCAGTTAAGCCAGTCACTCAAAAAGCAGGAGAATATTATGTCAACTTATTTTTTTCATTCCAAAAGAAGCCACTCGCATCCCCGTTTCTTCTATTTAATATTGTGCACAGTTCTTGTCTGTCCAATGCTTCTTTTCACAGGCTGTGGAAATATCACTGATACAGATAGCTTCAACAACGAAAATGAGCCCATCAGTATCAGCAGCATCAAATTGAATACAGCCGTACAGATTACCATTTACGATTCCCGAGATAAAGCTCTCCTGGATGACTGTCTGGCACTGTGCGATAAATATGAGCTGATCTTCAGCCGGACAAACGAGAACAGCGAGCTTTATAAATTAAATCACCGCAAAGATACATCTGATGAAGATTCCAATGCCGTTGGGCAAACTACTCCATATCCGGTCAGCGGCACAGCAGGCACCTGGCATATATCCGAAGACCTTGCCTCTCTGCTTTCCGAAGGGCTCGATATCACCAGGGAATCCGATGGTGCCTTTGACATCGCTATTGCGCCTTTGACCTCTCTCTGGGATTTCACAGCAGAAGACCCGAAGGCTCCGGATGATGCAGATATTCAGAAAGCTCTCCCTCTGTGCAGCTCTGATGGCGTAACCATTAACGGTCAGGATATCACTCTTCCCTCTGATGATATCCAGTTCGATGTCGGTGCCATTGCCAAGGGCTATATCGCAGATCGTCTGAAGGATTTTCTGGTAAAAAAAAGTGTAAAGAGTGCCATCATCAACCTTGGCGGCAACGTCCTCTGTATCGGCTCAAAGCCCGACGGTACCCCTTTCAAAGTGGGCATCCAGAAACCCTTTGCAGACCGCAATGAAACAGAGGCTGTTATGGATATCACCGGAAAATCCGTTGTATCCTCCGGAATTTACGAACGATGCTTTAAGCAGGACGGAAAATTATACCATCATATCCTGAATCCCAAAACCGGCTATCCTTATGATAACGGTCTGATCTCTGTGACGATCATCTCCGACCAGTCTGTGGACGGAGACGCCTTAAGCACCACCTGCTTCGCACTCGGTCTGGAGGGCGGCCTGAAATTTGCGGAGAAAAAAGGCGTACAGGCTGTTTTTATCACAGAAGATTATGAACTGCATTATACGGACGGATTCCGGGATGAAATCAGGGTTTCTGATGTGGAATCCTGAAATATTCAGTTGTTTATCATATCCGGCCAGGAAAGGATCTCTGCAGAGATCTTTTCCTCATAATCTCCGTCAATATCCTCACTTCTTCCGGCCGCATAGATGTTCGTCTCGGCTCCCCAGCCGTTATCCTCATATTCCCATACATGGAACTTCAGTCCACGGAACATGAAATCCAGGCTTCCGCAGCCATCCTCCTCTGTGTATTCGAATTTAATATTTTTTTTATTCAGGGCATCCTGTACTTTCTGTAAACGCATGCTCCACGATCCTTTCCGGAAAAATTCTCCATGTATTTTCTGGCAGATATCCTGATCCGCCAGTCTGTATTCCAGTATACCACGAAGCGTTTTTTTCCACAACAAAAGGGCGTGGGACAAGTAATTTTTATTGTGCAAAATCATGAAATATGATAGAATTAACTCCGTGACTTTAACGTATTACTTGAAAGAAACTCAGCGACAGTTACGGGTGGAGCAAATCGGTAAGCCCTGCTGCCATGAAGTAATTTTTCTGCCGGATAATACCGGTATGTCAGCCTCCTTAAAATTACCGACTGCCAGAGCATGTTTGAAAAAGCTTTCTGTAAGGCAGGAATGATTTTTCAAACACCCTCTGATCTATACATATTTACATGAGGTGAATTATGAAAGAAAGAGAGAAACTCGGATCCCGTCTGGGATTCATCCTGATTTCCGCAGGCTGTGCCATCGGAATCGGAAATGTCTGGAAGTTTCCTTACATGGCCGGACAGGGCGGTGGCGGTGCATTTGTACTGTTTTACCTGATCTTCCTGGCTCTTCTTGGACTTCCTGTTATGACTATGGAGTTTTCAGTTGGACGCGCCAGCCAGAAAAGCCCTGTCAAAGCTTACTACGCTCTGGAGAAACCAGGGCAGAAATGGCACATCCACGGATATGTCACTCTGATCGGATGTTATCTTCTGATGATGTTCTACACAACAGTTACCGGCTGGATGCTGAATTATTTCTATATGACAGCAACCGGCAAATTCCAGGGGCTTGATTCTGAAGGTGTTGCCGGTCAGTTTACAGACATGCTTGGCAAGCCTGTAACCATGGGATTCTGGATGATCGTTGTTGTTATCGCAGGTGTTTTTATCTGCTCCCGCGGTCTTCAGAACGGTCTGGAAAAAGTTACCAAGGTTATGATGATCTCCCTTCTGATCATTATGGTTATCCTGGCTGTCAACAGCTTTACCATGGATGGTGCGAAAGAGGGTCTGAAATTTTACCTGATCCCTGATTTTGAGCGCATGAAAGAGATCGGTATCATCACCACCATCACCGGTGCTATGAACCAGGCATTCTTTACTCTCAGCCTCGGTATCGGTGCTATGGCAATCTTTGGAAGCTACATCGGAAAGGATCACGCACTGCTTGGGGAATCCGTGAGCATTGCTATCCTGGATACATTCGTTGCGATCACCTCCGGACTTATTATTTTCCCGGCATGTTTCACATTCAATGTTGACCAGACCTCCGGACCGAGCCTGATCTTTATCACACTGCCGAATATTTTCAACCACATTCCGCTTGGAAGACTCTGGGGAAGCCTGTTCTTCATCTTTATGTCATTTGCAGCATTCTCCACCATCCTGGCTGTATTTGAAAATATTATTTCCTGTGGAATGGAGCTTACCGGCTGGAGCCGAAAAAAATCCAGTCTTGTAAATGCCATCGCCATCATCCTTCTGTCTCTGCCATGCGTACTTGGATACAATGTATGGTCCTGGGACTGGCTCAAGGTATTCGGCGGCGCAATTCTTGACCTTGAAGATTTTCTGGTAAGCAACCTTCTGCTCCCGCTTGGTTCTCTTGTGTACCTGCTTTTCTGTGTTTCCAAACGGGGCTGGGGCTGGAAGAACTTCACAAAAGAAGCCAACACCGGAAAAGGTCTGAAGATCCGGAAATGGATGCGCGGATATATCACCTATATCCTGCCGCTGATCATTCTGTTTATTTTCTTCTTTGGTCTGTACGATAAGTTTTTTGCATAAAATAAAGCCTTAAATAAAATACCCCTGACGGATAGCGTATGTGATTTACACACGTTTCCATCGGGGGTGTTTTTGTTGAGTCAGGCGGGTATTCGCAGTCAGCATTCGATTAAGAAGTTTACCGGCCCAGCAGCTCCAGCACTTCCTCCCTGCTGATCAGTGCCCGGCCGATTCCCTCGCCGCTTAAGATCTCGTCAGCCAGTTCCCGTTTCATTTCCTGCAGGGCGCGGATGCGTTCTTCTATGGTGTCCTTCATAAAAAGTCGGTAGACACTGACAACGTTCTGCTGTCCGATGCGGTGGGCACGGTCTGTAGCCTGATTCTGCACAGCAAGATTCCACCAGGGATCATAATGGATCACGATATCTGCCGCAGTAAGGTTCAGTCCTGTCCCTCCCGCTTTCAGGGAAATACAGAAAACAGAGGTATCATCCTCATTAAAAGCCTTCACCATCCTGGCACGCTTTTCCTTAGAGGTAGCTCCCGTCAGCATATAAAAAGAAATCTTTGCTTTCTTCAGACGTTCTGCCAGCACATCCAGCATGGTAGTAAACTGCGAAAACAACAGGAGCTTATGTCCTCCGTTCACCGCATTCTGAACCAGCTCCATACACATTTCCAGCTTGGAAGAATTCCCTTTATATCCTTCATATACCAGTCCCGGATAACAGCATATCTGCCGCAGTCTTGTGATCTCCGCAAGGATCTGCAGCTTGGAAGTACGGAATTCCGCATCGGACTGCATTCCCAGCATCAGCCGGAGCCGTTCCGTATGAGCCTCATACAGCTCCTTCTGCTCACTTTCCAACGGGGAAAACATATCTTTTTCCAGCTTATCCGGAAGATCCTTCAGCACATCCTTCTTCAATCTCCGCAGCACAAAAGGACGGATCATTTTCTGCAGTCGCTCCATTGCATCGGAATTGCTGTACTGCACTGCCGGAAGCTCTATTTCCTTTCGGAACTTCTCATAAGAATACAAAAACCCCGGCATCAGAAAATCAAAAATACTCCACAGCTCACTAAGCCGGTTCTCTACCGGTGTACCGGTCAGCGCAAGCCTAAATTCCGACCGGATTTCCTTCACAGCCTTCGCCACCTGAGTTCCGTGATTCTTTATATACTGCGCCTCATCAATGATCTGTACAACAAAATCCAGCTTCTGATAAGCCTTCAGATCCCGTTTCAGAAGGTCATAGGATGTGATCAGAACCTCACGTTCTCCCGCATTTTGGATCAGTGCTTTCCTCTCCTTCACATCACCTGTCACAACGGTAGCCGGAAGTCCCGGAGCAAAACGTTCGATCTCGCTCATCCAGTTAAACACAAGCGAAGCAGGCGTTACCACAAGCGCACGTCTGTTTTCTCCTGGTCTGGACTCCTGAAATTCCGACCAGAGAAACGCAATCACCTGGAGAGTTTTTCCAAGTCCCATATCATCTGCCAGGATTCCTCCAAACTGATTATGCTTCAGGGTTTTGATCCAGTAAAAGCCCTCTTTCTGATAGCCCCGAAGGATTTTTTCCTGCTCCCCGGGAATCTGAAATTTATGTTCCTCCATTGTCTGCATGTTCCGGATCAACGCACGAAAAGCGTTATCCTTCTCTACCTTGATCAGATCGCCTCTCTTCAGCTGACTGTCCAGATACATGGCACGGTAAGCCGGAACCTGAGTCTTTCCTTTTTTCAGTTCACTGTCACTGATCTGCATTCCATTCTTCAGAACAGAAAGTTCCCGGAGCTGACCATCGGAAACATCCAAAAAGCTGCCATCCTTCAGACGGAAATATTTTTTTCTGCGGTCGTACCTGGAAAGGATGTCAAAAAGCTGCGCCTGATCCATCCCCTCCACATCCAGATCCAGGTTCAGAAGTCCGGCTGAAAGAGACACACCAAGACGGATTCCGGGCATTTTCATTACACGCATCTGCCTGATTGCCTGGGAAATGTAGACTGTTCCGATTTTCCGCATGGCAGGGATGCCCTCTTTGAGGAGCTGGTATAGTTTTTCTTCGGAGCTGTCCATATTCACAGACGCGTCTTCTCCGTTTAAATTTTCATATTCCCCGGTACGACAATCCAATGCCAGTTCCATCCGCTGCGCATCATATCCGTTAAAATACTTCGACAGCAGGACAAATACGCCCATCTCTCCGGGAATGTCCCTGGTTTGCACAGATACATTTCTGTCAAAAACCGAAAATTTATCTTCCCCGTAAACAGAAAACGCCTTACAGGTGATCCAGTCACGCTCCGGCGCATCCAGATAGATCTCATATGCAGCCTTGTAGCATTCAAGACCTGTTTCTTCCGGGAAATCCCTGAGATCACAGTGGAAAAATTTTTCCAGGGAAGGAAGCATTTCTCTCACAAACGCAGACATATCTGGTTCATCAATAAAGCCTCTGCCTGCTGGAAGCTGCTCCAGACAGGTGACAAATTCCTCCACTGCCCCAAGCTCCTGCCTGGAAACCAGATATACCTTCGCATTATCAAAATACATATGATACCGTATGCCTGTTACACTGTATACAGGTGAGATTTCCAGAGATAATCCCTGATCTTTCTTCCGTATCGTCAGTATTCTGTCCGGAATTTCTCTGACAGCATGCCATGTTGTTTCCGGATCATTGTTCATTTTAAACTTGAAACTATTCTCACCAAGTATAAGAAGCAGATCTTCAAGTTCTTTTCTGTCAACGGTAAGATCCCTCACCTTTACCTCTGTAGTTATTTTTTTCAGCTGTTCATACCTGGCCATGTAAGTGCCGTGATGATTTTCAACCCATTCCCGGATAAATGACAGCACGCCTCTGGATTTCTCCGAAAAGGCTTCATCTGAATGGATAAATTCCAGATTTTTTCCATAAGAAACCTTCTCATTATGATCCAGGTTCCACACAAAGGCCAGCACATCCTTAAGGATATATTTTTTCTCACAGCCAATGCGAAATTCCACGGTAAAGCAATTTCCCACAGAATTGAATTTCAGACAGGTTTCCAGCTCCACCCTGCCAAAATACGGATCCCCGGAAAATGGGAGCATACGGCTGTACATCTGACGATTAAGAATACTTTTTAACTCAACGGTGGTTTTCGTTGCAGGCTGTCCAGATCCGGATACAGCTGCCGGAAATTCTGTTCCACTGAATATCTCTGCCTGCTTCTGGCCTTCATCCTGCTGTTTACGGACTTCCACACGCTCATAAGCCTTACGGTCTCCATACTCCAGAAACACTGCAACGCAATGCTTACAGATCCCGGAATAGCTGCGAAATGCCGGACAGTCACAATATACTTTTTTTATGCGATCCGCTTCTGTATCATACTGAAAGCCTGTATTGTATACATTACGCCCACTTCCCTTCACCGCTGCGGATATCTTATCCACAGCTCCTTCAGGCTTAATATTCAACGACTGGATTCTCTTTCCGGTACGGTAAATATCAAGGCCTCTCTGATATGCCGTTGTATTGCAAAGTGCCCGTATGGCTGTTCGTTTAAGCATGTATCTTTCCCTTCTTTTCTTATCACATTTCTTCCATTATAAAAGGAGACCTGCACTGTGGCAAGTCTCCCTTTTTGTACTCATTGATATCACATTCAATCGGATATTCGCAATCCGCTTTCGCTACTTTCTCAGCAGGCCTTCCTTCTTGCTTCATCCTCTTTCCTCTCTTCTCCGACCTCTGTCATCAGATACGGATCAAGAACCTCTTCCAGCTCTTTCTCCGTCATGAATCCCTGCTCCATAACAAGCTCTCTGACGGATTTTCCTGTTTTTACAGCTGTTTTTGCAATGGCTGCAGATGCCTTATATCCGATATACGGGCAAAGTGCTGTTGCGATTCCCGCACTGCTTTCCATCAGATCTTTGCAGTGTTTGCGGTTTGCGGTGATTCCTGTGATACAGTTTACGATCAGGGTATCCACTGCCTTTTCCAGAGTTGTGATGGATTCAAAAAGATTACAGAATACAACCGGCTCAAAAGCATTCAGCTCCAGCTGACCTGCTTCTGCTGCCATGGTAATGGTGGTGTCATGTCCTACGATATGGAAAGCAACCTGACTTACCACCTCCGGAATAACCGGATTTACCTTACCAGGCATGATAGAAGAGCCATTCTGCTTCGCCGGAAGATTGATCTCACCAAATCCGGTTTTCGGACCGGAGGACATCAGGCGAAGATCGTTGCACATCTTGGAAAGATCCACCGCACAGGTTTTTATCACGCTGGATACAGCAACAAAGCCATCCAGATTTTCTGTTGCGTCAAAAAGATCCTCTGCCTGTTTCAGCGGATAGCCTGTAAGCTTTTCAAGATTTGGCACAATTTTATAAAAATAAGAATCAGAAACATTGATAGCAGTTCCCACTGCAGTTCCTCCAAGGTTTACGGTGTACATTTCCCTGTGAGCTTTTTCGATACGTTTCCGGTCTCTGGAAACCATGGACGCATAGCCATGGAACACCTGTCCAAGGCGGATCGGAACCGCATCCTGAAGCTGTGTACGTCCCATAGTGATCACATCATCAAATTCCTCTGCTTTTTTTGCAAGCTCAATTTCAAGTCTTACCAGCACTTTTTCCAGAGGTACAAGAAGATCCAGAACGGTAAGCTTACCGGCCGTTGGGATCACATCATTGGTGGACTGCGCCATGTTTACATGATCATTTGGATGAACCATTTTATAGCTTCCCTTTGGACATCCGAGGAGCTCACCGGCTCTGTTTGCGATCACCTCATTCATGTTCATGTTTGCACTGGTTCCGGCACCACCCTGAATGGCATCCACGATAAATTCCTCTGCCAATTTTCCTGCGATCACTTCATCACAGGCTTTGATGATAGCATCTGCTTTTTCCTTCGGAAGAAATTCTGCATTATTATTTGTGATGGCTGCTGCTTTTTTGACCTGTGCCAGGTTTTTGATAAATATCGGATGAAGTTTTGTTCCTGTGATCGGAAAGTTTTGTTTCGCTCTTAATGCCTGTACTCCGTAATATGCCTCTGCAGGCACTTCCATAGTTCCGATTGAATCTGCTTCCAGTCTTGTTTCTGTTGTCATTTTGTCATCCCTCTTCTTTCTTCTGATCCTGTGCACATCTGATTTGCTCCGCCCTCCGATCTTATTTTTTCAGTCCGACGGATATTTACTGTTTACAAATCATTTTGTTATTTTCATTTTTATCAGCAGCTGTTTTTCTGATGCCTAAGAAACTAACACTTTCTTTGTGGCTTGTAAATACTTTTAAGGGAAAACCATGATTATCCGTGTTTTCCAATAGTTTAAATTAATTTTTTTAAGAATTTTATTTGTTTTTCTTATTTTTATTAAGTCGTTTCTTGTGTTGTGATAACATACGCAGTATAATCAATACAGAAAAACCATTGAAAGGAGCCAGTCCGCATGGAACACAAGCTTGACAATATTGACCGAAAGATCATCGAAATGCTTCAGAAAAACGCCCGCATCCCGGTAAAGGAAATCGCAAAGGAAGTTTTCCTCTCCTCCCCAGCTGTCTCCGCCAGGATCGAACACCTCGAAAAAACCGGGCTGATCACAGGCTACCACGCCCAGATCAACCCGGTTTTTCTCGGTTATCATATAAAAGCATTCATTAACCTGGAAGTAGAACCCTACCAGAAAAAAGACTTCTACCCCTTCATCCAGTCCATCCCCAACGTCATCGAATGCAACTGCGTCACCGGTGATTACGCCATGCTCATCGAAGTAGCCTTCCGTTCCACCATGGAACTGGACCACTTCATCAACGAACTCCAGCAGTTCGGCCGCACCA
>OCGZ01001179.1_pt1 | contig 10935 bp, 7 predicted proteins | sample 1538711 | NCBI WGS metagenome assembly OCGZ01 (sample SAMN04571720, study PRJEB22368) | human gut metagenome | biome: human gut; material: stool | host: Homo sapiens | place: Luxembourg | collected 2012-08-17
GTGCCATTAGGGACACCAGAAAGTCCGCCCATTGTCTCCGGTGTGTCGGACATGCACCCGTCGGATTGTCCAAACGTGGAAGAGACACGGAATCTGATGCAAACATTCAGCCGGAAGAAATGCACGCATTTTTTTCAACGAATGTTCCATCTACACTTCCAGCGAAATCGAAAAATGTGATCTTTTATCCTAGTACATCTCTTTCGACGCCAGCTGTCCGCCTGAAGCGGCAGCCTCCCGTCTATTTTTCATCATAGAGATGACATTTTACCTTATGTCCGTTGCCGACATCCTTGACCTGCGGCTCTTCGTGTTTACAGATCTCCATGCACTCGCTGCAGCGGGTGTGGAACTTACATCCTGCAGGCGGATTAGCCGGGGAAGGAATATCGCCCTTCAAGAGGATACGTTCCTTTCTGACATCCGGATCCGGCATCGGAATCGCGGAAAACAGCGCTTTCGTGTACGGATGCAGAGGGTTGCCGAAAATATCGGCAGTCTCGCCGGACTCCACCATACCGCCAAGGTACATAACACCCACGGTATCGGAAATATGCTCTACGACAGACAGATCGTGAGAGATAAACAGATAGGTCAGTCCTCTCTCCTTCTGCAGATCGCGAAGCAGGTTGATGATCTGTGCCTGAATCGACACGTCCAGTGCAGATACCGGCTCATCACACACGATGAATTCCGGATTCAGCGCAAGTGCACGTGCGATACAGATTCTCTGTCTCTGTCCGCCGGAGAACTCATGCGGATAACGATCCTTGTGATACTCCTGTAATCCGCAGTCCTTCATTACCTTGGTGACATAATCATCAAACTGCTCCTTCGGCACAAGTCCGTGCTCGCGCACTGCCTCACCGATGATCTCCCCGATCGGGAGACGCGGAGACAGGGATGAATACGGATCCTGGAAAATGATCTGCATCTTTGTACGCAGATCGCGGAGCTGCTTCTTATCGTACTTGCTGATGTCCTCGCCATTGAAGAGAATCTCGCCGTCTGTCTTCTCGATCAGACGTAAGATCGTTCTTCCAGTCGTGGACTTTCCACATCCGGACTCTCCGACAAGTCCCATGGTAGTGCCGCGCTTAATGTTGAAAGACACATCGTCGACTGCCTTCACACTGCCTGTCGCACCGCCGAAGAACCCTCCCTTAATCGGGAAATATTTTTTCAGATGAGACACTTCAAGAATATTGTCGCTCTGATTGATTGTCTTTGTCGATTCGTTATTGCTCATTCTTCGTGTCTCCTTCCTTGCCGACTGCCTCCGCCGCACAGCGGTAGCAGCTTACAAAATGAGTCGGGGAGATCTGGTACATTCCCGGATATGCTCCCTCACAGCCGTCTACGCACATCTCACAGCGATCCTTAAAATAGCAGTAGTCCGGCATATCAATCGGATTCGGAACGCTTCCTGGAATGCTGTAAAGCTTCTCCGTATATTTTCCGACCACCGGCTTAGACTTCATCAGTCCGATGGTGTACGGGTGTCTCGGATCTTTGAAAATCTCGCGTGCCGTTCCTTTTTCCACGACACGTCCCGCGTACATAACGACCACGTAATCTGCCATCTCTGCAACCACACCGAGATCGTGTGTGATCAGCATGATGGAACTGTTGATCTTATCCTTGAGTCCGCGGAGCAGATCGAGGATCTGTGCCTGAATCGTCACATCGAGCGCTGTTGTAGGCTCATCGGCGATAATCAGACGCGGATTACATGCGAGCGCCATTGCGATCATGATTCGCTGGCGCATACCGCCGGAAAGCTCGTGCGGATACATCCGGTATACACCTTCCTTATTGGCAATGCCGACCATCTCAAGCATCTGGATCGTACGTGTCTTGACGTCATCCTTTGTCATGTCAGGATTGTGAAGTGCAATGACCTCATCCACCTGCTCGCCGATACGAAGTACCGGATTCAAGGAAGTCATCGGCTCCTGGAAAATCATGGACATGTAGTTGCCGCGCAGCTTCTGCATCACAGAAGTCGGGGTGTTGACCACATTGTATACATGATCGCCGGTATTAAAGCGGATCTCTCCTCCCACGGTCTGACCGGATGGGCGCTGTACCAGCTGCATCAGGGAAAGGCTTGTCACGGATTTTCCACAACCGGACTCACCTACGATACCGACCGTCTTGCCCTGCGGCACATCAAACGATACACCGTCGACAGACTTGACCGTTCCGATGTCCGTGAAGAAATAAGTCTGAACGTTGTCGAACTCAACGCAGTTCTCCGGATTCTTCATCTTTGTCACATATTCCTCCTCCGGAATATGCTTTCTGTTTCTTTTTTTCTCGATCTCCTGCGTAATCTTGCGGTTCTCCCGCGCAATCGCGCGGGATTCTTTTGCGGAGATATAATTTGCGTTTTTCTTCTTATTATTAAATGCCATTCCTGTCACCTACCGTTTCATCTTCGGATCGAATGCATCACGCAGACCATCACCGATAAAGTTATATGCAAGTACCGTGAGCAGGATCAGGACGCCTGCCGGAACCCACACGAATAAATAGTTCGTCATAACGTAAGAGTCGTTGACCGCATTGATGATACTTCCCCAGGAAGCCGCCGGATACTTGATACCAAGACCCAGGAAACTCAATGTGGACTCGGCAAGAATGACATCACCGATTCCCATACTTGCGAATACGACAAGCTGCGGGATAACATTCGGGATCAGATGTCTGAAAATCCTACGGCTTACGCGGATACCGGTTGCCTCTGCCGCCGTCATGAACTCCTGCTCTCGCAGGGACAAGATCTGTCCGCGGATAATACGGGCAATGCTGACCCAGCCGATGATACTCATGACAATACACAGCATGTAGATACGTGTCTTTGCCGAAGCCTTGTAGTAATCCATGATCGAACCAAGGATCAGATACAGCGGAATCGCCGGGATACAGTAAACAACATCAACCACACGCATCAGGAGTGTGTCCACCCATCCGCCGAAAAATCCTGCGATACCACCTACAATGATACCAATGATAAGCTCAATGATAACTACGACAAATCCGATCATAAGGGAAATTCGTCCGCCGTACATCAGACGCGCCAGAAGATCCATTCCGTTGCCGTCCGTTCCACACCAGTGCTTTACAGACGGTGCCGCATAACTGTCGATGACACGCGTCTCCTGATAGCGCTGGATCGTGTACTGACCGTTCTTATCCTTGATCAGGTAGGTATCGGTCTCACCCTGCTCGTCTGTATACTCAAAGGAATCCTCCCCGGCAGTCATTGCAGCCTCAGCCGCCTCCTTGAACGCCGGTGTCAGCACGATACCGCTGGCTACCGGATTCATGCTCATATCAGATACATAAGCATAATCCGCACCGTCTGCCGTATGAATCATGGCAGCGCTTCCCTCGTTTTCAACCGTGTAGTTCACGCCGTCCGCCTCGATGTTCTTATCGCCGTTTGCAATCGCAGTCAGCACCTTGCTGTAAAAATCATAAGAAAATGTTGTGCCTTCATCAAAAGCTGTCACAGACTTCCGGCAGGCAATACCAAGCTCTGTCGTCGTGTACAGTGTCTCTTTCACACCGGATGCATCAAACACATACTCCACGCCGTTGTAAGTAAACTGGTTCTGTCCGGCAGCCTCCGCAGCGTCGTGCTCCTCAGACTTTAATGCCAATGGATTCATCTGCTGCTCTGCCGCGTAAATGTGGTATGTGTCGTCATCAATCCTGCCAAGTGCCAGTGTCTGTCCGTCTCTGGTCTCGAACACCAGCGCATTTTTCGTCACGGCAAGGATCATCTTGGAATACACATCGCTCGGAAGCTCCACGCCGTCCGCCACGAACACCTGGAACTCGTCAATTTTTGCCGCACCGGCGTAGTCCTTCTTCATCTCTTCCGTGCGGTAGAACACCTCACTCTGGGAATACGGATTGACCGCACCTCCGACAAATGCAAACAGGAACATACAGACAATGATAACCAGTCCTACGATTGCCAGTCTGTTGCGGAAAAACCGCTTTGCAACCATCATTCCGGGGGAAAGTACGCGGACACGCTGCGCGTCATCAAGCTTCATATTATTCTTCTCGTTCTCCATGTTCTCTCCTCCTTTCTAGTTCACGCGGACACGCGGGTCCACAACTGCATATAGAATATCGGCAATCAGGTTGCCAAGTAAGATCAGTACCGCGGAAAACAGCATGTAGAACATAACAAACGGAATGTCACCCTGTAATACCGCCTGGTAAGAGGTATATCCGATACCCGGGATCTGGAACAGAGTCTCTGTTACCATGGCTCCACTGAAGAGTCCCGGCAATGTACCGCCGAGCAGTGTGATGATCGGGATTAAGATATTGCGGAATGCGTGGTAATGAATGACGCGCTTCTCCGGCAGTCCCTTCGCACGCGCTGTACGGATATAATCCGCATTCAGCACCTCGAGCATGTTGGTTCTGGTGTAACGCATCAGGGAACCGATGCTCACGATCGTCAGTGTGATTACCGGAAGCACCAGATGCCATGCCATATCCAGAATCTGCTGTCCGGAAGAGAGGCTCTGATAGTTACGTCCGACAATACCGTAGAGGTCGAACCAGCCAAGCTTTACGGAAAAGACCCATTTTAAAAGTGTTGCAACGAAAAAGCTCGGAAGAGAAATACCGACCAGTGCAATAACGGTGATCGTATAATCGGTTGCAGAATACTGCTTTCTCGCAGCGGCAATACCTGCCGGAATTGCGATGATGATCTCCAGAACAAAAGATGCCAGTGACAGTGCAAACGAATACCAGATAACGCTTGCGAATTTGGTCAGTACCGGCTGGTTAAAATACCAGGAATCACCGAACTGTCCGCGGACTGCTTTTGCTGCCCAGCGGAAATATCCCTGGATCACACCGGTGTCCAGACCGTACGATGCATTTAACTGTGCCACCCATTCGTCATAACTCTTTGCTCCCGGTCTCTGTGACAATGTCAGTGCCTGCTGCTCCACGAATGACGACGGCATGCACCGCATGATCGCGTAGATAATCATGGAGACGAAGAACAGTATGACAATCGAGAGCAATACTCTCTTAACAACAAATTTCTTCATGATTCTTTTTCCTTTCCTCGCTGCTTCTGATGCTAAAGGTATTTTGCAAAAAGGCGTCACGCATCCTCTTGCAAAATACCTTTAAATCCCTATGCACCATGGCACAGGTTGTAGAAGAGGGGAGCCTGCTCCCCTCTCCTTCCACCATCAGCCAGTTACTCTGATCCTTAGTTCATCTGGATCTTCTCAATCTCATTGAGATAGCTATAGAAGGTTGTCAGATCCTGCGGAATGGAATCCACATTGACACGCTGTGTACTGAATACAGAAGCGTTCTGTCTCTGATATACCGGAATCTCTACAGCGTAATCTACGATAAAGTCAAGTGCTTCCTTATAAACTGCCTTACGGTATGCCTGGTCAGTGTTGGTTCTTCCCTCCATTACCAGCTCATCCAGCTCGTCAGAGTAGATTGCATAGTAGTTTGCACTGCCGCCTTCGCTGTGATAGATCTGGAACATATCCGGGTCTAAGGTTGCCTGCCATGCTGCACACCACATCTCTGCGGTCTCGCTGTTTAAAGCATCCCACATGATAGTTCCGTCAGCCAGGTCGTTGATTGTCAGATCAAATCCGATGCTCTTGAGTGCCTCGGATGCCGCGGTCAGAATACCGAAGGAAGGATGATCTCCCTTTCCGGCCGGAGCTGCAGTCAGCTTGCCATCTGTTACTGTGTAACCAGCTGCCTCGAAGAATCCGAGTGCTGCGTCAAGTGCTGCTGCATACTTCTCGTCATCAGACATACCGTCTGTGTAGATCGGGTTGCCGTCTACGTCCTTGGAGAATGCAACCTCATAGTCTGCATCAGACTTCTGCGGTGCTGCCCAGGAAGTATTGGAGATCGGATAGTTGATTACAGATGCAGCGTCTCCGTAGTAAGAATCGATCACCATGTCACGATATACGGAAATAACAGTTGCGATTGCTTTTCTTAAATCCTTGGACTGCTCAGAAGAAGGATCATCGCCAACCTTGACATTCTGAGAGTTGATTCCGATGTAACCATAACCATTGTTGTCATACAGAGCGGTGGTTAATACATCACCGGATGCCTCACCGTTGCTGTTCTCGGAGCAGATCTGAGCCATAACCTCTTTGGAGATGGACGGGTCAGAAATATCTACCGTACCCTGAACAACACCCGGAAGCTTATCTGACTCAGCGGTCTCCTTGAACTGGAGCTCCTTGGTAACCGGTGCTCCCTTGTAGTATGACTCATTCGCCTCGAGATATACTGTCTTGTTCTCGTAGCTCTTGAAGACATACGGACCAGCGCCGAGCGGAGCGGTCGTCTTCTCGCGGATTGCGGAAAGATCACCCTTTGTGAAACCGAACTGGTTGTTATCGTAATCGTACTGGCTCTCATCACCATAGTAATGAAGCGGTGCAATCTGGATATCCATGGTCTGAAGTGCCGGTGCGCTGACCTCTGTTAAAACAACACGTACGGTCTTGTCATCCAGCTTCTGAATACCGGAAATGTTTGCTGCTGCATCACCGGTCTCAACACCTTCGGTAGCGTATGCATATACATCTTCCGGAATCAGATCGGAGAGAGCGCTTCCTGCAGACTCTGCCTCCATAGCTGTGAAGCTCCATCCGTACTTGTCACCGATTGCCATAAAGAAATCCTTAGCGGTCGCATCTGCTGCAAGACCGTCGAAGCCCCACTGTGCTGCTGCGCCTGCTACGTCGCCCTCTTCGCTGACGCTGTTCTCTACGCAGTAATCAACGATCTCCTGTGCAAATGCTGCACCACCATCGTTTACAGCATCCCAGAATGCGTTCTGCTGGTCTTCTGTCCAGTATGTGAAGTCTGTGTTATCCTCGCCCGCTGCCGCAAGTAAAGATGCCAGTGTGGACATACCGCTTCTGTACTCTTCCATACCCTCGATCGGGAGAGAATATACAGATGCGCTTCCGTCATAAGTCGGATCGCAGAATACATAGAAAGAGAAGATGATATCATCTGCGGTTACCGGCTCTCCATCAGAGAAAGTCAGATCATCACGAAGCTTGAAATCATAGTATACGGTTCCGTCTTCGTTCTCTGTGATGGTCAGATCGGTCGGTCCGTAGTAAGTATAGTCGGTACCGTTGTACGAAGTGGTCTCACCCTCGATACCATTGTAGATAAACTCACCGGAACGATCGTTGTAAACCAGAGAAATCTGTGTCACATCAACGATGTTCTGATCCGGCACACTCTCAACGAAGAATGGGCTGAACTTCTCGCTCATACCGTCATTTGCGATAACGAGCGGTGTGTCGCTGCCGGATGCAGCCGTGCCTGCTGCCTCTGTGCCTGCTGTCTCGGTTCCAGCTGTCTCGCCGCCAGCCTTGCTTCCGCCGCAGCCTGCAAATGAACCGACAGTCAGTGCTCCTGCCAGTAACAAAGCAAGAGTCTGTCTCATTTTTTTCATAATATTTCCTCCTTATAAAAATATTATCTATGTTTTAACCTTATAATAAGGAAAAAACCTACTCCATTGTAGCATTCTCAATCAGAATGCCGCTGTAATTGCGGTCATAATACTTTCCGAAGAAAAATGCAACCGCCAGAAACAGGAAATGACATATCAGATAGATACATTCAATTCCCATACGGATCCCACCACGGTGCAGCACCATGTATACAAGATCCAGAACCGCTCCGATTCCCGTCAATACCATTGCCCCGATGCAGGAACGCTTCATGCGAAGCAGCCCCGTCTCATAATGTGCCCGGTGCATCCGGAGCGGTGCTCCGATATAGCTGACCGCACCATAAAGCATGTATCCAAGCGGAAGTATCACAAACAGATACGGAAATACAATCCATGCCGTGCGGGACGAATCCGGGTTTATAAGCCCCATTCCAAGCTCAATCACCCACAGCGCGATTGTCCAGATGACATTTAAAATGCCTGTCCGCCGCTTCTGCTGCTCATCAAACGGAAGCACATAAAAATCTCCCTGATAGGACGTTCTTGTCACCAGAAGACCATGCCGGTTCTGCTTTAATTCATTTTGATAATCCTTTTGATAAGGGTTCTTGATCATCGCTTCCGCCTCATTGCTCTCTGTCTGTCATGCAGCATAGTGCAAAATTACCGCGTTATTGTGCTAAAATATTTTTGTGTAACAAAAAAAAGTGACAATGAACCTCTTTGTCCACTGAACACTTTGCAAAATACACTTGTATGTTGCACACGCACAACACTTTTTTTATTATACATAGGAAACTGGTTTTGTCAATACTTTTCCCGCTGGCACATTCTGCCTCGTTTCGCATGTTTTTACAATCTCATTTATTTCTCTGCATATTTTTACACTATGTTTTGTTTGTTTTTCCCAGGTTTTCCCCTAATCTCTGCCATTTTCTACTATTTTTCATTTTTTCGCCTCGATTTTTATATGACTAAATATGCAGTTTTCTTTTCCCATGTTTTTCCACGTAAAAAATCCCGGAACGGATTTTACTCTCCGTTCCGGGATTTCTCTTCCCTGTATAAGTATGCATCACCTGCGGTCATACATACCAGCCAGTTCTTATGATGTTATGCTGTCTTTGTTGCGTACATGAAGTACTTCATACCGAATATCGTTGCGTAGATACCGGTTACATTAGACTTCTGCATGTAAATATCATTGTAGTAGTAGATCGGAACTACTGCCCATGTATCCATCAGCATATCCTCTGCCTGATGCATTAAGTCAACACGTGCTGCAAAATCTGTTGTGGTGCGGATCTGATCGATCAGCTCATCATATGCTGTCCAGTCCGGAGAAGAAGATACCGGAGTACCCTTTCCTAACTGCATATCGTTGTTACCGGAATCAGAGGTAAAGATCTCTAACATGTTAACCGGGTCGTTGTAGTCTGCAAGCCATCCCTCACGCGCGATGGTGAAGTTACCGCTCTTACGATCCTCAAGGAATACATTCCAGTCCTCAGACTTGATCTCAAGGTTGATACCAAGTAATGCCACATCCTGCTGTACGGACTCAGCAACTGCAATGTGTGCTGTACCGTCGTTTGTTAAGTATGTCATGGAGATTGCCGGATCTACTGCGTATGTACCGTCACCGTTGTCTGTAAATGTGTATCCAGCCTCTTCCAGTAAGCCCTTTGCTGTCTCAAGCTCGCCAGCACCGGTAGCTGTTGCATCATAGTAAGAAGTATCTGCTGTCTTGAACACGCCGCCGTTACCGTCTGCCATACCTTCCGGTACGAAAGAATCAGCCGGGATCTGACCTGTCTGACCTACGTTCTCAACGATGAACTGACGGTCAACCAGTAAGCTGATTGCCTCACGCATCTTAGCAGCCTCTTCCTCTGTCTTGCCATCGAAGATCGGGTCGTTTACGTTGAAGCCGATGTAATAGGTTCCCAGGTTGTCAAGAATACCAAACTCCGGATTGACACCGTTTAAGGAAGGAATCTCATCGTTCGGTACGGAATCGATGTAGTCAAGGTCACCGCTGTTGTATGCAGCATAGGTTGCTGTATCATCAGCACTTAACATGAAGTGAAGCTCGTCCATGGTTACGTTTGCCGCATCATAGAAGTTCGGGTTCTTTACATAAACCATGCTCTCGTTGTGGTTCCAGGACTCCAGTGTGTAAGCACCGTTGCATACGAAACCTGCTTCCTGTGCCCACTTGCCAGGAACAGTGCCGTCCGGATCAGCAGCCTCTACGGATGCCTGATGTACCGGATAGAATGTCGGGAATGCCATCAGATCGTTAAAATAAGGGCACGGGCTGACAAGCTTGATTACGAGTGTGTAATCATCCGGTGTCTCAACTGCCAGTGTACCGTCATCGTTGCGGTCGATTACGTCGAACAGGTAAGCATAGTCTGCTGCTGTCTTCTCATCGATGACACGATTCCAGCTGTATACGAAATCAGATGCCTTTAAGTCATCTCCGTTGCTCCACTTGGACTCAATCATGTGAACGGTGTACTCAGTTCCGTCCTCAGATACTTCCGGCATATCGGTTGCGAGTGCCGGGATAAGATTACCATCCTTATCATAGGTATAAAGACCTGCGAAAGAGTTTACTGCAAGGCAGCCGCCGTCTACGGAGCTGTTTAATGCAGGATCAAGGTAATCCGGCTCACTTGCCAGGTTGATGTTGAGCACATTTGTCTCAGCGTTTGTGGTTGTTGCTTCTGCAGTTGCTGCAGCCTCTGTGCCAGCAGCAGTTCCTGTGGACTCGCCTGTACTTGCTGTGGAATCAGATGATCCGCCACAAGCCGTAAGACCAAGTGCCATAGAAGCAACCAGTAATGATGCTACTAATTTCTTCATAATGAATCCTCCTTGTTTTCCGAAGGAAAATGCGACTGTCACAACAGGAGCAGAGGATTTTCCTCCTATAAAATGATCTATGTTCCACGTACCTTTTCGGTAACGTTGAAACCTTACTTATTCCAGCATGCAACGAAGTGTCCGCTGCCCCTGTCGGAAAGCGGCGGCATCTCTTTTGCGCACTGCTCTGTTGCGTATTTGCATCTGGTGCGGAACGGACATCCGGTCGGCATCTTCAGAGGGCTCGGTACATCTCCCTCCAACACGATACGCTTGCTGTGTCTGGCTGTCTCCGGATCCGGAATCGGAACCGCTGACAGTAAGCTCAATGTATACGGATGCATCGGATTGCCGTTTAACTCATCGGCATCGGCAATCTCCATCATTTTTCCAAGGTACATAACCGCAATACGGTCGGAAATGTGGTGAACGACCAGCAGATCATGCGCGATAAACAGATACGCCACGCCCAGCTTGTCCTGCAGTTCCTCGAACATATTTACCACCTGCGCCTGAATGGACACATCCAGTGCGGATACCGGCTC
>OCGZ01001184.1_pt1 | contig 10908 bp, 8 predicted proteins | sample 1538711 | NCBI WGS metagenome assembly OCGZ01 (sample SAMN04571720, study PRJEB22368) | human gut metagenome | biome: human gut; material: stool | host: Homo sapiens | place: Luxembourg | collected 2012-08-17
GTTTTACCTATCAAATTTTATTGTGTGGAACGGCAGAAAATTCTACTATTTTTTATTTCTCTAAAGCCAGTGTAAAAATAAACTCTGTGCCGACGCCGATGGTGCTGACGACATCAATCGTTTCATTGTGTGCCTGTAAAATTTCCTTAGTGATAGAAAGGCCAAGGCCGGAGCCTTTTTTGTCGCGGCCGCGGGATGCATCGGATTTATAAAAGCGGTCCCAGATTTTATCAAGACTTTCCTTTGAAATACCGGAGCCGTTGTCCTTGACGGAAATATAGGCTTTCTCACCTTTTTCCCGCACGGAAATGTAAATCACGGAATTTTCGTGGCTGAATTTAATTGCGTTGTCGACAAGGTTGTAAATAACCTGTCCGATTTTGCTTTTATCGGCTTTGACGGAACAGGTTTCCGCGGAAAAGGTCAGCTGGAACTGAATCCGCTTCTTTTTACACGTTCCCTCAAAGGTTTCAATCGTGTGCTTGATAATCGAATTGACATCAAATACGGACAATTCAAGCCGCACGGTTTTCGGGTCTAATTCATTCAGCGTTAAAATGTTGCTTGTCAGCTTCGTCAGCCGGTCCGTTTCAAACAGTACAATATCAATATATTTTTTTGTCATTTCCGGCGGAATCGTACCGTCTGCAATGGCTTCCAGATATCCCTTAATTGATGTCAGCGGTGAGCGGAAATCGTGGGAAATGTTGGATAGGAACTTCTGCTGGAACTGGTCGGATTCGTCCAGCTTTGATGCCATATAATTTAAGGAAGCGGACAGCCGTCCGATTTCATCAATATCATTTTTGACATCAATTTTATAGGCGAGATTTCCTTTTCCGTATTCCTTTGTCGCTTTGATAATGCCGTTGAGCGGTTTGTGAATCTGGACAAAGTACAGTGCGATAAAGCTGAGACTTAAAAGCATTACCATAACCAGTGTGATGTAGTTGGTATTAAAGGTTGTGTATACATTACCGGTAATCACATTTTCATCTAAATGCACAACCACATAGCCTTTCATCGTAAAGGAGCTGGTTATCGGTGCGAAGACACTTAAACAGGTACAGTCAAGCATACCGTAAAAATCGCCGGTCTGCGTGTGTTTTGTCCCCAGACTGGTATAATCAAAGCCATCAATGGTGTATAAAATATCTTTTGTGTTATGCTCCTGTGTATAAGCTGTATCCAGAATGATATTGCCTGCGGTGTCGATAAACATAATGCGTGTATCGTTGAGCAGGGCAACGGTCCGTAATTCGGTTTCAACGATACGCAGGTGCTCCTCACTGAAATAGTCATCGGCGTATTCACTTGAAATCGACAGTGCCTGCTTGTACAGGGCATCTGTATAGTAGTTGTAAACCTTTGCATAGTCGATGCGGTAGCTGATAAAAGTCACGCCTAAAAAGCCGAGCAGGGCAACTGCCGCATAGACAAAAAGGTATTTGGTTAAAAGATTAAATTTCATAATTGAAAACAATCCTTTCCGGTGTTATGACAGTTTTATTTCATCTTTGTGGATTATCGGCGTGTTACGAACTTGTAACCGATGCCCCATACCGTTTCAATCGACCAGTTTGCGTGGTCTTTGATTTTTTCACGGATTCGCTTGATATGGACATCGACCGTCCGGGTATCTCCGATATATTCATAACCCCAGATGTGGTCTAAAAGCTGTTCCCTTGTAAAGACCTGATTCGGCGAAGAAGCCAGAAAGTAGAGCAGTTCCAGTTCCTTCGGCGGCATTTCCACCGTCTTTCCGCAGTATTGTACGGAATAATTGCTGAGATTGATAATCAGATCCGGGTATTCCACGCACTGCACAGTTGCACCGACCGGCGCGGATTCCGCCGGCATCTGGTAGCGGCGTAAAACTGCCTTGACGCGGGCAACCAGCTCCTTTGTTTCAAACGGCTTGATAATATAATCATCAGCCCCCAGTTCCAGTCCGAGTACCTTATCAAAGGTTTCGCCCTTGGCGGATAGCATGATAATCGGTACATTGTTGGACTTGCGGATTTCACGGCAGACTTGATAGCCGTCAATACCCGGAAGCATTAAGTCCAGTAAAATGAGGTTCGGGCGGAAAGTGTCAAGCTGGAGCAGGGCACTTTCGCCGTCATAAACAATCTTTGTTTCAAAACATTCTTTTGTCAGATAAAGAGAAATGAGTTCTGCAATATTTTCGTCATCGTCAACAATCAGTATTTTTTGTTTTGTCGCCATGTAAAAATCCCCCTTTTATTTAAAATCTACAATGGTTACACCGGTGTCGCCCTCGCCGATTTCGCCGAGACGGAACGACTTGATATAAGGAACACCGCGCAGGTAGGCGGTAACGCCGTTTCGCAGCGCACCGGTGCCTTTTCCGTGTACAATGCGTACCTGCGGAATTCTTGAAATGTACGCATCGTCTAAATATTTGTCCAGTTTGGCAACCGCTTCGTCAACGGTCAGTCCCAAAAGATTGATTTCATGGGAAATCGAAGCCGCCTTGGACATCTTGATTTTGCCGGAGCCGCCAGCCCCCTTAGGTGCTTTTTTAGCTTCTTCCGGGTCTTTGTAGCCGACAAGAATCTCTAAGTTATTGATTTTTGTCTTGGTGCTTAAACTGCCCATCTGTACGGTGATTTCGCCCTTCGGACTTGGCGGTGCGGTCACGGTGCCGATTAAGTTCATGCTTAGAACGCGCACATGTGTGCCGACTTTAAATTCGGAAATGTCGTGTGCCTTATGTGCTTTCGGCTTTGCTGCCTGGACGGAAAGTTTTTCCTGACGTTTATTCATCTTGTCACGGATGGCACTGCGCTGTTTTTCCAGTTCTTTTACGGTCATGCCGTGCTTGTTCATCGTCTTAATCGTCTGGTCGGCATATTCTTTGGCATCTTTTAAAATCGCCGCCGCTTCTTCGTTGGCTTTGCGCAAAATTTTGTCGCGGCGTTCATCTAACCGGTCGGATTTTGTCTTTAATTCGTCCGTTAACTGCTGGATTTCCTGCTTATAGGCATTGATTTCGGCACGTTCTTTTTCAATCGTAATGCGGCTATGCTCCAAATCGGAGAGCAGGTCTTCAAACTGTACGTCATCGGCATCCATGCGGGCAGAAGCATCTTTAATAATATAATCGGGCAGACCGAGCTTTTTGGAAATCGCAAAAGCGTTACTTTTTCCCGGAATACCGATTAATAAGCGGTAGGTTGGACGCAGGGATTCCACGTCAAATTCACAGCAGGCATTTTCCACGCCGTCCGTGGTGAGTGCATACACCTTAATCTCGCTGTAATGTGTGGTCGCCATGGTTGTAATGCCGCGTTTGTGCAAATCATTTAAAATGGAAATGGCAAGTGCCGCACCTTCTGTCGGGTCTGTTCCCGCACCGATTTCATCAAATAAAATCAGGCTGTGTGCATCGGCTTCCTTTAAAATGCTGACGGTGTTTGTCATATGGGAAGAAAATGTACTTAAACTCTGCTCAATGCTCTGTTCGTCGCCGATATCGGCAAATACATTGTCAAATACGGCAAGTTCAGAGTGGTCGAGAGCCGGAATGTGCAGACCGGACTGCGCCATTAAGGTCAGCAGTCCCACGGTTTTTAAAGAAACCGTTTTACCGCCGGTATTCGGACCGGTGATAATAAGCAGATTAAAATCCTTTCCTAAATAAATGTCGATTGGCACAACCTTATGCGGGTCAATCAGCGGGTGACGTCCCTTTTTAATATTGATATAATTGTTGGTATTCATAACCGGGCAGCTGCATTTATATTGCTTGGACATCTGTGCCTTTGCAAAAATGAAATCCAGCGTAGTCAGTACCTGGAAATCCGTTAACAGTTCATCGGTAAATTCAGATGCCTTTGCGCTTAATTCTGCAAGAATGGCTTCAATTTCAGCCTGTTCCTTTAATTCAAGCTCGCGGATATCATTGTTTAATTTGACAACCGCCGCCGGTTCGATAAAAAGAGTTGAACCGGTTGCAGACTGGTCATGCACCATGCCGGGTACCTGCGATTTGTATTCGGCTTTGACCGGAAGACAGTATCTGCCGGAGCGTGAGGTGATGACAAAATCCTGTAAGCAGTTACGCACGGAAGATGAATTTAACATCTTATTTAATTCGGTGTGAATCCGTTCAGCGGCAAGCACCTTCTGACGGCGGATACTGCGCAGATTTGCACTGGCATCATCGCTGATTTCATCTTCTGAGAGAATACAGCGCTTAATTTCTGTATTTAACGGTGTCAGCGGTTCAAGTGCATGAAAATATCCCGTTAAGGAATCGGTGGTATCTTCGTAATAATTTTTTACCCTTGCAGCCGCGGTCAGCAGGGAACTGATATGCAGTAACTCTACTGTATTTAAGGAGCTGCCGATTTCAAGACGTTTTACGGAAGCGCCGACATCATGTACACCGCTAAAAGAAACAGCCCCCTTTGCATAGACACGGGAAAGGGCATCACTGGTTTCTGAAAGAGCAGCGTTAATATCGTGGATGTCCGTCATCGGCACCAGCTTTTTTAAGCGTTCCTTTGCTTTATCGGAAGCCGCAAAAGATACTAAGCGGTCAATAATTTTATCATATTCAAGAGTCGTTAAAGACTTGTAATTCATTCATTTCTCCAATCCGGAAATGCAGGGTCTTGCAGACATGGAATCTGTGGCATTTCCGGCACAGATTCCATTTTATTGTACCGCATTTGAAACAAAAATTCTACTATGGATATAAGAATTTACAAGTAGGTCATAAATTGTTCATAACTGTCCGTTATAATAAAATTAATTTTGCAGTTCAATAAAAGTTAGGTTATGGTGACAGAAAAAATGGGAAACACAGAACACAAGGAAGAAGACTCCTTTGCTTTATATACGGAAAAAATCGTACCCAAGCCGTCCGTGAAGTACCGCAGACTAATCCGCGCGGCAAAGTTTTTTGCGGCGGCAGTGCTGTTTGGTCTGATTGCAAGCGGTGTGATGCTTCTTGTATATCCGGCATTGGAAAAAAGAATGGTTCAGAGGAATACGGACAAAGAAATTCTGACCATTGAAAAGGATGAATATCCGAGTGAAGAACAGGATAATACGGAAACAAAAGAAACGACAGCCGATGATAATTATGAGGCAGTGTTACAGACAACCGATGCGGCAGCTTTAAAAAATGTTGCTACGGCGGCGATTAAATCACTGGTATTAATTGACGTCTATAAGACCGATATGGGAAATATCCTGACGGAAACACAGAGTGCGACAGAAACGGTCGGACTTGTAATCGGACAAGTCAATTCAGAATATATTATTTTGACCAATGCGGCGGTTGTGCGTGATTCGTCGTCACTGGTCGTAAAGGTTTCAAAAGCGACAGAAGTCGATGCCGAGCTGGTTGGAAGCGATACGGATACCGGCATTGCGATTGTCAGTGTCAAGGAATCGCAGATTCCGTCCAAAGAAAGAAGTTCGATTGTAACAGCGCAGTTAGATAACTCTTACAGCATACAGCAGGGGGATATTGTCGTTGCGGCAGGCAGGCTTTACGGACAGAATAAGACGATTGATTACGGCATGGTTTCAGGCATTTCAACAAAAAGCGGTGTCGATAACAGCTATGAGATTATCAGCACGGGACTTGCGGGCATAGAAGGCGATTACGGTTATCTTTTTAATATGAAGGGAAATGTTGTCGGCATTTCCATGAAGAATACAAAGACGACATTTTCAGTGCTTGGCATTTCGGATTTAAAATCAATGATACAGGAATTATCTAACGGAAACAGCCCGGTATATTTCGGCATTAAAGGGCAGAATGTAACCGGTACAATGGCAACGCGCTATGGACTGCCGGTGGGAATTTACGTAACGGATATTGAACTGGACTCTCCGGCATATGCGGCGGGAATCCAGCCGGGGGATATTATTACCGGGATTGACGGAAATATGGTTTTGACAATTCAGGCATTTAGTGAGAAACTATATCAGTGTGAAAGCGGTCAGCAGATTTCTATTACAGCCAAACGGTTTGGCGGGGATGAATATAAGGATATGACATTTAACGCCGTAATTGCGGTGAAATAAAGCATATAATCTGGCTGACGGCAGGAAAAATGAGAAAAGGAAAGGGCAGATTATGCATTTTATTGAAAAATTTAAGGACGGAGACAGAATCTCCGATGTTTACCTTTGTAAGTCCAAATCAACAGCACTCACAAAGTCAGGAAAAGAATATGAAAATGTGATGCTTCAGGATAAGACCGGACAAATGGATTCCAAAATATGGGACCCGTCTTCCGGCGGTATCTGTGACTTTGATGCCATGGATTATGTTGCAGTAACGGGACAGGTTATCAGCTTTAACGGCGCATTACAGTTAAAGATTGAAAGAATCCGCAAGGCAGACGAAGGAGAATATGTTCCGTCTGATTATATTCCATGTTCTAAGTATGATATCGAAGAAATGTATACAGAACTCATGCAGTATATAGGCAGTGTGAAGAATGAGTATCTTTCGGCACTGTTAAAGAGCTTTTTTACAGACGATGCCGATTTTATTGCAAAGTTTAAGAGCATTGCGGCAGGAAAGACGGTACACCACGGCTTTTTGGGCGGATTATTAGAGCATAGTTTAAGTGTAACCAGACTGTGTGTAAAGATTGCGGAAAATTATCCGTTTTTAAACCGCGATTTACTGATTACATGTGCGGCGCTTCACGATGCCGGAAAAGTAAAGGAACTCGCACCGTTCCCAAAGAACGATTATACGGACGAGGGTAATTTCCTCGGACATATTGTAATGGGTTATGAAATGATTCAACAAAAGATTGCAGGCATTGAAGGTTTTCCGCCGGTGCTGGCTTCCGAAGTCGGACACTGCATTTTATCCCATCACGGCGAGCTTGAATACGGTTCACCGAAAAAACCTTGTATTATGGAAGCGGTAGCACTGTCCATGGCAGATAATATGGATGCCAAAATGGAAACGTTTAAAGAGGCACTGGAAGCCAAAGACACCAACGAATGGCTTGGTTTTAACCGGTGGCTGGATGCAAATATCAAAAAGACACTGTAGAGGTAAATGTGAAAAGCGAATTTAAAAAAGACGATTGTGTGACACTGCACATTGAGGATATCGGAACGGGCGGCGAAGGCATCGGAAAAGCGGACGGATTTACATTTTTTGTAAAAGATGCCATTGTCGGCGATGTTATCGAAGCCAAGATCATGAAATTAAAGAAAAATTACGGCTATGCAAGACTGATGAAAGTGCTTACACCGTCTAAAGACCGTGTAGAGCCGAAATGTCCGGTCGCAAGGCAGTGCGGCGGCTGTCAGATACAGGAAATGCGTTATGAAGCCCAGCTTGCCTTTAAGCAGAAAATGGTACAGAACAATTTAGAGCGTATCGGCGGACTTTCGGATTTTGAAATGTACCCTGTAATCGGCATGGAAACACCGTATGCATACCGTAATAAGGCACAGTTTCCGGTCGGGGAAGATAAGGATGGCAATATTGTCATCGGATTTTATGCCGGAAGAACACATCATATTGTGGAGCAGACAGACTGCTGTATTGGTGCGCCGGAAAACGGCGAAGTGCTTCGCAAAGTCAAGGCATATATGCAGAAAAATCAGATTCGCCCGTACAATGAGGAACACCACAGCGGGATTGTGCGCCACATTTTAATCCGCACCGGCTATCATACTAAAGAGATTATGGTCTGTCTGATTGTCAATGCGGCCAAGGCTTCCTGCTTAAAAAATGCAGAACAGCTCACAGAATCGCTGCGTGAAATGGACGGCATGACTTCGGTGATGGTGAATTTCAACACGGAAAAGACGAATGTGATTCTCGGCAAAAAAAGCGAGGTGCTGTGGGGACAGCCGTATATTGAAGATTTTATCGGCGATGTAAAATATCAGATTTCACCGCAGTCTTTCTTTCAGGTAAATCCGATGCAGACGGAAAAGCTGTATGCAAAGGCACTTGAATATGCGGGACTGACCGGAAATGAAACGGTGTGGGATTTGTACTGCGGTATCGGAACGATTTCGTTATTCCTTGCAAAAAATGCGCGCAAGGTATACGGCGTGGAAATTGTGCCGCAGGCAATTGAAGATGCCCGCAATAATGCAAAGCGTAACGGTATCGACAACGCAGAGTTTTTCGTGGGCAAGGCGGAAGAAGTCGTACCGGCATTTTATGAAAAAGCCCTAAAGCAGACGCAGGATTCGGAAGCCGGTAAAAGTATCCGCCCGGACGTGGTCGTTGTGGACCCGCCGAGAAAGGGCTGTGAAGAAGTGTTGCTTGAAACGATTGTGAAAATGCAGCCACAGCGGATTGTCTACGTAAGCTGTGATTCGGCAACACTGGCACGTGACCTGAAGTTTTTAAGCGCCAACGGCTACGCCGTAAAGAAAGTCCAGCCGGTAGACCAGTTTGGACATAGTGTTCATATTGAAACGGTTGTTCTTTTGTCCCAACTGAAATAAAAGCCGGCATGAAGGTTTCCAATCTGTATATTTCACAGGTAAAGAGAAAATGTGGAATTGAGATTGGAAAGAATTTGCGAGTTGCAACGAGGAGAATGGACTGCTTGCAGGGCAATTCGACGACTGCTGCGACAGACTTGGAATTTGGCGATTGGATAAATTTAGTTTTCGCTGTAAAAACCTTTATTTTAGGGCATTGCTACGGAAAGTAGCAGAAAAATAGTGAAATGACAGCTAATGTTTCTTGTTTGGTAAAGGTTAATTTACTAATCTGTGAAGGAAGTAAAACAAACCGAAAACGGAGGTAGAAAAATGACTTTAGAAGAACAAATTAAACATTACAGAAAACAGGCTGGACTTTCACAGGAGAAGATGGCTGAGAAAATCGGCGTATCAAGACAAGCCATTACAAAGTGGGAAAATGGAATAGGAACACCGGATATTGCAAATCTGATGGCAATAGCAGATCTCTTCCAGATATCAGTAGATGAATTACTTTCGAATGAGAAATCAGAGAAAAAGCAGTCTGATTACATCTATGAAAGTCGTACTGAATACGATATTGATGGTAAGAAGAATTTTGATATCAAGCTTGGTGGAGCATATGCTGTAGATTTAAAGGCATATCATGGAGAAAAAATTGAAGTCGCAATGTTTTCAAATGTCTATAAGAATCTTTTGGCAGATTATAAAGTAAAGATTGATGATATAAAAAACCGAATCGATATTGATCTTAACAGATTTAATGAAGCCAGTGAAGCAGATGCAAAGGAGAGTTTGGTCATTAATATTTTTATTCCAGTAAAATATATTGGAAAAATCGAATTATCAGTTAATGCAGGGACACTGAATATTACTGACATAGAAAATGAACATATTGAGGTAAATGGCAAAATTAGCGAAGTTACCCTTCAGGGAAATAAAAGTGAAATTGAGATAGATTCAAATCTTGATATGCAGATCAGTGTTTTATCACATGAGGGTGCGCTTGAGATTAATCAGTTGTCAGCAACATCAAGACTTACAATTCCTGCAGATTATAGATTTAGAAGCACAAAAAAGGGAATAGCAACTCATATTTATTATGAGAGACAGGGCAAAAAGGTTGATGACTTTTCAGATGCCGAAGCAGACAATTACATTGAGCTCAATGGTATAAAGAGTGAGCTTGTGATTGTAGAGGCTGAGGTGTAGTCATGGAAAAGTATATATATCGACCGGTCAGATTCTATTTGATTACATTTGCCTGCACTTGGTTCTGGTGGCTATTTGCAATTTTACTTAATGAAGGGACGGGGCTTTATCTTGGAATGTTTCTTGGCTTGGTTTCACCTGCCGTGGTTGCCGTAGTAACTGTATTTACGTCTAAGAATAAAGCACTCATTAATGACTTTAAGAAGAAGCTGATTGGGTTTTATAGAATAAAACCTAAATATATATTAATTGCAGTGCTGATATTTGCTGTGATAGTGACGGCTTCAATCGGTACATCAGTATTATTTGGCGGCAGTATAAATCAGTTTTCATTTACAGAAGACTTTTCATTTTCTATAGGTGGTACGTCTGCATTTCTTACAATTTTGTTGGCATCCTGCATAGAGGAGTTAGGTTGGAGAGGTTATGGAGAGGATGCTGTTGGTGCATACAACAGCTGGTTTAAGGAGTCTATCATCTTTGGATGTATTTGGTCTTTGTGGCATGTGCCATTATTCTGGATACCTGGAACGTACCAGTATGGACTTAAAGAGATGGGAATCATGTATGTGATTAACTTTCTTCTTAGCGTGATACCACTTGATTTCCTTCAGACATGGGTATATGTAAAGAATAACAGAAGTATGCTTGCAACAATTATTTTTCATTTGTTTATAAATATTATGCAGGAAAAGATAAACATGACTCCTGAAACAAAATGTATACAAACTATTTTTGTTGTTATTGCGGCAATTATAATTGTTGTTATAAATAAAGAAATGTTCTTTGAAACAAAGCATGTGGGTAATTTACTTGAAGAGAAAATTATGAATCGAGAGATAAATTGAACTTTATCAATGTAAAGAAATCGACAATTTCAAGTTTGCAGAAATATCTGGCTAACTTTCCCAATTTTACAGACATCCCAGCCCATTCATTAGTGAAATGATATGTATTTTCCCTTATTTTTGCCCTTATGAGATAATCGTAAGGGAAATAAGGGAAAGTTTTATTTAGTCATTGCCTGCCACTTTATCAAGTAACCTTGCAGATTCCCGCTTGGCTTTTCTTGTAGAGTGTGCATAGACATTCATGGTGGTACTGACATCTGAGTGCCCTAACAGTTCCTGCACATCCTTTGGTGCTGCTCCATTTGCCAGAAGGTTGCTTGTGTAGGTGTGTCGCAACTGGTGAAAATGAAATCCTTCAAATCCATCCAGTTTCTGAGCAATC
>OCGZ01001186.1_pt1 | contig 10880 bp, 7 predicted proteins | sample 1538711 | NCBI WGS metagenome assembly OCGZ01 (sample SAMN04571720, study PRJEB22368) | human gut metagenome | biome: human gut; material: stool | host: Homo sapiens | place: Luxembourg | collected 2012-08-17
TCTGGATGCAGGCAAAAAGCTGCCGGATATTTTCTTCTGTGTGGGAAATAATGATTTCCTGATTGAATCGGTGGACCAGTTCGAGGAATATCTGAATTCTTTGAAAATTGAGCACCGTTTTGACCGTGTGGACGGTTATGAACACGAATGGAGATTCTGGGAACTGGAACTTCCAAAGTTCCTGGACTGGCTGCCGAGAACAGACAGCTATGCGAAGATGGGAAAACATAAAATGTAAATTATATATGCGAGTGCAAAAGGGGGATTTTTTATGAATTTTGATGCATTTGAGAAAAAAGTCAAAGATCTGGGTGTGCTGGGGATCGTTGTGACGAAGGACGGCAAAGAAATCGGAAAGAAACTGTGGGATGAACAGTGCAGAAGAAATGTATATTCTGCCAGCAAAAGTTTCACTTCCACAGCTGTGGGAATTGCAGTAAAAGAAGGTCTGCTATCCCTGGATGAAAAACTGGTGGACTGTTTTGACGAAGATCTTCCGGAAGCTGTCAGTGAGAACCTTGCAAAGGCTACGGTAAAAGACCTTCTGACCATGTGCCTCGGACAGGAAAAAGCGGAACTGATGGGTGCACAGCGCCCGGTTTATGAGGAAGAGGACTGGGTGAAGATGAGTCTTGCCCTCCCGTTTGTCTACGAGCCGGGAACAAAGTTTGTATACAATAACGTAGGTCCGTATCTTGCAGGTGTTCTGGTAGAACGGAGAGCCGGATGTGATCTGGTATCCTACCTGTATCCGCGACTGTTCAAACCGCTGGGCATCGCCCGTCCGACCTGGGAACTGGATCCCTATGGTCATGTCTTCGGTGCCGGCGGACTTTACCTGACAATGGATGAACTCCACAAACTGGGACTTCTCTATCTGCAGAACGGAAACTGGAACGGAAAACAGCTGGTACCGGAAAGCTGGGTAAAGGAAGCCACCAGCAAACAGGTGGAAAATGACAAAGACAGCTTCGGTTATGGCTACCTGTTCTGGGGCGGCAGGGAAAACACTTTCCGAGCCGACGGAAAATATTGCCAGTGGTCCATCATCAGTCGGGAGAAAAACGCGGTTATCACTGTTATCGCAGAATGCCGCAGAGACCAGGAACTGATGGATGCGGTGTTTACAGAGGTATTTCCGCAGGTATAAACGGATACATATGGAAAATGAAAGGAAGCAGGAAAACGGATAGCGTTTTTTTGCTTCCTTTTGAATATATAATAGAAAATAGAATATTGCGTAGCTTTAAAAATGCAGTTATGATAATAAAAATAGTAGTATCCACAGATGCTTTTCAGACAAACAAAAATATCTAATCAACATATCTAGATCACATATCTAATACTCAAAGTCCTGAGAAAAGAGAAAATATCCGATGTATGGGTAAATGAATATAGAACATAATACGGATGTTTTTTTTATAGAGTTTGAAAGAAAGTTGTTTCTTAAACAAAAGACATTCGCCCTGAAGAAAAGTGTGATACTATAAAAGAAAGGCAAGGGGAAAACTCCGGAAGAGATTGCGGATATGACAGGAAAGAACCTCGAAGAAATATTAAAAATTCAGCAGAAAGATTTACAGGTGGAAGATGAAAATAAAAATTAGAGATATTCCGACTTTTTATAAAATATTATTCCCGAGCATAGCGATAACCCTGATGGTAACGCTGACTTCTACGAGCTTTACCTATAATAAAGCTTCAGAAATCATTCTGAAAAAAACGGTGCGTCAGAGTCAGGAAACGGTTCGTCAGATGTCGGAAAATTACGAAAATTTTATGCAGGGAATCTATGACAAGATCAATTACATAGCATACAGTGCGACAACACAGGAGGAACTTTGTTATGGTGAGAAGGGCGTTTATGAAGAAGGATATTTTTCACGGGAAAGAGAATTAAAACGTCAGATGGTACGGTTGTTTAACAGTTTTTATGTGGACGATCTGCAAATCTATGCGAAAAATGGAAAAGATTATTATTTTTCGGTAAAGCAGGAGGTAAAAAAGCCGGAAAAAGAAGAAATTGCGAAAATGATACAGCAGGCTACGGATGCAATGGGAGGAATTGTCTGCATCAATGATTTGAAACACAGTGGTCATCTTCAGATTGTAAAAGAGGTAAGGGACAATCTGCAGATGTTTCCAATTGGAACGATCCGTCTGTCCATCAATTCTGATGCGCTGGAACAGATACGGAAAAATGTTAATTTTGCTTCAGAAGGTGCAGTATTGATTCTGGATGAAAAGAATCAGATCGTGCAGGGGCAGGCATCGGAACTTTCGAAGAAAGCCGATCAGCTCTTTCAGGCAACGGAAGGCGAATTTGAATATCAGATGCAGAAGAAAAAATACCAGGTGGTTTACCGGGTATCTGATACGACAAAATGGAAAGTGATTGGTATTATTCCACTAAGGGAAATATCTGCAGATTTACTGCCGATTCAGAAACAGATGATCAAGACACTGATGATAGGGATTTTTATCAGCAGTATTCTTTCGTTTTTATTATCCTATGTCATCGTACGTCCGATTCGGGCAACTTTATTGGCGATGCACCGGTTTTCAGAAGGAGATTTTGAAGTACGTCTCAGCGAAGAAAGAAAAGATGAATTTGGTGAGATGAATCGGGTGTTTAATGAGACAACAAGAAAGATAGAAGAACTCATGCATGAAGTAACCAACAGCAAACTGTTAAATAAAGAGATGGAGTTTAAAGCTTTGCAGGCACAGATCAATCCTCATTTTCTGTATAATGCGCTGGATACCGTCAACTGGATGGCTATGAAAAAAGGAGATACCGAGATCTGTGATATGGTCAGTGCAATCAGTAATCTGATGCGGATTAGTATTGGAAATAAGCAGGATATTTTCAGCATCCGACAGGAATTGAAATATGTAAAAAATTATCTGTATATGCAGGAGACACGCTACCGGGATCGCTTTCAGGTGTATTTTGCAATTGATGAGAAAATTCTGGATGAAAAAATTCCAAAACTGACGATTCAGCCACTGGTTGAAAATGCAATTGTACACAGTGTGGAGGTATCAAAAGGGAAGACTGTTTTGAACATAAATGGTTATATTGAGCAGGGAAATGTTGTGATCGAGATTAAAGATGACGGAGTCGGAATGGATCGAGATACCTTACTTCATCTGTTGGATCCACCGGAAGGGGAAGAAAAGGATATTTCTGTTGCTCATACGGGACTTGGCATGTATGCCGTTCATCAACGTCTGCGCTATCTGTATGGGGAAGAATACGGACTGACAGCAGACTCGGAGCCGGGAAATGGTACATGCATAAAAATCTGTATTCCGTTTACAAAAGGAGAAGAGAAGACATGGAGTTAAAAATTTTAATTTTGGATGATGAGTATATTATTCTGGATGGTCTGTGTTCGTTCCCGTGGGAGATGTATGGATGTAGAATCGTCGGGAAAGCGATGGATGGGGAAGAAGGAATGGAACTGATTGATCGATACCAACCGGATATTATATTGAGTGATATCAAGATGCCGGAGAAAGACGGGATTCAGGTTGCAAAATATGCGAAGGAAAAATATCCAGATACCGAAATTATCTTGTTGACAGGATACGATAGTTTCAGCTATGCACAGCAGGCGATTACAATTGGAGTAGCAGATTATTTACTAAAACCGGTGAATTTCCGTGAAATGCATGAAGTGATAGGAAAGACATGTAAAAAAATACGGAAAAACCAATTCGAAAGACAGGATTACTATGAACTTCAGAAGAATTACCAGAAAGCATTGCCGGAAATCAGAGCAAAGCTAATCTCTGATCTGTTAAATGGAAGATTAAAAGACAGGGATGCTTTGGAAAAGAAAATGAATCAGGTGAATCTGAAAATAGAGAAATACCTTGTTATCTATGGAAAATTACGTGGAGAAACACAGTTGGATATAGACCCAGGACTGCTGGATTTTATTATTTGTAATATCTGCAAGGAATATCTGGAAAAGTTCAGTTATCGGGTACACGTGGAGACAGATCCACTGGGTTATGCATTCTTAATTGCCTTTGATGAAGAGGTCAATCAAAAAGATGCTGTCAGCAGGTGTAAGAAATATTGTGAGGAGATGGTAAAGAGTATTCAGGAAATTATGAAGTGCACAATGGCAATTGGGATCAGCCAGGTTTTTCAGAATTCCTATGATATGGCCTTGGCATACAGACAAAGTGTTACTGCCTGCGAAAATAATTTAGGAAATGAAGAAAATGGAGGAATTATTGAATATCAGGACGTTTGCCAGTGGGAGAATACAGCATGGGAAGTAACTGTCGGAGAGAAAAGGACACTTTTTTCCGCAATTCATCAGGGATATGTTGAAACGACAAAGGAAATTGTGAACAGAATCTTTGAAGGTTGTCAAGATATAGACATGATGCGATATGCAGCTATGGAATTATTGATCAGCTGTTTTCAGTATGTGCTTAATGATGAAATCGCTGGGATAGATGAAAACAGCAGAAATTTATTGCCGGCAAAACTGGAAAGCCTCTTTTTTTGCCATAATAAGAAAGAATTATTGCGTATTGTGAATGATACAATTGCAAAACTTCAGGAACATAATCAAGATGTAAAACTTGATAAGAAGCAACAAATGGCGACACGGATTATGGAATATATCTGTGAAAATTATAGTCAGGATATTTCTCTGGATGAGTTGTCGGAAAAATTTCGAATCAGTAAAACATATATCAACAATTTATTGAAAAGTTTTTACCATAGAAGTTTCTTGGATATTTTGCAGGATTACCGTCTAAAAGAAGCAAAAAAGATGATTTTGGAAAACCAATATAAGATTAGTGAGATTGCTGAGAAAGTGGGATACCATGATATCAGTTATTTTATCCGTGTTTTCAAAAAAAATATGGGGTAACACCGAACAACTATGGAAAATATTAAACATCGTTGGAAAAAAATAACACAAATTTTTGGAAGGTGTGAAAATGTGTTACTATTTTGTGTTCAAATGTACTAATTCTGCAAAAATCTTTCATTCAATGGATGATAAATCTTTTATATAATAAATCCACAAGAAAAACAGAGTGACACATATTTAAAAAAGAGAGGTAACAAATTTATGAAGATGAAAAAACTAGGCGCTTTGTTGTTAGCGGGTGTTATGACAATGTCAACACTGCTGACTGGTTGTGGAAATGGTGCATCCGGAAGTTCAACAGGTGGAAATACCTCACAGACGGAGAGCGGAAGTAATGGTGAGAGAAAGAAAATCACAATTCTCATGAGAGCCAGTGAAACATCAGCAAAGTACATCATCATGAAAAAACTGCTGACAGACTTCAGTGAGGAAAAAGGTCTGGAGCCACCAGAATTTGAATTGATTAGTGGGGATGCGGACTATGTAACAAAATTACACCTTATTCCGTGAAATTTACCATAGTGTTACATCCCGTTTTTTCAGCAATAATACCTGCTGGAAACTGATTTTCGCAATACATTTTATTTCACCCACTAGTGTGCTGGCATGTTGCTATTTAGCCAAATGACGCAGAATGAATTTTTCAGTCTGCAAGGCGGAAGAATGAGCCGTAGCGGGCTACGGCAATTGATGACAACGTAGCAGATGAAAATTCAGACAAGTTATTTAGCTAAATATGAGCAGGTCAGTACACTAGGTTAAACAAAATTTTGTTTTTTTACTGTATCATCATGCATTATCCTGTATAATGAAAGTATCAAAAGATAGGCGGAGGCAGTGCAATGAAGAAAATACACATTGCGATGAGCGGCTCATTACTCCCAGTGGTCTGGTATTCGTAGGGCAAATACTTGGAAAAAGCAGTTTTGTTAAAAAAATCAACCGTGCTCCAATTTCAAAAGATTATCTGCAGAAACAGATAAAAAATGGAGACGTGCTCCTCACCTATATTGGTATGCTCTGTCAGGGAAAACCCCAGTATGAGGCTGTCCGTGAAATGATGGATGACCCTGACTACTACAAATACGCATTAGGCATCTCCTATGCGATTCCTTCCGCCGAAACACTCCGTCAGCGTTTTGACATGATCGGGGATTCCCTGCGCAAAGACATCCAGCAGGCAAATGTCGACATGCTGCGTGAAATGCACATAGAGCCGACAGCCCTGGATAACGGCTTTGTTCCTGTCGATATTGATGTAACCCCCTTTGACAATTCGAAATCCAATAAGGAAGGCGTATCCCGTACCTACAAGGGTTTTGACGGATATGCACCAATTATGGCATATATCGGCACAGAAGGATACCTCGTCAATCTTGAACTGCGGATTGGGAAACAGCACTGCCAGAAAGAAACTCCTGATTTCCTGAGAGAGACCATTGAACTGTGCAGACAGCTGACGGAAAAACCACTGCTCATCCGGCTGGATTCCGGCAACGATGCATCTGAAAACATAGGCATCTTTATGGAAGAAAGCTATAAATACAACAATGTGTCTTTCATCATAAAACGGAATCCCAGACAGGAAAGTAAAGAAGAATGGCTGGGATCCGTCAGGGAATGCTGCCAGAATATCCAGCATCCACGTGATGGGAAAACTGTTTATATCGGACAGACCTTCCGGAATGTGACATATTCCCTTTCTGATAACGAGGAGAAAACTGTCGGAATACGTACAATTTATGAGATCACGGAAAGAACCATTGACCGATATGGGCAGTATTTTATCGTACCCGATATAGAACTGGGCACATACTGGACAAACACTTCCCTGCCAGACGAAACAGTCATTGATCTTTACCATGCCCACGGAGAAAGTGAGCAGTATCACAGTGAAATCAAGACGGACATGGATGTTGAAAGACTCCCGTCGGGAAAGTTTGAGAGCAACAAACTGGTGCTGGAGCTGACAATGATCGCATATAATATCCTTCGAATCATAGGGCAGGAATCGCTGAAAAAGAAGGATGCTCCCGGCCGGAAGAAAATACATCGCCGAAGAATACGTACGGTGATCAGTAATCTTATGCAGTTTGCGGGACATCTGACAGAACATGCCGGCCGTCTGGTGCTGACCATTGGAAGGAGTAATCGCTGGAGATTTACTTTCAAGCGTCTTTATGACAGCTTTGCATTCATCACCTGACAACAGGTAGCTGAATATGGCAATGGCAGCTGCACACAAATGGTGCAGTCTTTTTTTTGAACGCAAAATTATGCAGCATTTTCAAAATTTAGTGTACAATAACAAATATGGCAAACATTTCCTGTGTGCCTTTTCATTTTGAAACAAGGTTCACGGATTCAGGTCTAATAGATATCCTTTTGATCAACCATAATCTGTTTTAAGATATCTCTGTTCATAATGCTTCCTCCAATCCACAAAACAATTATACATAGTTATTGTTCTGCACACAAGACACAAATTGAATTAAATTGTTTTGACGTGCTATATGTATTATAGTATGCACAGAAAATATTCATATATTAACAATTACAAAGTTTCCTCACAGGCAACTTTTGTTTCCGGATGGGGCGCTGATACTTCCGGTTATTCCCAATAGAATAATACTTGTCAAGGACAATAACTGCAGATTAAGAAAGAATGATTACATGTGTTTATAGGATTTTATGCAAAAGGGCTGTACCAACTCAAAATTGGTATAGCTCTTTTGCAGTGCACAAAGTGAACAATTTGCGGGGCTTTCAATAGTGTATAAGTGCTAAAATGTAAATATGGATATTGACATATTTGGACTACAGAAGTAAGATAAATAAACAAAGCAAACGTTTGCCTGAGAAAAGGAAAGAGAGGAATTATGAACATGAAATTGTTTTATGAACCACAAGGGGCTTACTTTGGAGATTGTATGCCATTTTACCATGATGGAAAATTTTATGTGTTTCATCAAAGAGACAAACGTGATCCGCAACCATTTGAGCCTTTTGAATGGTCACTGGCTACCACTACAGATTTCATACATTATGAGGATATGGGGGTGGCGATTCCGAAAGAAGGTGAGGATGATCCAGAACAGTACATTTTTGCCGGAAGTGTTTTTGAAGGGGAAGGAAAGTTCCATGCCATTTATACTGCTTATAACCGAAATTATGCGGAACAGGGAAAGGATGCTCAAGTATTGATGAGCGCGGTGAGCGATGATCTGCTTAAATGGGAAAAAAACGGGAAGTTTGTATTACCTGCCCCAGAAGGGTATGACGGCAATGACTGGCGAGATCCATTTATTTTATGGGAGGAAGAAAGCCAGCAGTATATTATGATTTTAGGTGCTCGCAAAATTGATAAGAAAAAGGTGAGAACCGGAAGAACGGTATGGTTCACCTCAAAGAATTTGAATGAGTGGAAGTTTGAAGGGGACTTTTGGGCACCAGATTTATTTAGTATGCATGAGATGCCAGATCTTTTCAAAATGGGTGACTGGTGGTATTTATTAACAACTGAATATAGTGAGAGAAGTAAAACTGTCTATCGCATGAGCCACTCGCTTAATGGTCCGTGGAGTGCGCCGATAGACGATGCTTTTGATGGCAGAGCATATTATGCAGCACGCTCTTGCTCGGATGGTGAACATCGCTATCTATTTGGATGGGCAGCAACGAAGACTGGAGCGGACGACATGAATAGCTGGGACTGGGGTGGAACGTTCGTTTGCCACGAAGTATATCAACGTCCTGACGGTACCTTGGGGGTTAAACTGCCAGACTGCATGCTGCCGGCGTTTAAAACGGAGGATTCTCTTTCGGCGAGTCAGATTGAAATGAAAACATTGGACTCACTTCAAGAGCATTTTATTACAAATGTATCAGAGAATTTTTACATGATAGAGATGGACATTGCGTTTTCAGAGCATACCAGAATGTTTGGTATCCGGCTATGCGAAGATGCGGAGACGGGAGATGCCTACAAATTTGAGGCTAATCTTGCCGAAAATCGAATCTATTTTGATCGAACGCCTAATCAGCCTTGGTACCGCTATTTTGATAAAGGTTTAGAAAGACCATTATATTTAAAACCAAATCAAAGATACCATATTAGAGTAATTGTTGATGATACGATTGCTGTTATATATATTGACGGAGTCGCATTAACGACACGTATGTATGCAAAGGCTGGGCAGGGAGTAAATGTGTATGTAGTTGATGGAAACCTAACAGTGGACAATATTAAAATAACAAAATAGGACTATCAAGGAGTAATTTGGATGGCTGTCAAACCTGTGACTTTAAAAGATGTAGCACAAAAGGCTGGAGTATCGATAACAACGGTTTCCCATGTGATCAATAAGACAAGGTATGTAAGTCCCTCAGCAACAGAATTGGTGGAAGAGGCTATTAAAGAATTAAATTACGTTCATAATCTGGCGGCTCGTACGCTTAAAAAGCGTAAATCAAATGTGATAGGTATTATGATGAGTGGCATGAGTAACCCCTATTTTCTGGAGATTCTGCAGGGAATTGAAAGTGTACTTAAGGAAAAAGGATATCTTATGATTTTAGGGAATGCGGGAGATCAGTTAACCGATCAAGAAAAACAAATTAATGTTTTTAGTTCATGGGGTGTTGATGGAATCATTACTTATGGTCAAGGATATCAGATGATTCGAGAAAAATATGATATGTCCAATTGTCCGATCGTATGTATAGAAACACTAGGGGGAGACGCGGTAGACAGTGTGATTGAGAGCATTACTGACATGATAAAAAGCGGCTACCGGGAAATCGGATGTATCTATGGAATTGCTGATGCAGTAACAACTATAGAAAGAATTGAAGGATATAAAGAAGCATTAAGAGATAACAAAATCACAGTGAGAGAAGAGTATATCAGATGTGGAGAGTCAACTTTAGCGGGTGGATATAGGGAGACAAACTGGTTTTTAGATAATACAGGTTTGAAAGCGCTTTTTGTAGGGAATAACATGATGACATTAGGCTGTGCAAAAGCGTTATCTGAGCGAAAAATAGATATTCCGTCCAGACTTGCACTGTTAGGATATGATGATGATCCATGGCGGGATACAGCACAGGTTCCGATTAGTTCGATCCGGCCACCTCTTTACGAAATGGGAAAGAAGGCTACGCAGTTGCTATTACGTAGAATTAATAATCCTGAGAAAAAGTATGAGGTTATTAAGTTGTTTCCAGAACTGATAAAAAGAAAATCATATTAATTAGGAGGACAATACGTAACAGTTCAGCCCTCCGGCTGCACAACCAGTCTTAGCACCGGCTAAAATATAGCCGGTGCACCCATAAATAATTTTTTTGCATTTTCTACTAACCCCATATTTCTTCTTTTCAGGGTTTCTATGATTGTCAGGATCGCACAATACATTTCATGTCCGCTGTCTTTGCGAAACCCTCCTGCCATCTTTTGCCGGTTCTTGACTTTTCTCAGGTCACGTTCACTCATGTTATCATCAACTCGCTGCTGACGGTAGCAACGATGCAGGGTGTCTTTACATGGAATGATTTTATCAATGCCTATACGTTTACGAGATCTACCAATATGAAAACTGTTACGTTGGGGCTGAACGACTTTGTCGGTTTTATGGGAACTACAGACTGGGGTGCTACATTTGCGGCCATTACCGTCACTGTGTTACCGACATTTTTGTTTTATTTCTTTACGAATAAGTACATGCTCAGCGGTTTGACCGCCGGAGCAGTCAAAGGATAATTATATGCCTGCGGGCAGGAAAGAGAGGAAAATTATGAAAATTTACTATCAGCATCCAAATACCTGGTTTGGCGATTGCATGCCTTTTGGAAAGGATGATACATTCTATCTGTTCCACCAGAGAGATACCAGAGTCCCGTGTCCTTTTGGAGAACCATTTGGCTGGGATCTGGCAACCACAAAGGATTTTGTGACTTATGAGGATTGCGGTG
>OCGZ01001187.1_pt1 | contig 10878 bp, 7 predicted proteins | sample 1538711 | NCBI WGS metagenome assembly OCGZ01 (sample SAMN04571720, study PRJEB22368) | human gut metagenome | biome: human gut; material: stool | host: Homo sapiens | place: Luxembourg | collected 2012-08-17
GGCTCCACAGTTTTTACCCTGAGGAAGAAATACAGAATGTGGCATACCCACACAACGGCTATGCAGATTCTTCCCACAGGCACATTTTTCATGCAGATAAATCCGATGACCATAACTACGGTCACCATGCCGATGATCTTGCATTTGGTTCCAAGTGTCATGGCTCTTTTCTGCACAAAACTGTCCAGATGTTTTTTGTAAAGGTCTGTTCCTATAAACCAGGTATGGAGCCGTTCCGAGCTTTTTGCAAAGCAGAACAGCGTTGCCATATAAAAGGGAACCGTAGGCAGGATCGGAAGGACAACTCCCACCGTGCCAAGCCCAAGACAGAGGAATCCCAGCAGGATCCAGAATATTCTCAATGGATTTCTCATTTTCTTTTCCTTTCTCATATGCGCTTTAGACAGTTAAAACGAATTTACGTCCATCTACTCTTGCTACTTTCAGATCAATGCCATAAAGTTCATGAATGCTTTCCTCCGTGATCACTTCTTCCGGCTCGCCTTCCACGATGACTTTTCCACCGGCGAGACCGATGATCTTGTCGGAAAAATAGATCGACTGATTGATGTCATGAAGGACCATAACGATGGTCATGCCAAATTCCCGGTTCAGCTTCCGCACAAGCTCCAGAATCTCGATCTGATAACGGATATCCAGATATGTAGTCGGCTCATCCAGAAAAAGGATCTCGGTTCCCTGTGCAAGCGCCATGGCGATCCACACACGCTGGCGCTGTCCGCCGGAAAGTCTGGACAGCTCCCGCTCCCGAAACTGGGAAACATTGGTCACTTCCATGGCCCAGTTCACATACCGCTCATCCTCTTCTCCACGGATCCCCATCATACCAAGATGAGGCGTTCTTCCGAAAGAAACCAGACGCTCCACGGTGATGTCATCCGCCGCCGTATTGTACTGATGTACAATGGCCACTTTTCTGGCAAATTCATTCAGACGCAACCTTGCGATGTTTTTTCCTCCCAGAAGGACTTTTCCCTTTGCAGGGTCCAGGTTTTTGGTCATCAGGGAAAAAAGTGTGGATTTACCGCATCCGTTGGCTCCCATAATGGTCGTCACCTTGCCTTTTTCGATCTTAAGGGACGCGCCTTTTAATATCTCGTTTTTACCATAGGAAAAGCATACATTCTTTACCTCCATGGCAGGTCGTTTTTTTTCCGTATTCTGTGTATCAGTCACCATATTTTTTTGACCTCCTTAAGAGAATGATAAAGAACGGACCACCTACCACGCTCATCACAACTGCCGCACTGATCTCATAGGGAGCTGCAATGGTCCTTCCGATGGTATCTGCCAGAAGGAAGGTAAAGGCTCCCGCAAGTGCGGAAAACGGAACCAGTGCCCTGTGGTCACTTCCCACCAGGATCCTTCCGATATGTGGCACGATCAGCCCAAGGAAACTGATGGCACCTGCGATGGCTGTGGAAATACTTGCCAGAAGTACCGCGATCAGGGAGATCACGATTCGTGTGGCATTGACGTTCAGTCCCAGGCTTCGTGCTGTCTTATCTTCCAGAGACATCAGGTTGCACTCTCCGATAAACAGGCATGCCAGGAAAAGCCCTGCCACAACATAAGGAACCAGTGTTGTCACATCATCCCAGGTTTTCTGGGTGATATTGGCTTCTACGATGGAAGCCACGCCGGACATATTTCCACCGCTCATGCTGTTAAAAGCGCTGGAAAGTCCGGCAAACAATGCATCTACTGCCACACCGGTGAGGATGATACGAAGAGGACTTAAGCCGCCCTTCCAGGACAGACAGTAAACCATCAAAAAGGCGACCACGCCGCCAAAAAACGCTACCAGCGGAGTAAAGAAATACAGTCCCGGTGCAAAAGCTGTGATCAGAACTGCCGCAAAGCTGGCACCGCTGGAAATACCAATGATACCAGGGTCTGCCAGTGGGTTTTTAAGGACCGCCTGGAACAGAACGCCGGAAACCGCAATGGCGGCTCCTGCCAGCATGGAAATGATGATACGTGGAAAACGAAGGTCATAGATGGTTGCCACTTCATCAATACGCTCCACAAAAAGTCCTCTCATCAGCTCTCCGAAGGAAACCTTCAGGCTTCCGATATTGATGGCTGCAAAAAACAATACCATCAGAAGCACCGCCATGAGCACAAAGGAGAGCACTGCACGGAGCCGCTTTCTTTTTTCTCTGTTTTCATCCATTTTTGTCACTTCTCCTTTTCTGTGGTCTTTTGGGAATCTTCAGCTGCAGTTTTTCCGGATGTGCCGGATTTCTGCGCGTCTTCATATTTCTGGGTCGCATTGGATTTCTCTGCATTTTTCTGCGCGTTTTCACTGTTCTTTTTCGCTTTTTCCAGATCCTCGTCACTTTCCGGATAAAGGATCGGCTGCAGCTCATCCAGTGCTTTCGGATAACGGAAAGTTGCGCTCATTCCGAAATTTTCATAAGTCAGGTCATACACCCTGCCATTTTTTACCGCGTCGAAATGTTTCCAGATATCGTTGGTCTTGAAATCTTCGTTAAACATCTCCACGACCTGATCCGGAAGTGCGTGAGCCGCACGGAGGATGATATCCGGTTCTTTGGTCTTCATATCTTCGGTGTTTACCGTAAGAAATTCCTGATCTGTATCTGTATAAACATTTTCACCGCCAGCCAGAGCCACAAGACTTCCCACGTAGGAATTTTCGGTAGCAATGATATAGCTGCCCGGAAGTCCCATCAGGATCAGCACCTTGGGATGGTCTTTTCCCTCGTTCTTCTTTTTGTATTCTTCGTAGAAATCCCGGAACTCTTTTACCAGCGTGCCTGCCTGCTCTTCCCTGTCAAAAATCTCTCCCAGTTCCTGAATGGAACGGTACATCCCCTGTACACTGCGAAGATTTAAAAACGCCCAGTCCACGCCGATATTTTCGTACTTGGGTTCAAGGTCTGACTGAAGAGAGATCGGGCTTAAAATCCAGTCCGGTTTCAGGGAAGCCACGATCTCCATATCCGGGCTCATGGCTGTACCCACGGTGGTTACAGCTTTATAACGCTCCGGAATGGTGGAAATGCTGCTGGAGCATACCCCAACCAGATCCAGTTCCAGTTTGTCACAGATATCCGCAACTGCCGGAGAAGTAGCTACGATCTTCGAGGATCCCTCCATGGATCGTACCTTGGCTTTTGCCACTTCCACTGCCTGTTTTTCCACAGGGTCCGTGATCTCCAGCATGGACTCCACCGTCTCTGTCTGTGTGGTTGTTTTCGTGCCTTCCGGGTGCTGATCCACACAGCCGGTGAGAAGAAGGGACGCTGCCGCCAGGACTGTGACAAGAATTCCTCTGCTGATGCAGGATTTAATATTCATCATCGTCATCATCCTCTCCGCCCCATCTGCGCCAGTTCTTACGGAAGTACCAGATGATCAGTGCAGTTACCAGGATCAGAACCAGACCGGAGCCTGTCACTGCCAGAGCAATGGCAAAGACCGTATTGATCTTTACGCTGCTTTCGCCGTCAGATTTCTTTTCCCCGGAAGTGATGCTGTCCTCTTCCGCTGTGGAAAGATTTAGTCCCTGGGCGCTGTTCAGTTCCTTGTCTGTATCGGACTCGTCAGAGCTTTTGGAAGCTGCTGCCTGTTTCTGTGCTGCCGCTACAGTGTTCCCGGAATTCATTGCATCCGTATTTCCTGTGGAAGCATTTTCCGTGGAGCCGCTTTCTGCAGTTCTCTGCGCAGCCTCATCCGTACTTTCTGTTCCGTCCGTTTCCTGGGTATCCGCTGTTTCAGAGGCTCCGGCTCCCTGGGCACTTCCCGTATCCAGGGTACTGTTGGCAACTGCCTCGCCGCTTCCGGAAGCCTCGGCAGATGCTGCTTCTTCTGTTACAAAAGCAGTATTCATACCCACACTGTTTCCCTCGGAATAATCACTTGGATACAGATAAAATGTAACGTTTCTTCCCATCGGGGTTACATACATGCTGACCCGGACGATGCAGTTCTCGCTTGGAACCTGGATGCAGATATCGGAGGTGGTTCCGTTGCTGTCTGAACCATTTGCGGTTACCGCGACGCCTGTGCCGGACCAGCCGGAATCTCCTACATTCTGTACGCTGAAACTGTGACCGGACGTATAATCGATCAGGCTCATGCGGATCGTCAGATAATAATTGCCGGAGTCCGTCACTTCCATCAGACCACTTGCATAAACCGCACCTTCTACCATACCCTGTCCGGTGGCGTAGGATGCCTCACCGCCGGAGTCTTCGATCTCTCCTGTCACCGGATGGGAATAACACCGGTTAATGGTACAGGAATACACACTTCCCGACTCCGCGTGGACGGAAGTTACCGGAAATCCCAGAGTTGCCGCCACGAAGAGTACTGCCGCTCCAAAACAGGTCAGTAGATTTTTTTTCCAGTTTTTCTCTCTCATTTCTTCTTTCCTGCCTTCTTTCTCAGGCTTCCCCCTCTGCTCTTGATCTTATAGAAAACACCTGCCAGTGCCGCCAGCGCGCTGACGGATACCGGAACTGCCACTTTTCTCATATTTCCGGAAGATTCCCCGGTACCAGTCTCGGTATCTGCATAAGCTTCGCCGGAAGTGGTTGTCTCCTGATCCTGATCTGACGCATCGGAAAGGCCGCTGCTGGTAAGCTTTGTGGTTCCTGCATCTTTGGAATCCGATTTGCTGCCGATGCTCTTTCCGGATTTCAGCGCAGTAGTTCCTGCTGATTTCTTTGTGGATGTGGATTTGGTGGTGGTTCCGGAAGATTTCAGGGAACCGCTGCTCTTTAAGGAGCTTCCTCCAGCCTTGGAAGTACTGCCGCTTAAGGAACCGTTGCTGTTGGTACTTAAGCTGCCATTATTTCCTCTGAGAGAACCGTTTCCGGTGCTGTTCGTTCCATTGTTACTGCTGTTATTTCCGCTGTTGCTTCCGTCACCATTGTTATCGTCATTTTCGAAACCAGGATCCTTGCTGTCCGTCTTTTTCAGGGTGCTCCAGTCCAGTTTCAGGAAGGCAGGCTGGGTTCCGGTGCCTTTGGTAATGGAATCCATAATGGGAACAAAAACCTGAAGCGGCACATAACCGTCATTTTTTGCCTCATCAATCAGCGGGAATGTGACCACATCCGGATAATTGGTTCCGAAATTGTCCGTAACCAGCTTGCCGTTGGTGTATTTCTGATAGGAATCCACCGTTACATTGCCAAGAGAACCGGATGGTGCGCCATATTTATCCAGCTTGTAGCCGGTCTTAAAATATTTCAGGGTACCTAAGTATCCAAGCTGTCCGTTGATGGTCAGACCCTTGAAGTCCATGGTAATGGAATATTTTCCTTTCTTTACCGTCAGCTTGATGGTGTGATTGATGGCTTCGTTGGACATGGATGCGGATGTTTTGTCAATCTTTACCATGGAGCCTGTGACGGAATACACACCGTCCGCCAGGTTCTTCACATCCAGGCTGCTGTTGCTGCCGTTATTATTGCTGTTGTTGTTATTGTTGCTGCTGTTGTTATTATTACTACTGTTCGAACTGCTGCCGGAAGACTTCTTCTTCAGTCCGCTGACTGCCTTGGAAAGCTTTTTGATCTGTGTATTGACCTGGCTCTGGGTGGCACTGCTGTTATCATAAACCGTCTTTGCGGCAGTGATCGCAGAGTTTAATGTCTTCAGTGTGTCAGCCGTATAGGTATCTTCCCTGCCTACCATATTGGAAGCCGTAAGAAGCATCTCATGAAGTCCGGTCTTATCCACCTTTGTCTGGGAAGCCTTCTTCATGTTTTTCATCACATAATCCAGGATACCGGTCTGGGCATCGATCTCTTCCTGACTGGACTCTTTGTTCCCGTAAACCGCCTTTGCCACCTCATAAACAGAACGGAGCACATCCATATCTGCGGCTGTATAATGGGCTGTATCTTTCAGATAAGTTTCCGCCTTTGTCAGCGCTTTTTTAATCTCGCGGCGGTCCGTTCCCTGGATGATCAGTCCCTGGATGGCATTGTCTATGGCAGTGACACACTTGTTGACTTCTGTCTGAGAAGCCTCCTCATTGTCATAGACCTGACTGGCCTTATCTCTTGCCCGCTGTAACGCCTCACGGGTCGATGTTTCATACTCTACATCCGTCTCATTTAGATAACTGTCGGCGGTCTCGATGGCTTTCTTAAGCTCACTCTTATCAGAATCTACCTTGACCTTGGTCACCGCATTTACCGCCATGGTAAGGGCTTTTACCTCATTGTCCACAACAGTCTGGTCGATGTTCATGTTTTTATAAACTGCCTGAGCTGCCGCAATGGCATCTGCAAGCATGGCAAGCTGCTCACCGGCATAGCCCTGGCTGTCCTGTTTGAGGGATTTCTGGACATTCTGAGCGTTTGTGATCTGTTTTTTCAGGGCCGCCTTGTCCGTTTCCGTTCCGCTGAGCTGTTTCAGGTCATTCCAGTCCAGATACAGTTTCGCATACTGCTTTCCGCCACCGGCATTGATGGCTTCCATGACCGGAACATAGATCCTGGTCCATACGATACTCTGGTTCAGCTCTACCGGAATGGTTATGTAATGGGGATATTTTTTCCCTTTTACTGTAGCATCGGTGCCTTTTTTCGGATCGTTGTAGGAATCATAAATGTCATAGTAGGATTCCACACCCACTGCTTTTGCTGTAGCAGCCTCTGCCGCCGGAACTTCATTCTCATCCAGAGACTGTGTTTCTTCCTGAGCCGCAGAAGCCTCTTCTCCAGTCGCTGCACCGTCGCTGTCCCCGGAAGCTTCCTCTCCGTCCATAAAAAGTTCGTCTTCTGCTGCATCCTCTGTCTGTGCCTGAGAACTCTCCTCCGCAGCTTCCGTCGCTGCGCTCTGCGCCTCTTCTGGATCTTCAGCTTTTGTCTCCGCCGCATTCTGCGTCTCACCGGTATCTACAGCCTGGCCTTCCTCTGCGGCCGCATAAGGCAGGGTATCTTCACTGGTAAATCCCGGAAAATACCACATGCTTGCCAGATAGCCGGTAAAATTCTGCTTGCCAAGCTTGGTCGTCAGGGATGTACATTCGATCCGCAGATGGATATCATTTCCTTTCTTTATCAGCTGGAAGGGTTTTACCAGCGCTGAGTTTCCCATGGAAACCTGATCTGCGGTAGCATGGTGGAGCAGTCCGCCGATCTGGTATACCCCGTCATAAACCGTATTGGAGTCCGTCTTCTGGTAAAGTGCCTCCGCAGCCGCCTGAAGAAGCTGGATATGCTTATCCACCAGACTCTGTGTGGCAGACGGGTTTGCAGCCACCTGCTTTGCAGACGCAATGGCAGACTTTAACTGCTGTACGGAAGCGTCATCTGAGCCGGAAGTATCCACCGCTTCCGCCTGGGTGATCAGGTCACTTAACACAGTCTTGTCGATACCTCCCCCAAGGTTCTCCTCTGCCTGGGCCACTGCGGATGCCGCGCCGTCGGTCTCTGCCTGGGTGGCATTGCCATCCTCAAGCACAGCCTGAGCCTGGGCACGTACCTGATCCAGTACTTCATATCCATCCTGTGTGCCGTCTGTGTATGCAGCCGCCTCCGAAAGGACCGCCTCCAGAGAAGACTTGTCCGCCTGAGCCACCAGACCATTTTCCAGGATTGCCTGAAGCATCATTCCGCCTGCCCCAAGCTCTTCCTCTGTTACATCTTCTCTTGAAAGAAGGTTCTCCGCTCCCTCAAGAGCAGCCTGAAGGCTCTCACAGCTCTCTGGTGTATACCTGGAAGTATCTGTGTTCTTCGCCTCTTCGATGATCCTGGAAAGTTCACTCTCATCCATGGCATAAACGCCGGATGTGCTCCCCAGGCACAGTGCAGCCGCCATAAAAAACGCACTGCTTCGCTTAAATTTTTTTATCTTCATACCCATCATCCTCCTATGAGCACTTGTTAGCCATGATTAACCGTATCATGAGGAAAAGTTAATGTCAACATACTATCGTCCAAACCGTGCTCACAGGGAACGGTTCGATGATCTCAAAAATCCTTTAAATCCGCCATGTTCCCGATTTTTCGACAAAAAAAAGACCGAAATTTTTTCATTTCGGTCTTTAATCAAGATCCCGGATACACCTGGATATCCGGCTTTTTTTCACACAGAGCTTCCGGTCAGAGCTTCACATATTTCCCGCCTGCCGCATCGGATAACTGTCTGGCCAGCCCCATGCCGAACACGGAATTTTCCGTATCGATCACCAACACCGGCACGCCTTTTCGTTTCAGCTCCTCAGCCGCCTTAAGGGCAAGAAACCAGGGCTTTCCCTCCTGGGTGTCAAAATTGGCCTTGCCGTCAGTGAGCATCACCAGAATCCCGGTCTCTTCCGGATTCTTCCGTTTTTCCGCCTCCAGAACTTTCAGGGCCTTTCGGATTCCCATGGCAAGAGGTGTATTCCCTCTGGCCTTCAGCTCTTCCATGGGCCTTGCCGCAAAATCCACACTTCTGGTAAAAGGCAGGATCAGTTCTGCTTTTCGGTTCCCGAAAACCACCATTCCTGCCCGGTCCCTGTCACTGTACGCCCGCCGCAGAATGGAAAGTACCGCACTTTTCGCAAAAGAAAGCCTCTCTTTTGCACCCTGGGAACGACTGGCATCCACCAGAAATAAAATAGACACCTTATTTTTTCTCCGGAAGCGTTTCAGCCGGAGGTCACACGCTCTGATCTCCCGGTCCTCTCCCCGGATCCTGCCGCTCTCCAGCGCCGCCCGGACGGACGCCGGAAGATCCACCTCACCGGCTCGCAAAATCTCTTCCTGACCGGAGGGGATCACCAGAGAACCACTGTGTTTCCCACCCGGAAGCCATTCTTTCCGGGACTGCTGCTCTCTTTTCAGAAAGATCTCCTGTTTCATCCCCTCCAGAACTTCCAGTACCGAATACTCTCTTCCGCTCTGTTTTACCGGAAGGAATACTTCTTCAGAATCTGCCCGTCTTCCTTTCCCCGGATCTAGTCACCCTCCCCGGAAGCTTCCGACTCCCTGGAGCTCTTTTTCCCGGCGGAAAGAATCTCTTCCATTACCTGAGGATCCATCTGTCCGTCTTCCAGAGGATTTTTCCGCATCCGGTGAGGCAGAACATACCGGGCAGCCCGCTCAAGATCCTCCCGGGAAGCCTTTTTCCGGCCTTCCAGTGCGGCAATGGTCTGTGCAGTCCGGATCATTCCGATATCCGCCCGGTGGCCGTCAGTGCCGTAGGCAACACAGATCTGTGCCGCCAGCCTTAACAGCTCCTTTGGGACACGCACCGTCGGCAGAAACTCTCTGGCACTGCGGATCCTCTCGGAAAGCTCTTCCTGAGACTCTTTGTACTTCCGGCAGAAATACCCCGGATTTTTCTCATAGGCCATCCGGTTCTCAATGATCTGCACCCGCTTATCCACGTCTGTCTCTGCTTCCACATCCACCACCATGCCAAAACGGTCCAGAAGCTGCGGCCGCAGGTTTCCCTCCTCCGGGTTCATGGAACCGATCAGCACAAACCGGGCTGAATGAGTACAGGAAATCCCTTCTCTCTCCACGGTATTGCGCCCCGTTGCCGCCGCATCCAGTAACAGATCCACGATATGGTCGTCCAGAAGATTGATCTCATCCACATAGAGGATATTTCCGTCTGCCTCTTTCAGAAGACCTGGCTGGAACTGTTTTTCCCCGTCTTTCAGTGCGGCTTCGATGTCGATGGTTCCTGCCACACGGTCTTCTGTGGCATTGGCAGGGATCTCCACCACCCGGCAGTCCTTCATAAGTCCCGGGATGGCACGCACCGCAGTGGTCTTGGCCGTTCCCTTCTGTCCACGGATCAGCACCCCGCCTGCAGACGGGTTCACCAGATTGATAAGGATGGCCTCCTTCATAGGTTCCTGGCCTACAATGGCCGTAAATGGATAATCATAAGTTTTTTCCCGCATCATTCTTCCGCCTCTCCTTCTGCCTCCAGATATGCCTCACGGATCTGGGACAGTTCTTCTTCTGTTGCATCAAAATAGCCCCGGTTGCTGGCCTCCATCAGCCGCTCCATCATCTTCATGTATGCCCATTTGTTGCTTTGCTGCATCTGTTTCCGGAGTTTTTCATCCCCGGCATAGCACCGGGTCATCCGGGAAAAGGTCTCGCCTGTCACCGCATCGGTGGAGGCCGCAAACCCCATCACATTCTCAAACCGTTTCGCGATCTGCTGCACACCGTGATAATCATGGCGCATCATCCCCTGAATCCATCCGGGGTTTAAAAGCCTTGTGGCGATCCCACGCTCCAGAGAACTCTTAAGATCCTGCACCTTCACCGCCTCACCGGTGGTATCTGCCACCAGCATGACCGGTTTGCTGCCTTTTTTGTTCTCCACGGCTCTGGCAAGTCCGCCGTAAAATTCATAATAGTGATCCAGATCCGTCAGCTCATACTCCACATTGTTGCGCACCTGGGAAATAAAATCCACATGGTCATACTGTCCGGCCAGCACTTCTTCGGCTTTCACTCCTCGCCTCCGGAAGGAATACCCGTAAGAGAGATCCTCGGTAAAAGAACTTCCGATCTCTGCCGCATCCTTCCAGCTGCCTTTTCGCACAACATCCGTAAGCCGGGTTCCATACTCCCCTTCTTTGGGGCCAAAGATCCTGCAGGATGCCAGATCCCAGGCTTCCCGTTCCTCCATTTCGGGATGAAATCTCTGGAGCTCTTCTGCCATCTTTCTGGTATTTGCCGTAAAATAACTCTTTTCCGGTCCTTCCTCAAGCCGGAGGATCTGCCGGAGCATGGCATTTAAGTTATCGATCAGGTTGGGATACATGTCCCGGAAAAATCCGCAGATGTGGATCACCACGTCCATACGTGGCCGGTCCAGCTCCTCGGTGGGGAAGCTTGCAGCGTAAGCCAAGTCTCC
>OCGZ01001191.1_pt1 | contig 10867 bp, 13 predicted proteins | sample 1538711 | NCBI WGS metagenome assembly OCGZ01 (sample SAMN04571720, study PRJEB22368) | human gut metagenome | biome: human gut; material: stool | host: Homo sapiens | place: Luxembourg | collected 2012-08-17
ACTGCGGCGGAGACGAAAGATGTCGCAAGAGCGACCCGCCGCAGGCGGAGAATCCTGCAGACAGAATTCATTTTTATGAAAGAATAGGAAAATTACAATGCTTGAGAAGTTCAGACATTACAGAGAGCGGATCAAAGAGGGAATGCTCCGTGATATGTGGAGACAGACGCTATGGATCTACGAATATGCGAGACTTTATTGGAAGCAGATGATATTTTATACGCTTCTGGGACTTGCGGGAACGCTGGTATCGCTCATTTCAAGTCTCATTTCCCGCGATATGGTGGATATTATCACAGGACAGCAGGCGGGGCTTCTGGCGCGCACCTTCTGCCTCTATATCGGGTTCTCGGTTGGAAATGTCCTGATTTCCCAGATCTCCAATTACTTTGCGAACAAGATCAGCATCAGCGTGGACAATGCCATCAAGGCGGATATTTTTGAAAAAATGCTGTTGACGGATCTGGAGTCAATCCAGAACTACCACACGGGAGATCTTTTAACGCGCTGGAGTTCGGATGCCTCCAATATTTCAAGCGGTGTTCTAAACTGGATTCCGAATCTCGTGATCTATACGGTGCGTTTTGTCAGCACCTTTGCGGTCGTGTTCTACCATGATCCGATGTTCGCGTTATTAGCGCTGATCGGAATGCCGGTCAGCATGCTGATGTCGAAGACGCTGCTTCGCCGCATGAAGGGGAATAATGAGCGGAGTGCGGCGATGAGCGCAAAGATGTCGGGCTTTAATCAGGAGGCGTTTTCCAATATCCAGACGATCAAGGCATTTGATCTGATCCGGCTGTACGCGGAGCGCCTGCGCGGTCTGCAGCGGGAGTATCTCACCATGAAGCTGGAGTTTCAGAAAATGTCCATGGCGACCTCAATTCTGCTGTCGATCGTGGGACTTGTGGTGTCCTACAGCTGCTACGGGTTTGGAATCTACCGTGTGTGGAGCGGTGCGATCTCCTACGGTACCATGACCATGTTTTTATCGCTGTCGGGCTCTCTCACGGGCACCTTAAACCAGCTGGTGTCTCTGGTGCCAACGGCAGTGTCTTTAACCACATCGGCGGGAAGACTGATGGACATTCTCGATATGCCAAAGGAAGATTTTTCGGATGCCGATCAGGTGGAGCAGTTCGCCGGACAGAATCGGTCGGATGGCATCGGAATCGTCTTTTCCGGGGTGAGTTACGCCTATCATAATGGAAAGCAGGTGTTTTGCGGTGCAGACTTTTTGGCGTGTCCCAAGGAGATTGTCGCTCTCGTGGGACCTTCCGGGGAGGGGAAGACGACAATGCTCCGCCTGATGCTGGGGCTTTTGCATCCGCAGGAGGGAGAGCGGATCCTGATCGGGGAGACGGACGGGGAGAAGATCGCCGTAGATCCCTCTGCAAGACGGCTGTTTTCCTATGTGCCGCAGGGGAATACCATGTTTTCGGGAACAATCGCGGAAAATATGAGAAATGTAAGACCGGAAGCCTCGGATGAGGAAATCTGTGAAGTGTTAAAGGCGGCATGTGCCTGGGAGTTTGTGGAAAAACTTCCCGATGGGATCTATTCCATGGTTGGAGAGCGTGGAGGCGGATTCTCGGAGGGACAGGCGCAGCGTCTGTCGATTGCCAGAGCACTGCTTCGCCGATCACCGATTCTTCTGCTGGATGAGGCGACCTCGGCGTTAGACGTCGCAACAGAGCGCAGAGTGCTGCGGAATATCATGAGCACCACGGAGCCACGCACCTGTATCGTCACAACACACCGCCCGACGGTATTGTCCATTTGTCAGAAGGTGTACCGCATCCGGGAGCAGAAGTGTGTGCAGATGCAGGAGGAAGAGATCCGTCAGATGATGCGGGAATTCTAAAGAGCATCGATGGCGGCTTTTAAGGTCCTGGCAGCGGAAGGCTCTTTCGTGCAGTACAGCCGGCAGGAAAAGATGAGCGGAGCGAGGGCTTCGGAAAAATGCAGATTGCGAAGGAGAAGCTCCTTTGTCCACGCGGGGGAGATCATCCGCTGCAGGATGTGGAGCACTTTTTCGTCCGGCTGCAGGGACTGCACCTGATCTATGGCAGCCTGCTTTAAGAAGATGATGCCGCCGAGTGGATAGTCTTTCGGGGTGCAGATGCCCGATGTGCCGCACCATGGAAGTCCATAGGCGTAGGGTATGTTGTCTCTGATTCCGAGCAGGTTTAAGTCGCCGTTTAAGAGGGGCGTCTGGTACAGATCATGCCACAGGGCAGAGTGTGTGGACTTCCCGGTTCCGGAACTGCCGGAAACGAGAAAGGCGCGCCCGCGGTACAAAAAAGAGGCGGAGTGCAGCACATAAAGCTCCTTCTGCTGAGCCAGGATGAGAAAAGCGAAGCGAAGTGCGTGAAACAGGTCTTCGATGTGCATATCATCCGGATCCGGCATGCGGTAAAGGACGGCGCGCGAGCCGTCTTTTTTTACATGCATTTCGCGGATGCCCCACGGCGCTGCAAAAAAGAAACAATACGAACTTCCGCTGTCGCAGATGGTAAGTCCCTCCGTGTGAATAAGCACGGCGCCGTAAGGAATGGAAGCCGGTTTCCCGGTCAGAATAAGAACCTCCTGGTCGAAGTCTTCCTCTTCGCAGGAAAAAGCGGAGAAGAAGCGGTCGTATAGGAGAGAGGGACCGCGGTAGGAAAAGACCAGAGGACCGATGCGGTAGAAAAGAGGAGGCGTATCATCGCCCCGGCTTTCGGGTGTATCCGCAAGAAGAATTCCCATACGGCACAGGGAATGAAGATACTGGTCGACATCTTCCGCAAGTGCCGCGCGCTCGCGCTCTGTGGCATGGTAACGGTCTGCGAGAAGGGCGAGCAGTTCCTCGCGGCTATCGCCCTCTAAGATGCCGTCCAACAGAAGTGCCCCGGAATCGTTGAGCCGGGTGGCAGGAGCGGGAGCTGCGATGAGCTGTCCGTAAGGAAGCAGATAGGGAATACCTGCGAGCGTTGCCTTGATGTATCGATCGTTGAGTTTCATACCGGTGTCACTCCTTTATTAGCGGTTCATAAGTATGCTTATTATAGCATTCAGAGGTAAAAAATGCTACAATGAATGAAGAGAAACGGGAGGGGAAGAATGGAGCAGATCTATGAGATTGAGCCGCTCCTTAAGGCGGGAGCATGCATACAGATTCATCCACAGGGGTACAGCATGTATCCGTTTATAGATCCGCGGAGGGACGAGGTGGTACTTGCCGGCATAGAGGATGGGAGCGCGCTGCGGCGCGGGGACGTTGTGCTCTACCGCAGGGAGAATGGAATGCTGGTACTGCACCGGATTTATAAGATCGGACAGGACGGACTGTATCTGCTGGGGGATCACCAGACAGCCATCGAGGGACCCGTGCGGCGGGAGCAGGTCAAGGGGAAAATGACCGGTATGGTAAGAGACGGACGCTATATGGATGTGGGGAATCCGGGATACCGGATGTTAAGTGTGGTGTGGCTATGGCTCAGACCGGCGCGCAGAGTCATTATGGTACCTGCCGCGCGGCTGCGGCGCATGGTAAGATTCGCACTTTTCAGAAGAAACAATAAGCGCTATAATAAATAGAGGGATCAAAAAGCCTGGGGGTGATTACATGATGAAGATTTTATTTGCAGCTTCGGAAGCAGTGCCGTTTATGAAAACGGGTGGTCTGGCGGATGTGACCGGATCGCTGCCGGGGTATTTCGATAAGAAGCATTTTGATGTGCGCATTATCATGCCAAAGTATTTATGCATGGATGAAAAGTGGAAGGCACAGCTGCGGTTTGTCTGCCATTTCTATGTGAATCTCAGCTGGCGGAGACAGTACGTCGGTATCTTTGAAACGGTACAGAACGGCATTACATACTATTTTGTGGACAATGAATTCTACTTTGCGGGAGATAAGCCGTATCACAATATCTATGAGGACGTGGAGAAGTTTGCATTCTTCTCAAAGGCGGTGTTAGAGGCGCTGCCGTATCTGGATTTCTGGCCGGATGTCATTCACTGCCATGACTGGCAGACGGGACTGGTACCGGTATTCTTACGGACATTTTATGGGGATCAGAGATGTTATTCCAATATCCGCACGGTCTTTTCCATTCACAATCTGAAGTTTCAGGGAAGGTTCTCACTGCCGGCGGTCATCGATATTACCGGTCTGCCAGAGCAGATCTTTTCTTCGGATAAGCTGGAGTCCTACGGGGAAGCCAATTACCTGAAGGGCGGCGTGGTGTATGCCGATGCGGTCACGACGGTGAGCCCCACATATGCGAGAGAGATCATGACGCCGGAGGGCGGAGAGGGATTGGACGGTCTGATGCGCGCCCGGGAAGGCAGCCTGTATGGAATCTTAAACGGCATTGATATCAGGGAATATGATCCGCAGACAGATGCCTATCTGGCGAACCATTACAACGAGACCAATCACACGGAGGGGAAGGGACTCAATAAGTTAAAACTTCAGAAGCTTTTGGGACTCCCGGTGGATAAGGACGTATTTTTACTTGGAATGGTGTCCCGGATGACGGATCAGAAGGGATTTGACCTGATTGCCTATGTGATGGATGAACTGATGAGCACCGAGCGTCTGCAGCTTGTGGTGGCGGGTACCGGTGAGGCGCGCTACGAGGAGATGCTGCGCTATTTTGCGGAAAAATATCCGCAGAAGATTCACGTGACGATCGGCTACTCGGAGGAGCTTGCACACCGCATCTACGGCTCCTGCGATGCGTTTTTAATGCCGTCCCTGTTTGAGCCATGTGGTCTGTCGCAGCTGATGAGTCTTCGCTACGGAACCGTGCCGATCGTGCGCGAGACGGGCGGGCTGAAAGATACGGTGATGCCGTACAATGAATACGAGCAGACCGGCACAGGATTCTCCTTTGCCAATTATAATGCGCATGAAATGCTGGGCGTCCTCCGCTATGCGATGCGCGTGTATTACACGCAGAGAAAATGCTGGAACGGCATTGCGGAGCGTGCGATGCGGGAGGATTTCTCCTGGAAAAAGTCAGCGGAGACGTATGCGCGGCTGTATGAGGATATCGTGGGCAGACCATAGGATCACATAGTGATCTGGTCCGTCTCGAGGGAGTAGTAGTAGACGTGATCCGACAAAATCTCTTCTCTGGCCAGCTGGGACGAATTGACGTCCCGGACCATGGAGGAGAGTGTGGACATACTGATCTGGTTGTCTGCGGGAATCAGAAGAACTTCGTGGACGCTGCTCGGCAGAATATAAAAATCACTGCCGATGCGCCGGGCAAAATCGTGCAGCAGATGCTGATAGAGAATACAGGAGGAGCCGTTGAGCCTGTGCTGGTTGGACAGAACGTAGATCGGAAAAGGCTCAATGAGATCGTTTCCCGCTGGATCCGCAAATTCATCCGCAAACAGCTCGCGCAGAACTTCGGTCATGCTGCGCAGATCATAGCGGAGCAGCTGCGGTGTGTTTGCCATGGCGAGGGCGTAGAGGTCGTCTCTGGTAATCCCCCAGTAAGTGAGATGTTCATTGTGGATCAGGACCGTTGCTGTGCCGGAAGAATCAGATTCCACCAGGCATAAGAAGACGATGGCGAGATCCAAAAAGCGATAGTAGGGAACCCGCTTTAACAGTTCGCGGTTGCGCTCATAGTTGATCAGCTTCATTGTGACGCGGGATTTTACCTTGTCATAGTCGGTGAAAAAAGAGATGTCAACAGGGGATTTGGGACGGTTCTCCCGATAGGCGGTCAGAATGTCGTCTGTGATGTCGGAAAACGATCTGCCGCGCTCATACTGTCCATAGTAGTAATCCAGATAAATGGTGGGCGCCAGGTTCTGACCGGGCGCGAGAATGGTGAGTCCGTCAAGATGGGTATCGTTGTTTTTGAGAATGTCTGAAACAGTGATGCGGACATCGGAGCCGAGGCGGTCCGAGAGAGTAGAGATGATCTGCTGCTTGAAATCGTGGTAATTCATAAAATCCTCCGAATGAATGGAGGGGAAGTAAAATCGTACAGATGGGGAAGAAAAATCCACATGAATGCGTAGCTGCATTTATGTGGATTTAATTTATCATATAGAAAGTCAAAAAGCAATTGGACAATATTACTAAAAATGTCGGATGCTATTCGGACTTTAATGTTTTCCAGAGATAGATGTAAAGCTCTGGGGTATCGCTGCCGAGCTGTTTGTAGACCGTGCAGTTCGCAAAGACATCGTCAGGAGGAAAGATCGTGGTATCATTGCGGGTGTCCTCGTCAAGCGCATCGACGACGGCCTGATTTGGCGTGGCGTAGCAGACGCAGTCAAAATTGAGCATGGCGACGTCCTCGCGGCACAGAAAATCCAGAAACTTTTCGGCGTTTTCCTTGTGTGTGCTGTCAGCCGGAATGAACCAGGAATCGATCCAGAGGTTGGAACCTTCCTTCGGAACCGTGTAGGAGAGATCGGCATTGGACTCCATGGCGGTGGCTGCCTCGCCGGAGTAGACGAGCGCTAACGCCGCATGCAAGAGGCAGAAGAAGCACATCAGATCCGAGAAAAGCGAAATCTAGTTCATGCAAAACTTTGTTTAAAGGAGGATGCTGAAATTAATGATGAGATGTGCAGAAAAGTTATCAGGTATTTAAGTAATATTATAAAGTCAAGGCTGGACGAAAAATTGTAGACCGCATTAGTGAAGTGTCAGCAATAAAAGAAAGCAGTTATGTGTCTGGGATTCAGAAAGTACAATTTCCTTTACGGAAAATTGGATATTACCCTATAGCTTAGAGCTATTTAAAAGATTTTAATTCCTCTAAATATAAAATGATGAGTAAAAAGTTGATATGTAGACATAAATGAGAAGAGAAAGGTCTTACTGCGAGAGGTAAGATCTTTTTTAATGCAATCATTCGCTAAATTTACATGGCCTTTTATGAAACAAACTGTAAATGTTTCCGAAAAAGAGTATTGCTATCACGTATGTGTGATAGCTTATGCTCTTTATACGGGGAAAGGGAAGGCCGTAGTGAAGAGGACAAGCGAGATAAGTAAAATTGTCGGAGTAAGTAAGCGTACATTACAATTTTATGATGACGAGGGGATGATTAAAGTGGAAAGATCTGAGAACAACTATCGTTTATATGACGAAAAAACTTTAGGAAAATTATGGGAGATTATGGTCTATAAAGAAATGGGATTGAAACTTGAAGACATCAAACAATTGCTAGTGATGTCAGAAAATGAAAAGAAAGGATTCTATAAAGCGTATATTGAACAAATTGAAGAAAAGATCAAAGAGTTAGAGAGACAGGAAAGATTTATTTCTCTAATCATAGCGAAAGGGTTACCTCAGAGACCGAATGAAAACTCTAATATTACATATAAAAGCAGGCTTGCCGAACTTAGGAAAGGGTGTGCTTATGAATAATACAGATTATAGAGGTACAGTCAAGATACTTGTAGATGTTATAACTACAGTGGTAAATTTAAGTATTATGGCTCAAATATCAAAGAATTGCTACCGGTGTAATAGAAACTATTCAAGACTAGGAGAGGTTTCAAATGAGAATGCAAATTATATTTTAAAGAAACAACAATTTGTAAAAAAAGAGAAAATCAATGACAAAAGATATTATGCGGAGGATATTAAGAAATTACGGTATTTATTAGATGAAGCGTACCAGCAAATGCAGCAGGGCCAATATCGTTATGCAATTTACGATGCGAACAGTGTTATGAGGGAGACCATAAAAATATTGCTTTGGTATAAAAATAGAGGATATGCTATGGACGATTTATTGATGACCATAAAAATATGTGAACGCAAGAAGTTACTTGGTGCAGATAGAGATTTTATAAACAGGTTGTATGAAGTTTATCATATATGCGGGTGTGAAAGACAGAGATTTGACAAAGGGAAATATATAAATGATCGGAAGGTACATTTTGTGATTATGCAGCTCAAAGATTTGCTGAATTTTGTGGAAAGAGAGATAATTTATTCCTGAATTGTGACAAAGGGCATAACTAAGAAACGTATGGTCTTGGCTATGCCATAATGCTACATGATTGCTTTGAAATCAAATATTGTATTCATGTCACATTCCAGAATATGACAGCAGGCAAATAAGAAAGATACGGTAGGATTTTGCGTGCCTTTTTCGATACGGTTGTATGAGTAAATAGAAATGTCTATTCCGTTGATCTGGAGTCTTGCGACCATGTCCGTTTGCTTTATATTCATAGACTTACGTATCCTTGCAATGTTCTTGCCTATATCTATATCGTTGACTTGGATAATACGGTCAACACTTTCACAGTTCTTCATTATATTGCACCTCCGCGCAATATTTTATGTTGTTTTACAAGAAAATAATTGCACGAGAACGCAATAAATGATATAATAGGAATATCTACAAATAGGGAGGAAAATAGTTATGAGAAAGAAAAACTATGCTCTTAAGGTAGTGGCCGTTTTTAGCGCAAGTATGATCTGCTTATCAGGATGTGGTGGAGCTGGAAGTTCTTCCAAATATTTCGAGAAGGCTACGGATGATCAGACAGTTCCTACTATAGCAGAAGAGGAAGAAGAGATGGAAGAAGATGAAAGCGAAGAACCTAAGAAAGGGTCTAAGAAAGAGTCTAAGAAAGAACCTGAGGAAGAAACCCAAAAAGAAGAATCGTCCGAAAATACTTCTGAACCAGTCGACTTCTATGCAGCCATGGACGAATACGAGATATTTTTCGGCGAATATATAGCTTTCATGGAAGAGTATAATGAAAGTGATGATCCGACAATTTATATGGATGATTATGCGGATTTTATGAATCAATACGCTAAAACGATGGAAGCTATGACAAACATAGATATGGGTTCATTAACTAATGAAGAGTTAGCATATTATACAGAGGTAACAACTCGAATCTATGGTAAGTTAGCTGAGAGTGGGATGTAAACTTATATTTTTAGAGCTTTGACTTAGCGTTGAGGCTCTTTTGCTTTTCTGGCACCTCCTTTAATGGATACCGGCATGATTCCCGGCGATTCTGTCCGAACGGCGGTTCATGACAAGAAGCAGAAGAAATGCAAACAAAAACAAAATGGTTGACAGGGCGTACAATTCCGGGCGCACCCCCTTGCGCAGCTCTGTGTAGAGCATCGTCGACAGGGTGTTGACGCCGGCACCTTTGGTAAAAAAGGTGATGGAAAAATCGTCGAGCGACATGGTAACCGCCATCAGGAATCCGGAAAATACACCGGATTTGATCTCCGGCCAGGTCACCTTGTAGAACGCGTACATCGGAGTGGCACCGAGATCTAAGGCAGCCTCGTAGGTGTAGCGGTTTGTCTGGTTTAATTTCGGCAGCACGTTCAAAATCACATAGGGAACATCAAACGTAATATGTGCAATTAAAACGGTGACGAAACCGAGGTTCATAAATTTTACGAACAGCAGCATCATGGAAATACCTGTCACGATATCCGCGTTTAACAGCGGAATATTGGTGGCACCGAGCATGATGGTGCGGTTCTTTTTTTCATGGCACTGATGCCGATCGCGGCAAGCGTTCCGATGGCGGTCGAGACGATGGCTGCGGTGAGTGTGACCTGTAGAGTTGTCACAAACGCATTCATGATGGTCTCGTCCGTAAAACAGGAAGCGTACCATTTGAGCGTAAAACCGCCCCATACGACACGTGATTTTGAATTGTTAAAAGAGAGCACGATGAGTACGAGGATCGGTAGATACAAAAATAAAAAGATGACGGCAAGATAGATGCGCTGTCCCCATTTCTTTACCATACCGCGGTACCTCCTTCGTCTTTATCCAGCACATTCATAAGTGCCATACTTGCAATGACAAACAGCATCAGCACAACGGACAGTCCGGAACCCAGATGCCAGTTGGTGCCCTGCATAAATTCCTGCTCAATGACGTTTCCGATTAAGAGCACCTTGCCCCCACCGAGCAGGTCGGAGATGACGAACGAGGTCAGTGCCGGCACAAAGACCATGACGATTCCGCTTAACACGCCGGAGAGGGTGAGCGGAAAAATGATTTTTACGAGAACGGTCAGATTGTTCGCGCCGAGATCCCTGGCGGCTTCGATGACGTCCTTGTTGATCCGCACCATGGAGTTGTAGATCGGCAGGATCATAAAAGGAAGAAAATCGTACACCATGCCGAACACAACGGCGGTCGGTGTGTTGAGCATCTTCACATGGCCGGTGCCGACGGCTTCTAAAATGGCATTGACAATACCGTTGTTGGAGAGCAGAAGTCTCCACGCGAGAATGCGCAGCATAAAATTCATCCACATCGGGAGGATGAACAAAAAGACGACAAAGCTCTGGTGACGGAAGCGGAATGTGCTTAAAATCATGCAGAGCGGATAGGACAAAACAAGGCAGAACAGCGTGCACAGAAAGCCGAGCTTTAAAGAGAGAAGAATCGACTTGACATGCACCGGATCGGCGATGGCGGCGATATTGGAAAAGGTAAAGCTGCCGTCCGCCGCAGTGATGGCATAATAGAGAATAAATACAAGCGGCAGAAGAATAAATCCGATCATCCAGATCAGATAAGGTCCTGCCAGAAGCTGTTTTTTGAAGTTAGACATCGATTTCTGCTGCCTCCTCGTCCTCGGATTCCGGTTTGTTCATAATCTGGATGTTGAATGGAATCACGCGGATCCCGACATGGGTTCCGACGGTGTAAAACTGCGTGGTGTCCACCAGCCACTCAAAGCCGCCCGCCATGATCTCGATCTCGTAGTGGACGCCCTTGAAGATGACGGAAGTGATATCGCCGTCCATAAAGCCTTCCCCGGGTGCGACGATCTCCACATTCTCCGGACGGATGACGACGTCGACCGGCGTGTTGGTGCCGAATCCTTCATC
>OCGZ01001192.1_pt1 | contig 10848 bp, 10 predicted proteins | sample 1538711 | NCBI WGS metagenome assembly OCGZ01 (sample SAMN04571720, study PRJEB22368) | human gut metagenome | biome: human gut; material: stool | host: Homo sapiens | place: Luxembourg | collected 2012-08-17
CGACCAGATCTTCCAGCCAGTCCTTCTGCACGGTCTTTTTATTGCAGCCCTTGCGGCGCTTGACGTTGGCGCATTTATAATAATAGTAGGTGCGTCCGGTGGCACTGGTTCCGCTTTCGCCGAACATCAGCGCACCACACTTGCCGCAGAGCAGCTTGGTGGTCAGCAGATATTCCTCGTCTGCCTTGCCACAGGCAGGGGCACGCTTATTCTTATCCAGACGCTTCTGCACCCGGTCAAACAGGTCTTTCGGAACAATAACCGGAATTGCATCCGGCACAACGATGTCCCGGAAAGACAATTCTCCAATGTACCGGCGGTTCTTCAACATGGTGTTCACACTACTGTGGGTCATTTTGCCGCCCAGCATATTGCGGACGCCCTTATCGTTGAGGAAGTTTACGATTTCCACCATCTTATCACCGTTGTCATACCGCTGAAAGGCTTCCAGCACCAGCGGAGCAGTCAACGGGTCAAGATGATAGAACTTGGCATCGTCGATTTTATAGCCAATGGTTCCCGTACCGCCAGTGCACTTACCCTTCAAGGCGTTCTCGGTCTGACCACGAATCACTTTTTCGGACAGCTCTGCCGAATAGTATTCTGCCATACCCTCTAGAAGGGTTTCCACCAGAATGCCCTGTGAACCCTCAGCAATGGGTTCCATAACGGAAATCAGGTGGACACCGTTCTTTTTCAGGATCATCTTATAGTTTGCGCTATCAAAACGATTCCGGGCAAAGCGGTCAAATTTCCAGACGAGAACAACATCAAACAGCTTCTTGCCGCTGTCTTTGATCATCTGCTGGAACTCCGGGCGATTGTCCGTTTTTGCAGAGAATGCACGGTCAATGTAGTGCTTGATGACCGTGATGCCGTTCTTTTCCGCATAAGCCGTACATTCCCGAATCTGCCCTTCGATGGATTCTTCGCGCTGGTTATCGCTGGAATAGCGGGCGTAAATTACGGCGGTCATAGACTCACTTCCTTTTTCTTATCGAACAGACGGGTAGCTTTTTGCATACTTGTAGATCTGCCGTGCACAGTCAAGGCTCATTTTGCTGGAATCGTTGTGTTTGAGCCATGCATTCACATTGCCCGGATTCAGCCTCAGGTCAGTGTAAAGGCGATAATTCGTCAGTTTCTTTTTCTGCTGAAGTTCCAATACCCGGCGATGGATCAGTTCTTTCGTGTCATTGTCCGCAAGGGCGGCATCCCGCACCGAGCAATAGCTGCGCCAGACCTTCAAATAGCCCTCCGGCAGTTCAGGAGATTGTTTTTCCAAGAGCAGCAGCATTTTCGCCAGCAAGTAGCGATTAGAAAGCCGCTCATATTCCGCAACGACCGTGCTGTTTGCAGTATAGTGGAGCAATAAATCTACTTTATCATAGGCCAAAGCATAGAGAAACAGCGGTTCTTTCAGGCGGGGATTCTCGCTCAGACAATCTGCCAGCTTATGAATACTAGCCGTCTGCACCCCGGAAAGCTCTGCCACATACTGCTTCAAGAAGCCCTCAAATGTCAGCTTTCGCATGGTCTCCACCTCTCCACATACTCCTGATAACGGATATAAAAATCCCGATACCGCCAATCGTTCAAGATGCTGGCTTTCAGTTCATCTTCATCCGTTGCAAGGTGTTCCAGCAAGTCCCAATCCAAAGAGTTCCGCACAGCTTCGCTCTCTACGTCTGCCTTGTCAGTATCCCGGAACGAGCAGAGCTTTGCAATCACCAAATCCTCCAGACTGGGTGTGTAGAACTGTACCTTTGTTCCACCAAAGGGCAGCGGCTGGAGCCGGTCTTGGAAGTTATACGGGAAATTGTCGATGTAAGCTTCCACATCGGTGTTGATGTCGTACTTGCCGAGCAAGCTATACAGTTCTTTCGGAACACTCAAGGCATCAATGTCATGAGTAGCGCGGGTCAGCTTGCCCAGCAAAATAAACGCACTGCCGCCTACGATCACCATCTGATAGCGGTCGTTATTGTCGATCATCAGATCTGCGTCTTCGTCCAGACGTTCCAGACGCTTGCGGAGGTCATCTAAGATCATCTTGCCCATAAAACAGCCTTTCGTATTTTCAATAATAGTATTTTCTAAAATCATTTTACAGAAAAGGAATCCGATTGTCAAGCACAAATCAACGACATTTCATACAATTCATACTACCATGTTGTCAGTTCACATCTCACACTGGCTAATGATCGTGCTGATTGCCGTATCATATGCCACCGGTGGATACTTAAATTTTTTCAGTAAGTGTTTCACCATCTTACGCATACTCGCACGGGCAGTTTCTTTTTTTGCAGGTCTATTACGCTCGCATTACTGAATTTCTGCGTTTCCAGCCATCTCCATTGCAGCGTTCGATTGACACAGGTTGAGTTATCGGCAGATACAGCAAACACAACGGGCGGCTCTGGTAACAGAGCTGCCCGTTGTGTTCGTTTATGAAAAGGAGAACTTAGATCTCATACCACTTGATCTCGTTTGCGTCCAGATGCAGCGCAAAGCTGCTGCCGCCGGTGGTGTAAACGGTGGTATCCTGCGGCTCGTAGGTGTTGTTCACCACGCAGTACTTGCCGTTTTTGACGTAGGCGTGCACCTCCACGTTGTAGTTGGAGCTGAACCATGTATGCAGCTCTTCCTCACTGTGGGCGCTCCACAGGATAGCACGGTACAGGGTACGGCTGTTGGCAAAGCTGTACGGCACGCCGCTGATGTACACGGCACGCCCCTTGCCAAAGTCGTGGGCGGCCATCTGCACTTCCTTGTTCCGCTGCACCAGCACCTCGGTGCCTTCGAGGGCGTAGATGTTCTTTTTGCCCTCGCCAAAGTCCACGGGCTGGTCGGCGTCCTGCAGGATAAAGTGGTCGGGGTGCTCCTCCCAGTTGTATTTGTCGTAGTTCAGGGTGAAGCCGTTTTCTTCCTCCACGCCCAGCACAGTGGCAAGCTGGAGAATGTGGCCCTGATACGGGTGACCGGAAGGCTCACCCACGCCGATAAAGCCGCCGCCGTTCCAGACGAACTTGCGGATAGCGGAGGAAATCTCCGGGTCTTCCCACCAGATGCCGCCGGTGTGTGCGGTGTCGGCATCGCCGACATTGATAATGACATCCAACGAATCCAGCAGATGCGGGTCGTTCTTGATATCCTCAAAGCTGATAAACTTCACATCAAAGGGCGCACCGGACAGCATCTCAATGACACCGGCATAGCTATAGTTCTGCTTGTAATAGAGGGCGTGATGCACCATGTGACAGCCCCAAGCCCGCATTTTACCCCAACAGTTCAGCACGGCCACTCGCTTGACACAGTAGGGTGTGGTACCCTTGATGTTCTCGTACAGTTCGCGGAACTCGTTGCAGACGCTCTCCACGTAGTCCACGAACTCCGGGAACTGCAAGGCCAGTTTCAGATAGCCGCCATAGCCGATGCGGTCGATGGGCTTGCGCAGGATAGCGCGGCGGGCTGTAACCCAGTTCTCCTTGGCTTCCCGCACCGGGTCGCCGCCCTCGTGGAAGGTGTCGGGGAAGAAGTACGGCAGGAAACGGCCCTCGGTGTACTTCACGCCCTCAATGTCAGAGATCAGGCGCAGGGTGGAGCCGTTGCCCACGCTGCCCACTACGGCATCCAGGCCGATGGTCTTGAACTCTGGCATGAAAGGTTCGGTGCCGATCCAGTGATCGCCGAGGAACATCATGGCTTCGCACCCGCACGCGTGGGTGATGTCCACCATCTCCTTGGCAAGCTTTGCCACCTCGCGGCGCTGGAAGGCCTGAAAATCCCGAAATTCCTTGCTGGGCACCCGGTACTGGTTGTTATAGTAGCCCTGATCGATGATGTACTCCGGGCGGAACTTGTAGCCCACTTCCTGCTCAAACTGGTTGAGGATATAAGGGCTGACCGAAGCAGAGTAGCCATACCAGTCCACGAACTTCTCCCGCTTCAGCTCGTCGAAGATCAGGGTGAACTGGTGGAAGAAGGTGGTGTAGCGGATGACGTTCACATACGGATGCTCCTGGATGAACTTCCGCAGACGTTCCATCGAATACTTGTGGGTCTTGGGCTGACGGACATCAAAGGTGATCTGATGCTCAAAGTTCGTCCATCCGTTGGTGGTGGCATTGTACATGTGTACCGGATCCCAGATGAGGTAGGCCAGAAAGCTGACCGTATATTCATGGAACGGTACGGCCTGTACGGTCACACTGCCGTCGGCGTAGCTCCACTGCTCCGGCGGCACGGGCTGACCGGTGGTTCGATCCATGACCTCCCACCAGCGGGTGATGTCGTCGTTGGTGTTCACCTGCATCAGCTCCGGGCTGATGCCCTTCATCAGCGGGATGGTCACGGTGTCGCCGGGGGCGGTGTAAAAGCCGGTCATGATGTAGCACTGCTGTACCTCGTCCGGGTTTGCCTTTGCCCATGCGTTATCCTTGCGGGTGGTATAGTAGGTGGAGTAGATCTTGGCGTCCGCATCCTTGAGCTGCTGCGGAAAGTCGGTGCCGTCGCAGTCGCGGATGGCATCGGCACCCCACTTTTTTAAGATCTCCAGTGTTTCGGGCACAACGTCCAAGTCTGTGGGAATGGTCACGCGCCCGGTCTTTCTTATTTCATCCATGGGAAACTCTCCTTTTGCCTCTCTTTGAATCGTAGGGGGTCAATCGTAGGCGGCGTTATACAGCGCCAGCACTGCCAGCAGCAACGCCACGCCCAAGAGCATAATGCCAAGACCAGCCAGCTGCCCGGTCATTTTCCAGCCTGCGACCACCAGTGCAATGGACAGCACAAACAGCACGATCATCAGCACGATACGCAGGGCAGGATTGTTTTTCCAGAATGCTTTCATCGTTTGTCACCTTACCCTTTCAGACCGCCCACGGTCATGCCCTGCGTTAGCTGCCGCTGCACGCAGATGTACAAAATCAGGGTGGGCAGCATCACCAGCACAAGGCCTGCGTACATGGTACCGTACTGGGCGGCGCTCTGCTGCGCCTGCATCAGGTTCAGCAGGCCGACCGGCAGGGTGCGGGGTGCGCTGGTAGAACTCATGAGGGTCATGGAAATGATATACTCGTTCCAGAAGGACAGGAAGTTGAACAGGATAATGGTGATGATGGACGGCTTTGCCATGGGGAAGATGATGCGAGTCATGGTGGAGAAATAGCTCGCACCGTCGATGTAGGCCGCCTCCTCAAAATCGTGGGGCAGGGTGGCAAAGTAGCCCGACAGCAGGTAGATGGTAAAGGGCAGCGCGGTGGCGGCGTATACCACCGCCAGCACCACCAGATTGTTCAGCAGAAAGCCGCTGCCGAAATGGCCTTTCAGCCACACATCGCTGTCCCGCAGCATCAAAAAGATGGGCACCACGATGTAGTTCACGTTGATGAACAGGCCCGCCATGAACAAGGTGTTCAGTATCTTGCGCCCCTTGAAGTGGAAGCGGGACAGACAGTAGGCGGCGGGCAGGGCAACGACCAGCAACAGTGCCAGCGCCAGCGCGGTGACGATGACCGAGTTGAGCATATATTCGCCCATTTTCGCGCCGTTCCATGCGTTGACGAAGTTCTGCCAGTAGAATCCGGCGGGCAGTGCCCAGGGGTTGCCGTAGAACTCGGCGTTCTGCTTGATGGAGGCCATGAACACCCATGCCACCGGCACGATGATGGTCACGGCCAGCAGAACCAGCACAAAATAGATGAAAAACTTGTACAGACCTTCCGCAGAGCGGGAAGATTTTTCGGTGGTATTCTGCATCTTCTTCCCTCCTTAAAATTCCAGCGGGTCACGGCTGGTGGCCTTGTTGACACAGGCGGACAGCGCAAACGAGAACAGGAAAATGACGACGCCGATGGCCATACTATAGCCATACAGGCCAGCGTCCTTCTGGCTGTACATATAGCTCAGCGCCACATCCGATGCGCCGTTGGGGCCGCCGCTTGTCATGGCCTTGACGAAGAGGAAGGCCATGTTGATGGTGGAGATGATAAAGAAGGTGAGGGTGGTGCGGATATTCGTCCAGATGAGGGGGATGGTGATCTGGAAGAACTGGGTCAGCCGCCCGGCACCGTCCAGATTGGCGCTCTCGTACAGGCTGATGGGCACGGCAGACATGGAGGCCATGTACATGACCATGTAGTAGCCGATGGCCTGCCACACCATGGCAATGATGATGGAGGGGATGACCAGTTTTTCGCCCTTCCACAGGATGGGGTCGCTCATGTTGCGGAACAGGCCGATGATGCTGTTCAGCATGCCGTTTTCCGGCTTATAGATGGCAGAGAAGATGCCGGAGATGACGACCACCGACAGGATGTTGGGGATGTAGAAGATGACCCGAAAGAAGTTCTGCCCTTTGATCTTTTCGCGGGTCAGGATGGCTGCAAACACCAGCGCAAACGCAAAGGTGACGATGGTGACCACCACCACGAGCAGGATCATATTCTGCATGGAGCGGATGAACTGGGCGTCCCGCAGCAGATGCTGGAAGTTTTTGAGCCCCACAAAGGTCTCGTTGGGAGAATAGGCACCCCGCTCATACAAACTCATGCGGAACACGTTGAGGGTGGGCAGGATCATAAAGAGGAAAAACAGGATGGTAGCCGGTGCCACACAGAGGAATACGAACCGTTTGCGGCTTTTATCCGTTCTCATAGGGGATTGACCGCTCCTTTCTTGATGGTACTGTACAGCCCAAAAAAGCGGAGGCGGTAAAAACCGCCCCCGCTGGGCAGGGCTTAATTACTCGATGATGTTGGCGCGCATCTGGTCGCTGGCGGACTTGATGCCGTCGATCCACTGCTGCTCGGTCATGCTGCCGGACACCAGAGAGTTGACAGGGTCGAAGAACACGGTGCGCACTTCCACGCCGGGGATGGCGCTGAAGGCTGCAAAGTTGCCCATAGCTGCCTTTGCGCCGTTATCATAGATGGAGTAGAACATCTTGTTGTCGCCGTCCAGATCATCGGCAATGCCCAGCACAGGCTGGATCGCACCGCTCTCGGCGAACAGCTTGCAGGCTTCGTCACTATACAGGTACGCCACGAACTGCTTGGCTGCATCCAGATGCTCAGCACCTGCCGGGATCCATGCCTGCTCGAACCAGGTGTAGCTGTAGCTGTCGCCGCCGGCCTTGACAGCGGGCAGAGCGGTCATGCCCCACTCAAAGCCGTCTGCACGGGGTGCTTCGGCCATCTCGCCCACGATCCAGGTGCCGTTGGGCATAAACAGGGCCTTGTTGTCCAGCACCAGCTGCTGGTTCTGGGTAAAGTCCTGATCGTTGGCCTGTGCGGGGGTGATGGGGTTGGTGTAGGAAGCCAGCTTTGCCACGATATCAAAGCAGGTCTTTGCCTCGGGGGTGTCCCAGATGCCCTCGGTGTAGTGGGTGGCCTTGTTGAAGAACTCCGGGCCGCCGGCAGCGTACATCAGCGCATAGAAGAAGGCGTCGAAGTAGCCGGTGGTGGGGTAGGTGAACAGGTAGGTCCCCTCAGCGGCAGCCTTGTCGCCCAGTGCCCACATCTCGTCCCATGTCTTGGGCACGTCCCAGCCCTTTTCCTTCAGGAAACCGGCATTGTAGAACAGGCCGCAGGGGCTGTAGAACATGGGAGCCAGATAGGTTTTGCCGTCGCCGTAGGGGTTGGTCAGGGAGGTGTCGGTAAAGCCGCCGGCGATCTTCTCGCTCACCTTCTTGCTCTCGCCGGGCACGGTCATGCTCAGAACATCGGTGATGTCGGCGATCAGGTTGCCCTTGATGAACTGCTCGGTCAGGGCAGCTTCACGGCCGGTGGCCAGATGAACCACGTCGGGGTAGTCGCCGCCCTGCATGGAGGGGCCGATGACGTCCTCCAGCTTTTTGTCGGTGGTCAGGTCCACCTTGATGCCGGTCTGGGCGGTAAAGGCCTCGGTGACCTTTTTCCACATCTCAGCGCCGTAGCCGGTCTCGATGGCGGCAACCTTGATGGTGACGTCCGCAGCCACTGCGGAAGAAGTAGCGGCAGAAGATGCCGTGCTGGACGCGGTGGAGCTGGCAGCACCACCACAGGCAGCCAGGCCCAGTGCAGCGGCACCCACGCCAGCCACTTTCAGAAAATTGCGACGAGAAATGCGTTTCATAGTGTATCCTCCATCATAAAGTTCCGTTCAAAACACAGCCGGGGCAAACAGGCTTCGTCCGAGAGGGCTGTGGTTTTTTCTGGTTCCAATATAGAGGTTTTTACGGTTCGCAACAAGGTCTTTGTTGTTTCATTTTTTAGAAATATTGCTTTTCGGGAAATTCTTTCAGCAAAAGCAATAAAATTTGTACTGTAGTTTTGGTACATTTTCCCTGCTTGTAACCAGTTTGACATATTTTTTGCACTATATCGAAGGCAAAAGTATTGAACCCGTCCAAAAATCAGGGCTTGCATTTTTTCTTCATTGCCTCTATAATAAGAAAAAACGTACGAAGCAATGCATCGTTTTTGGGCTCGTATTTTTAGTATCTTGCTTTTATTTTTATGTTTTTTGTTCTTCGCCTCAAAAGGAGCCATTTATGAGTACCGAGCGATTTGATATCCGCCATGCTCCCGCTCCACGGGAATCCTTCCGGCTGCTGTACATCAGCAAAAGCAAATTTGGCGGCGATTGGAACAGCACTGCCCACACCCATTCCTGCACAGAGCTGTTCTACTGTCTGAGCGGAGAAGGTCAGTTTTATTTAAGCGGTCAGCTTTATCCGGTCAAACCGGATGATATGATCATCGTCAATCCGCAGGTAGAGCATACCGAGCTGAGCCTGAATGCTTCACCGCTGGAATACATTGTATTGGGCGTTGCTGGCATCGAGATCTTATTTGGAAAATCAGATTCTTCCTACGCTATATTCAACTGCCGGAAAAATCGGGAGCGGATGGTGACGCTGCTCCATATGCTGCTGGCCGAAGCAGACCGCAGTCTGGACGGCTGCGAAACGGTCTGTCAGGATCTGCTGGAAGTGCTGCTCATCTGGCTGGTGCGGTGTACCACGCTTTCTTTGCAGGTAGAGGAAACGCCCCGCTCCGACAGCCGGGAGTGTGTGGAGATCAAGCGGTATCTGGACAGCAACTACCGCGAAGATATCTCGCTGGATATCCTTGCTGAAATCGCCCACATCAACAAATACTATCTGGCCCATACCTTCCAAAAAGAGTATGGCATCTCTCCGATCACCTATCTGAACCGCCGCCGTATTGAGGAAAGCAAATATATGCTGGGCAACACCGGTTACAGTCTGGCGCAGATCAGCGAGTTGATGGGCTTTTCCTCTCCCAGCTATTTTTCCCAATGCTTCCGCAAGGCGGAAGGCTTGACCCCCAATGAATACCGCCGTCAGGTGCGGCAGGGACAACGCCCTGCCCCGTCAAAACGGCATGAAGCATAACGCGCGGAATTTATGATGAAATCCGTTACCCTTTCTCTGGTCCGGTCTGCTGCAAATGCCTTTGATTTTGGCGGGCCTGTGCTCTGCGATGCTCACCACTATGGTGAGGGGCACATCAACGACACCTTTGTGGTCTGGCGGGAAGATCATTCCAAACGCTTTATTTTGCAGCGCATCAACACAGATACCTTTACTAACCCGGTGGGCCTGATGGAGAATGTCTGCGGCGTGACCCGGCATCTGCGGGCGAAAATTCTTGCCGAGGGCGGCGACCCAGCACGGGAAACGCTGAATGTCATCCCAACTTTGTCGGGGTCGACTTGCTATCTGGATGCAGACGGCGGCGCATGGCGTGCCTACGACTTTGTAGAAGATACCATCTGTTTGCAGCAGGTCGGCAGCGAAGCCGACTTCCGCACCGTGGCCGAGACGCTGGGCAAGTTCCAGAACCAGCTGGCGGATTACCCGGCCTCCACCCTCCACGAGACCATTGCCCGTTTCCACGACACGCCCAACCGCTATGCCAATTTTGAAAAAGCCCTCGCCGCCGATGCACTGGGCCGGGCAAAAAATATCACGTCGGAAATCGAATTTATCCATGCGAGGGAGCAGGACTGCCATGTCCTGCTGGATCAGCTGGCAGCTGGCGAAATTCCTCTGCGCGTCACCCACAATGACACCAAGATCAACAATGTCCTCATCGATGCCGCTACCGGAAAAGGCATCTGTGTCATTGACCTCGACACCGTGATGCCGGGACTTTCGGCCTACGACTTCGGCGATTCCATCCGCACCGGTGCCAACGACTGCGCTGAGGACGAACCTGACCAGAGCAAAGTCCATTTTGACCTGCATCTGTACGAAGTGTTCGCCAAAGGGTATCTCTCCACTGCCGGGGCATCCATGAGCATGGCAGAAAAAAAGAGCCTTGCATGGGGTGCAAGGCTCATGACACTGGAATGCGGCATCCGTTTTCTGACTGACTATCTGGAGGGCGACCATTATTTCCATATTGCTCGCCCGGATCACAACCTCGACCGCGCCCGCACCCAGTTCACACTGGTGCGGCAGATGGAAGAGGTTTTCGATCAGATGCTGGAAATCGTCTGCCCGGACAATCGCTGATTTCGCAATCTCCTCCATTCGGATACAGCAAGAAGCATGGACGCTCTCCTTTTCGGGGGCGTCCATGCTTCTTTTTACAGCTTATCCCTACTGCGCCATGACCTCACACTTTGTGTGGGCGAGCCGGACAACACCGCTGCACAAACAGGGGCAGGAACTTCGTTCGGAGCAAACGGTGACCCCCTTACATGAGCAGGACCACCTCTACTTATTTTTGCGTCTTAACAATTCGGAAACATTTGTTGATGAAGCGTTTTAAGCGCAGCGGTAGAGGGCAAGAACCGTCCCGTGGCCACAAATTTTCAATTCTTGAAAATGTTGTG
>OCGZ01001208.1_pt1 | contig 10720 bp, 12 predicted proteins | sample 1538711 | NCBI WGS metagenome assembly OCGZ01 (sample SAMN04571720, study PRJEB22368) | human gut metagenome | biome: human gut; material: stool | host: Homo sapiens | place: Luxembourg | collected 2012-08-17
AATTGAATGCGAGCCGATTCGGGTTGACGATTATACTGGCAAGAAGATGACTTTCTTCCACGACCCGGATGGACTGCCGCTGGAGCTGCATGAGTAAAATGAAGAAAACAAGAAAACTAGGCGGCGGTCGGAAGAAGCTGAAGCCGGAGTACGATGCCGGGAAGAATCTGAAAGAGCAGATGGATGCGGCTGTGACGCTTTATGATTCTGAGATGTCCTTGCAGGCCATCGGAGATGAGCTGGGATTAAATCCCATCAAGGTACGGAAGCTGCTCATCACGGCTGGTGTGTATGAATCGGAAGTGGCGGAAAAAGTAAAAAACACTTTTGAAGAATACCGAGAAACACAGGACTACAAAACCTCCATACTCTCAACTGCAAACACCCTGAAACTTTCCAAAGCCTCTGTTACTTCGTATCTGCCATATCAGAAAGGCGTGTACTTCCCAAGTACAGAAAAGGAGAAGATCAGTGTTGGGGCAGAGCGGCAGCGGAGATACAGAGCAATGAAGCGATGGAGGGCTAATCCGACAGAAGAAAACTTCTGGGGCGTGGTTGTGTCCTATGCCGGGGTAGGATTTAAAACCTACTCCGGGTTGCCATTCTCTTACGAAGTGCGGAAAGGCAGGAACGGTGAGTACACAAAAGAGCTGTGGATCGACCGCCGGGAGAAGAGTAAAAGTCTAGCGTGGAGTTCAGTGCTGCTGGCACTGAAGAATATTAAAGGGGAGGTAGTAGACCGCCCGAAAGCTCTGGGGGACATCCGGGGAGTGACCTACATATACGGAATGTTCTATCGGTTCGGGCTGATCGATGTGCCGGACAAAGTAAAGGAGAAGATGGGGCATCCGAAAACCCGCAAAAAATAGGTTGCTATGTGCAAAAGTCTACGGTAATATGTGCCATAACTGAGGATGCGAATCTCAGTTGGGAAGGATGGTAGCATTATAGAAAAATTAAAGGAAATGCTGGAGGAGTACATTAAGAAAACAGAGCTGGAGTATTACCCACCGGTGGAGAACCTGCTGGATCTGATCTACGAGCATTACACGGAAAACAACCCAGTAGAGAAGAACACAGTTGCCGGGAAAACTGCAAAGGCCAAGGAAAAGGAGCTGGAAGAGTGGCTGAGAGGGCTGGATGGTATGGATAGGTTGGTAGATGACTATGTCGGAGATAAGATTCCGCTTTGGGAGAAGATCATGGACCGGCAGGGAACGGTGTGCTGTGCATGGGAGAAGACCGCTTTTGAGGAAGGCCTGAAAGTCGGAATTCGGCTCATGATGGAAGCGTATAGTTTGTGATGGAAATAAAGTGAACTCCTGGAGTTCAAAAAAAGCCCTCGCTTTGTTGCGGCGAGGGCGTGTGTTCTTATTTTTCAGGCTTTTCAGCTTTTTTCTTCTTCGGTGCAATTTTGTGGCCTGAGTAGATTGCCATGCCCATGCAGACCAGAGAGCCACAAGCAAAATACTTGTGAGCCTGCATCAGTTTCTTGCAGCCCGTGTAGAAGCATCCTGCCATGCAGGCAAGTGTGCCGAGTGACCAATATTTATGTGCTTTCATTTTGTGTGTCCTCCTTATCTTCTTTCTGTATTTTGAGCAATTCCTCGATTTCCGTTTTACTCGCCGGCCGTACTGCCTTTTTATTATCGTGTGCTACCGTTCCACAGTCAGGACAACGGTCAGGTAGCTTCTCTGCAGAGAAGCAGTAGCGGCAGGCATCGCAAAAGTAGTAATTCAAGTCATATTCATCCCAATCTCTAATACATCCTCAAATGCAATAATGGTCGGCAGCTCTTTGCCGGTATCATTTATAAATCCTGTGTAAATTCGCAGCTCTTTGTTTATCACATCCACAGAATCCAGTATTCCGGCTATATCTTCATAGTAGCCGTCCGTGAAATATTTTATTGTGAGCTCTTGCCCTTTCCGAAGCTGGCTGATCTTTTGGTTTAGAGCTTGCTTGCCTTCTTCAGACAGCTCGATTCTGTTTCCTTTGAGATGATCTCTGCCTTCAGAAGCAATCTCATCCTCATAGCCTCGCAAGGCGGCAAACGGAGAGAAGATTTTAGCACGATTGGACATCGGCATCCGGGGATGATTATGTGGCGGTTCCGGGCGAGAAGCATGGGGTATTTTGCTATACTTACTTTGGACGGATCTGCTTTCCGGTGTGTTCTTGTAGTCCATGTTCTCCCTCCTTACTTGGCCTTGTGGCCGCCTATTTGTTGATTTCCTTCTCTCATCATTGCGCCGTCCAGATAGTTGGTTCCTTTTAGTACGGCGTTCATGCCGAACTTCTTCTTGAGACCCAGCATCGCATTCTGCAGCTTTTTCTCTTTTTCCAACTTGGTTGTGTCCGTGAATAGGTCAACTTGGAAGAATCCCTCATCTTTGACCACACGGTTGTCGGCGATTGTGATCCGTCTTACCGTCAGGGTTTTATCCGCTATTCTCTCGAATAGCTCAGTTGTGGCAGAGATGTACGGCTATGCCACCAATGAGACAGCAGAGCAGATGCCGATCCCCTACATGGTCGCCACCAAGTTCCTGCAGCTGCTGAAGAACCATCCGTCCAAGATGTTCCGGGCAGATGCCAAGGCACAGGTCAGCTACGACTACGACACCGGCCACATCACCACCTTCCTCTGCTCTGTACAGCACAGCCTAGATGTGGAGGTCAGCGACTTCCGGCACATCATCGAATCCATGATGGTGCTTGCCGCCTGCGAGTACGGTCTGGATGGTGACTTCACGAAGCTGGTTAATCCGACCGGCCGTTTCGTGCTGGGCGGCAGCTACGCCGACTGCGGTGTGACTGGCCGAAAGCTGGCGTGCGATACCTACGGCGGTATCGGTCGTATGGGTGGCGGCGCTCTGAGCGGGAAAGACCCTACCAAAGTGGATCGCTCCGCAGCATACATGGCGAGAAAGATTGCCAAGGACATCGTGCAGGCGGGCTACGCTGACAAGTGCGAAGTCCAGCTGGCCTACGGCGAAAAATGAGAGTGAGGTGAGGGCAGATGGAAGATTACACGGCTGAGATGATAAGGGACATGGCCTTTTCCTTCGGCCCTCAGTGCGGTACGGCAATCGTACCAAACCATAAAAAGGCAGCTGGTCGATGAATACGAGGCTTGGAAGGAAGCCAGCCCCAACGCATAACAGTACCCAAAAGGTACACGTCCCGAAAAGGGGCTGTGCCTCGTATCCGATATGTTTCTGAAATTGGAAAATATTAAGCTGAATAAAATAAAAGTTTCCGAAATGGGAAAATAATTTGAAATTCTGCGTATAATATGCTATACTGAGAAAAAAGGAGGAATGCAGATATGGTTGAACGAAAAGAATATCTTGACCAGCTTTGGGCATGGAAAGACGAGCAGAAGATCAAGGTCGTGACCGGAATCCGCCGCTGTGGAAAATCTGTACTTCTGGAACAGTATCAGCAGAGACTCTTAGCGAATGGAGTTACACCAGAACAGATTATTTCTATCAATTTTGAAAATCTGGATTACGAACCTTTAAAAGATTATATGAAGCTGTACAATTACCTCAAAGAACGTTTGTGTGCAGATAAGATGACATACATCTTTTTGGATGAGGTTCAGGAAGTTCCATCATTCGAGAAAGTGGTTGACAGCCTTTATATCAGAGACCATGTGGATGTTTATATCACAGGCTCCAATGCATATATGCTGTCAAGTGAGCTTGCAACGCTTTTGTCAGGGAGGTACACAGAGATCAAGATGCTGCCGCTTTCTTTCCGTGAGTATATGGCGGGGACAGGTATGGAAAAAGAGGAAGCTTTTGCAGAGTTTATGAAAACTGGTGGAATTCCGTATGTGGCAGTAATGAACCGCACGGATGAAAAAATAGATCAGTATTTAGAGGGAATCTACAATACCGTTATTGTAAAAGATATTGAGCAGCGTCAGGCAAGAAGGGAAAAAGAGGGCGGAAAACGAAAAATCACAGACATTGCGTTACTAAAGACAATTGCCAGGTATCTGGCAAGCGTTATCGGCAGCCCGGTGTCAATGAAAAGTATAACCGACTATCTGACCTCAGCGGGTAGAAAAGTATCCCAAAACACAGTCAGCGGTTATGTGGAAGCCCTGACAGAGTCTTTTATTTTTTATCCTGTGGAGCGATTTGACATTGTGGGGAAGCAGCTCTTAAAGGTCAACAATAAGTTTTACATGGTAGATATGGGAATCAGAAACCACATTCTTCCGAGAAAACGATATGATCTTGGATTTACCATTGAGAACATTGTGTATCTTGAACTTTCACGAAGGGGTGGCAAAGTCAACATCGGAAAATATGGTTCTACTGAGGTCGACTTTGTGACACAGAAGGAAGGTGTGCTTACCTATTATCAGGTAACTGCTGATATGACGGCGGAAGAAACTTTTGAGAGAGAGATGAGACCGCTGCGGAGCATTCAGGATAATTATGAAAAGATTGTCCTGACACTGGATCGTTTTTCACTCGGAAATTACGATGGCATAAAAGTTGTGAATGTCATCGACTGGCTTTTGGGATGAGGAATCTGCATATGAGTGATGTGGAAATTAGTCAAAAACAGCAGATTGATAGTAATGATCAGAAACCGGATGGCAAAAGTGTCACGGAATCTCTTACCGGGATTCTGAAAGAAGATGACCTTGATGCGAGAAAGGCAAAAAGGCTGAAAGAAAAATACGAAACGGCGTAAATAGAACATAAGATCAAGGACTTCTTCGGAGGTCCGTTTTCTTTGCGAAAGGAACGATAAATATATACATCTTTATTGTTTTGCTGCCTGTGATTGCAATATTTTTCTTTCAGCCAAAATCTTTTGTTGTAATCTGGGAATTGATGTGGCATAATAAATGGGAAAATGTTAAAAATAAGAAAAATCCAGATTAAGAAAATGCAAAATTGTATTTTCAGGAGAACACTGCTTCTGCTGCGAGGTGGCAGAATGCGAGTATGACAAAGGAGAAAATTATGGCGATTTTTTCAATGATCTTATCTTTGTTATGTGGAGTATCATTATTTCTTTTTGGAATGTCCCTGATGGGCGATGGTCTGAAGCTGGCGGCCGGTAATAAGCTGGAAGCTTTTCTGTATAAGATGACCAATACTCCGCTTAAGGGTGTTGCACTTGGTACTGGTGTTACCAGTGTGATCCAGTCGTCTTCTGCGACGACGGTTATGGTAATTGGTTTCGTAAACTCCGGTATGATGAAGCTGAAACAGGCGATTGGTATTATTATGGGAGCTAATATCGGAACCAGTATTACAGGTTGGATCTTATGTCTTTCTTATATTGAAGGATCCAATGGAATCGCAAGTATTCTTTCCACAGCAACAATCTCAGCTGTTGTGGCTGTAGTTGGTATTATTTTCCGCATGTTCTGTAAGCGAACCTTACATAAGAATATTGGAAATATCATGCTTGGTTTTGCCATTCTGATGACCGGAATGCAGATGATGAGCGGCGCGGTTTCTCCGCTACGTGAGAGTCCTGTATTTATCAAGATGCTTACGATGTTTTCCAACCCGATTGCCGGTATTCTTGTTGGTATTGCTTTTACAGCTGTACTTCAGAGTGCTTCTGCGACAGTCGGTGTACTGCAGGCGCTTTCTGTGACAGGAATCCTGACATTTGCCAGTGCATTTCCGATTGTTCTTGGTATTGGTGTTGGTGCCGCATGTCCGGTTCTGATCTCCGCGATCGGGGCTAATAAGAATGGTAAAAGAACAGCTCTTGTATATCTGATCAATGACCTTTTTGGATTGATTCTGTGGTCAGTAGTCTTTTATACAGCTAATGCGATCGTACATTTTACATTTATGGATATGACCATGACCCCTGTAGCAATCGCACTTTTGAATACAGTGTTCCGTCTGGCAACAGTTATTGTACTGTTCCCGTTCATTCCGAAGATCGAGAAGCTGGTATGCTGGCTTGTTAAAGATAACCAGGAGGATCTGGAGGATGAGGCTGATTTTGATCTTCTTGAGGAGCGTCTTCTTAATTATCCTGCTCTTGCGATCGCGCAGTGTCACCGTGTGATGAACGGTATGTCCAAGAAGCTTCGTAAAAATGTCAACAGAGCGATGAATCTTCTGAATGATTATCAGCAGGATAAATATGATAAGGTTCAGCGTAAGGAGGATCTGATCGATAAATATGAGAGCCGTCTTGGCGAGTATCTGATCCAGCTTACAAAGCGTGAGATGAATACTGCTCAGACAAGACAGACTTCCCTGTATCTGCATACTATCAATGACTTTGAGCGTATTGGAGATCATGCTTCTTATATTGCTCATATGTCCAGCGAGATGCACGATAATCATACGAATTTTTCACAGGAAGCATGGGATGAATTGAATATTGTTATGGAAGCTGTACGTGAAGATATTAATATTACCTGCAATGCTTTTATGAAAGATGATAAAGAGATGGCACAGAGAGTTGCACCTCTTGGAGCTGTGATCACAGGCCTTTGTGATGTGCTGAAAATGCGCCATGCAGAGCGCCTCAGCCAGGGTAAATGTGGGCTGGAAGAGGGAACTGTATTCAGTGATATCCTCAACAGCTTCTGTCGTATTGCAACACATTGTGCGAGTGCCATGGTTGCTCTGATGAAGAGTGATGAGACTGGATCAGATATCCATATCCATGATTCCAAGATCTATCCGACGAACAGCACGGAGTATTATCAGTATTTTAAAGAATACGGACAGAAATACGATATTGGAAGTCAGGAAGGCCATATGCTTAGTATGGAGCCGGAAGAAGTAGAATAATAGTAAAATCAAAGGGACAGTTCAGTTTGGCTGTCTCTTTTTTGCGAATAGAGGGTATCGGAGATAACAAAAATGTCAAATATTATAGAAATCACAGATTTTAACGCCCCGGAGCTGGATGTTTACGCCAGAATCTCTGAAGTACAGCTTTTGAACCGGGCAGAGCCTGAGAAGGGAATTTTTATTGCAGAGAGTCCGAAGGTAATCGAACGCGCATTGGATGCCGGATGTAAGCCGATTTCGTTTCTTGTGGAGCATAAGCATATTGAAGGTGAGGCGAAGGAGCTGATCCGGCGGTGCGGGGATATTCCGGTTTATACTGCTGCGTTCGATGTGCTGACACAATTAACAGGATTTAAGCTTACCAGGGGAATGCTCTGTGCCATGCACAGACCTGTACTTCCGGAAATTGAAGAAGTATGTGGAAATGCACGCAGGATCGCAGTCCTGGAAAATGTGGTAAATCCTACAAATATAGGTGCGATCTTCCGTTCTGCAGCTGCTCTCGGGATGGATGCGGTACTTCTTACACCGGGATGCAGCAATCCGTTATATCGCCGTGCGATCCGTGTCAGTATGGGAACTGTATTTCAGATCCCCTGGGCATTTTTTGATGAAAAGACAGACTGGAAAACAGAGGGAATACGGAATCTTCAGAAAATGGGATTTAAGACGGCGGCTATGGCCTTGAGAGAAGATTCTGTTGATATTGATGACCCGAAACTGCTTGCAGAGGAGAAACTGGCAGTTGTCCTTGGTACAGAAGGAGATGGCCTTGCATTTGAGACCATTGCGGACTGCGATTATACAGTGTGTATTCCCATGGCTCATGGGGTTGATTCACTGAATGTTGCAGCTGCCAGTGCAGTTGCTTTCTGGCAGCTCGGAAATCCGGATTTTTGATCCACAGGAAAAGAAGAACAGGCTTAAACGCTTATTTTTCTGCCTGATTTTCCGATTCCATATCCATCAGATGGAATGAAAGCAGCAGATACAGGATTTCATCTCTGTCTGTAAGATCAGAATCCAGAAATGCCCTGATCTTATCCAGACGGTAAAGAAGTGTTGTTCTGTGGATGAACAGAGCGTTGGCTGTATGGGCAATATTCTGGTTATGTTCCAGAAAACACCGCAGCGTATCATAAAGATGAGACTGTCCGGCCTCATCTTTATATTTCAGGGAGAGAAGCTTTTCATGGCAGATCATGTAAGCAGGAAGTTTTCTGGTAGCCTGTTCCAGAATATAGGGCAGTGCAATAGAATTAAAATGGTGGATACTCTCGGCAGGGTTCTTGCGCTTGCCAACCTGCAATGCAACAGAAGCCTGGGTGTACTGGCGGTGAAAATTGAAATGTCCGAGCATTTTTCGGCTGTATCCGGCATTTAACATACTGCTCTTGATGAAACCTTCGATCTTGTCTGAAATCTCACGGACAGTCATGGTGCAGAGATCCAGATTGATAAAAAGCACTGCATTTCCCTTATATTCGGTAGCGCAGCTGGCAGGGATGGTATTTTCCAGATAATTGCAGATGGCGTTAAGTGTCAGGTTCTTCTGATCAATGAGACCGGTCTGGATCAGAATACACTGATACATATGGGAAGAAAGCCACCCTACATTACTTAGCTGCTGGCTGATTTTTACATAATCAGCACCTGGATCTGTCATAATGGAAATGAAGATCTGGTGCAGTGGAAAAGATTTATCCCGGTTATGCATGATACCTGTGGAAAGTGCGTGAGATACCATCTGGGCCAGATATTCCAGAATGAAGCCAAAAGTATCATCCAGAGGAGCTTCCCCCTCAGAGAACATCAGCCTGTATACAGCTTTATCATTATTGGAGATGTTCACACAGAGAGCTGGAACAGTGAGATCATTCCCTGGATAATAGAAATATCCTGTTTTGTAAAAAGCTTCTTCGTAGTTGAGATCCTGTTTCAGGCTGTCAACCAGAGCCCAGGAATTTTCGCTGGAGCCCAGAACGGAATTGGAGAGATCTCCAAGCTCCCATTTTTTGGAGGCAATGATCGTGAAATCCATGCCGATCAGCATCATGGGATTGGGGATGATACAGTCTGTCAGTTCCATAAGTTCCATTATGGAAGCATTTCTTAAACGGGAATCGATAAGGGACTGGTTCCACTGGTCATAAATAAGAAAGATTTCCTGCAGTTTATTGAGAATCATATTAACAGGAATGTCCTGAGAAATCACACATAGATTCGGTTGGGACAGTTCGTAATCATGATATGATGCTCCGACAATGAGAAAAAGGATATTCTTAGGATGTCGGAATGTCAGCCGGAAATCCGGTCCTGAAACAAGATAGACGCGGCCATCCTGAAGAGGGGTGGCCTTTTCGTAACAGGCGGGACAGGAGAGAACCGGTTCTGTATCCAGCCTGGATGTATGTATTGGAAATGATTTCTGCAGATGATAGCAGATCAGTTTGGAGCTGAGTTTCAATGAAAAACCTCCTTCCTATATTTTATAGGAAAATATTTAAATAATAACCCTATTATGAGGAATTGTGATTCTTATAAAATTCAGTATAATAGTATCATAAAGAAAAAACAAGTGCAGAAATAAGCCTTTTTATGGGGTGTAGTGAAATTAGTGCGGTAATAGAAGGCTTTCCTGCATAATAACGTAGCGGAGGTGTTTTTTATGTTGACAAAAAGACAGAATATGATGGAAGTAATCCGTGGGGGGAATCCGGATCGTTTTGTAAAACAGTATGAAGGACTGACATTTGTACTGAATACTCCTTATCAGGTAGAATATCCGATGATGCCGGAAGCACCTGGAGCACCAACAGTAAAATGCGGCTGGGGTTACTATAATTCCTGGCCAGCCGGAACACCTGGAGCATTCCCGCTTCATGATCCGGAACATCTTGTATGCCCGGATGTGGCCGAATGGAAGAAATATGTAAAGGCACCGGATATCAATTATACAGAAGAGGACTGGAAAGCATGTCAGGAGACTGTTGCAGGAATTGACCGCAATGAGACAATGGTGGCTGCCTTGATCGCACCGGGGGTTTTTGAGATGTGCCATTATCTCTGTGAAATCCAGAATACCATGATGAATTTCTATGAAGAGCCGGAGGCTATGCATGAGCTGATCGAGTACATTACAGAGTGGGAACTGAAATGGGCTGAGCAGATATGTACTTATATGAAACCGGATGTTATTTTCCATCATGATGACTGGGGTACACAGAACTCCACATTTATCAGTGTGGATATGTTCCGTGAGTTTTTCCTTGATGCTTACAAGCGTATCTATGGTTACTACCATGACCATGGCGTAGAGCTGATCATTCATCACAATGACAGCTACAGCGCAACGCTGGTTCCGACGATGATTGAAATGGGAATTGATGTATGGCAGGGATGTATGTCTGTAAATGATCTTCCGAAACTAATCAAAGAATATGGCAAGGACATCACATTTATGGGTGGTATTGATAATGGCAAAGTTGACCGCTTTGACTGGACACAGGAAATGATCCAGGAAGCTACAGACCAGCTTTGCAGAGATTGCGGTAAGCTTCATTTTATTCCATGTACCACACATGGTCTGAACTTCTCCTGTATTCCGGGTGTTTATGAAGCTGTAGATAAAGAGATTGATAAGATGACAGAGGAGCTGTTTTAAACAGGATTCTGCGGATATTTCTGATGAAGCTGTATAGCCGCATATATAAACAGCTATATATAATAGGAAGAAATGCGTAGGCAAGAAGCCGGAAAAGTATGAAGAAATCCACCAGTGGATCACTTTTCCGGCTCTTTTTGCGCTTTTTTTGAAAAAATATTTTTTGTAAAGCAAAAACGCTTGACAGATATGCGGGAATCGTGTATGATAGCCAAGGTGATTACAGATGGAGAAATTTGTAGAGCAGAC
>OCGZ01001212.1_pt1 | contig 10714 bp, 10 predicted proteins | sample 1538711 | NCBI WGS metagenome assembly OCGZ01 (sample SAMN04571720, study PRJEB22368) | human gut metagenome | biome: human gut; material: stool | host: Homo sapiens | place: Luxembourg | collected 2012-08-17
CAACCGGTGCAGAGACATTGGTAAAGATGGGTGAGAAAATCGGAAGCAAAAAATAAAAGACTGGGAAGTTGTTGTGAACAGGTGAAATATACAATAACTTCCCAATCTTCTTTTTTTGTGATATTCTAGTATTGAACATTTGCTTAAGATAAGAAATATCGTTAAGGGGTAAGAAAATGAAATACGAGAAGATGAACAATCTCTTCCTGCGTCAGTCCTATCTGGATTCCTGGGAAGATTATGAAAGAAGTTTAAAGAAAAAAAGTTTCATTAAATGGGACTATATTATATTAACAGCATCAAATGAAGCACAGGCAATGGCTTATCGGAATCAGATTGAGAACCGTTTGGAAAAAGGTCTTCTTCCGGAGGAGACAACGTATGCGGTTCTTCCGGATCCGGAGGGAAAACGTGTGGGATCAGGAGGCGCTACATTTCAGGTGATGCGTTATATTGCAGACCAGGAACCGGAGAGAGAGAATCCTTTTAAGAATCGTAGAATTCTTGTGATTCATTCAGGTGGTGACAGTAAGAGAGTGCCGCAGTATTCTGCAATCGGCAAGCTTTTCTCACCGGTTCCAAGAGAATTGCCGGATGGAAGAAGTTCCACTTTATTTGATGAGTTTATTGTAGGAATGTCAGGAGTTCCATCCAGAATCCAGGAGGGAATGCTTGTTTTGTCAGGTGATGTATTGCTTCTGTTTAATCCACTTCAGATTGATGCGCAGTTTGACGGAGCAGCAGCAATTTCCATTAAAGAGCCGGTAGCTACAGGAAAGAATCATGGCGTATTTCTGAACGACGGACATGATTATGTAAAGTGTTTTCTTCATAAACAGACAGAAGAGCGTCTGCGAGAGATGGGAGCTGTTAATAATGCAGGAAATGTAGATCTTGATACAGGTGCGGTATTGTTTGGCAGCGCACTGTTGCAGGCACTGTTCCGTCTGATTTCAACAGAGGGCAAAGTAGACGAGAAGAAATTCAGGCAGTTTTGTAATGAAGAAGCAAGGATCAGCTTTTATGGGGATTTTTTATATCCGCTTGCAAATGATTCTACATTAGAAGATTTCTATAAAGAGGCAGCAGAAGGACAGCTCAATGAGGCACTGCATGAATGCAGGACACAGATCTGGAATGCGATCCATCATTTTTCAATGAAGCTGCTGTGTCTGTCACCGGCGGAATTTATTCATTTCGGGACAACAAGGGAATTGAGAAGTCTTGTAACAAAAGATGTGCAGGATTACGAGTTCCTGGATTGGAAGATGCAGGTGAATTCAGCGGTGCAAAAAGAAGGATTTGCAGCGCATAATGCTTATGTAGGAAGCCGTGCGAAGATAGGAAAAGAGGCATATCTGGAGAATTGTTATGTTCTTGGTAATTCTGAGGTCGGCGACGGAACCGTTCTTTCTCATGTGCGCATTATGGACCGGAAGATTCCAGAACAGATTGTTATGCACGGAATTGAACTGACAGGTGGGAAAAAAGTAATCAGGATTTATGGTGTACCAGATAATCCGAAAGGAAAATATCCGGGAGAGGTTTCATTTCTTGGCACGACATTGAATCAGTTTATGGCTCAGAATAAAGTGACGAAAGAAGAACTCTGGAAAGGGGAAGAGACCTATCTGTGGTTTGCCGATCTTTATCCGGTGTGTGATGACCGGGAAGATGCACTTGATATGGCTGAAATTATTTATAAGATGGCACATGGTACTGCAACAAAAGAAGAGATTTCCAGATGGCGCGAGAGTGAACGCATGAGTCTCTATTCCAGTTTTAATGCAGCAGATATTGAGGCATCCTGTGATCAGGAGAGGTTTCTTGAAAACCGTATTCTTGCAAGGTGTTTCATCAGAAAACTGGAGCAGGGAATGTATTATGCGGAGGCACTCAAGATATTTGGAAAGCGTGGAATATCGAAAGAAATCTTTAAGTTGCTGATGGAAGATGCAGCAGAAGCAGATTTCTCATTGAAGATTCGAATCTATCATGCAGTCTCCTGTTATATGAAAAAGACAAGAACGATTTATGATGATCTGCATTATGATGCACTTGAGAATGACTGTTTTGGAACAATCCAGGAGGCAATTTATGAAGAAGCAGAGAAGAAACTTCCGGATAGTGCAGGATATAGAATTGTAAAAGATCAGGTTGATATCGCCCTTCCGGTTCGCGTGAACTGGGGCGGAGGCTGGACGGATACACCACCACATTGTAATGAAAAGGGTGGAGTGGTTCTTAATGCTGCAATGAAATTAAGAGGAATCTATCCGGTACAGATCACGGTGAAGAGATTAGATGAGCTTCATGTGGAATTTGAAAGTAAGGATATCGGAGTCTATACAACTGTAGACAGTGCAGCTGAGATCCAGGATTGTCATAATCCATATGATTCATTTGCACTGCATAAAGCAGCTTTGATCGCCTGTGGAATTATCCCGGTCAAGGAAGAAGCAGATCTTCAGGAGATTTTAAAGCGGATGGGAGGAGGAATCTATCTTTCTACCCAGGTTTATGGAGTACCGAAAGGATCAGGGCTTGGAACAAGCAGTATCTTATCAGGAGCGTGCGTAAAGGGAATTTTTGAATTTCTTGGTCAGGAGCGTACAGATGCAGAGATCTATGATGTTGTCCTTGGTATGGAGCAGATCATGAGTACCGGAGGCGGATGGCAGGATCAGGTTGGCGGACTGACAGAAGGAATTAAACTGATCTCAACAAAACCGGGGATTGCCCAGAATCTTGTTGTAGAGAAGATAGAAATGCCGGAAGAGGGAAAGAAAGAACTGAAAGAACGTTTCGCATTGATTTATACTGGCCAGAGGCGTCTCGCAAGAAATCTGCTGCGTGATGTGGTTGGTAGCTATATCGGAAGCAGACCAGAATCATTGAAGGCATTAAAGGAGATGAAGGCAATCGCCGTGTTAATGCGTTTTGCACTGGAGCAGGGAGATATTGACGAATTTGCTGAGCTTTTAAACCAACATTGGAAATTATCCTGTATGTTGGATGCCGGTACAACCAATACCTGTATCGATCAGATCCTTCTTGTATGTGAAGACCTGATCGATGGGAAGTTTATATCAGGAGCCGGTGGAGGCGGATTCATTCAGGTGATTCTAAAGAAAGATGTGACAAAGGAGCAGCTGCATGAACGTCTGCATGGCGTGTTCCAGGACAGTGGCGTAGATGTATGGGATTGCGAATTACTTGTTTAACGTATAAGTAAGACAAGAAATGAAAATTTGACAAAGAATTTCTACATGGTATAATGGGCGAAAAAGAAAGCAGTATATTTTTGAAGAGCAATAAGAAAACGAATAGAGAGAAGAACAGGAAATTGACGATGATCTCATTTTTGCCGGCAATCATTTGGCTGATCCTTCTTTTAGTTTTGTCAAGCCAGAATGGACCACAGACAGCGGCAACCAGTCTGCCGATGGCAGAATGGATCCAACAGCACTTTTTTCCACAGGACAGTGTGGATTATGTGCATATGTATCTGAGAAAATGGGCACACTTTATCGTTTATTTCATAGAATCAGGATTATTGGTTCTGGCAATGAAGAATGTGATGAAAGCCTGGAAAGCGGCGTGTGCGGTATTCGGACTTTGTACGATCCTGGCAATTGCAGATGAGGCACACAAGGTTCTGATCGTAGGAAGACACTGTCAGTGGGATGAAGCAGGAATCAATATTGTCGGTGTGATCATGGGAGTGTTGCTGACCTGGAGTATTCTATGGCTGATTCGTTGGGCAAGGGGAACACTTGAAGATTAGAAGGAATATTTTCGCAGAAAGCTTCATATAATGACATCAGGAAGACAAGCTGTGAAAGGGGAAATCGAAAGGTGGTTCTTGGATATATTGTCTGTTTTCTCGGTGGTCTGATTCTGGGCGTAGTCCTTATGTGTTTGCTTCAGATAAAGAGATGATTTGTGAGAGAGGTTGAGAGGCCTCTCTTTTTGTATATCAGGAAAGTGTTTTCATGATATACAAAAAATACTCCGTTTAGGATCTGCACAAATCCGAAAAAACACCCGTTGTTGTTTTACATAAACTTAACATTTGGTTGATTTCAGACTTTACATTTCTTACGTAACATATGTACTGTGCTTGAGGGAAGCATAAATGGCTGCAGAAAATAAAAAAAGAAAATGCAGTGGGATTAGAAATGTGTATGAAATGTAAAGGAGATAATTGACATGAAAATGAAAAAGTTTATCGCATTACTTACAGTAGCAGGTATGACAGCAACAATGGCAGTTGGATGTGGAAGTTCATCAAACGAAACTTCAGATAATGCAGCAGATACAAATACAGAGAGCAGTGACAGCTCATTAAGCGGAACAATCACAGCAGCCGGTTCATCAGCACTGAAACCACTTGCTGATGATGCAGCAGATTCGTTTCTAAATGATCATCCGGATGTATCTATCACAATCGATGCAGGCGGTTCAGGAGAAGGACTGAAGCAGGTATCAGAAGGAACTGTAGATATCGGTAACTCTGATGTGGCAGCAGAAGATAAACTGGATGAGACAGCAGCAAAAGAGCTTGTAGATCATCAGGTATGTGTTGTAACTATGGCACCGATCGTAAACAAAGATGTTGCAGAAGCAGGTGTTAAGAGTCTTACAAAAGAGCAGTTGATCTCCATCTTCACAGGAAAGACAACAAACTGGAAAGATGTTGGAGGACCGGATGAGGATATCGTTCTTGTAACACGTCCTGAGTCTTCAGGAACAAGAGCAACATTCCAGAAATATGCACTGGACGGAAACGAAGAAGCTTCTAACACATCCATGGAAACAGATGATTCCGGAGTTCTTCTTACAAATGTAAAGAGTACAAACGGAGCAATCGGTTATGTAGCACTTTCTTATCTGACAGGAGATGCAGGTGTTGAGACAGTAGCAATTGATGATGTTGAGCCAACACTTGAGAATACTTACAGCGGAAAATATCCTGTATGGACATTCGAGCATATGTACACAAAGGGTGAACCAAATGAAGTGACAAAAGCATTCCTTGATTATATCACAGGTGATGAATATGGCGCTCAGATGGAGAAACTTGGTTATGGTGTTGCATCTAAGATGACTGCAACAGAGCACTAATAGCATAAAGTGAAAAGCTATGAAATGTACTGCGTGTTCCGGAAAAAATCAGAACAGCAGTACATTTCACTGATAAAAGGTGAAAATATGAAGAAACAAAACATGTTTACAAAAGAGTATGCATGGAGAGGACTGATGACAGTGGGCGGTTTGCTTGTTATTGCCATCACAATCTGTATCGGAGCCTTTCTTATATATAAGGGATCCGGTACATTTACGATATTTGGTCATTCCATATTTGAATTCTTAGGATCGACAGACTGGAACCCGGAAGATAATGCACAGGGTGGTGGAACTGTCGGAGCATTGATCTTTATCGTGGGTTCTCTGTGTACATGTGGTCTGGCACTTCTGATTGCAACTCCATTTGCAGTAGGTTCTGCAATCTTTATGATTGAGATTGCGCCGAAATTCGGAGAAAAGTTTTACAGACCAATCGTTGAAATTTTCGCAGGAATTCCATCAGTTGTTTATGGATGGGTTGGACTTACGGTCCTGATTCCGGCAATTAAGAAAGTATTTCATTTACAGGTTGGACATTCAGTTCTTGCGGCAGGGATTGTTTTGGCACTGATGATCTTCCCAACCATCAGTAATGTGGCGGCAGATTCCATTCATTCTGTGCCAAAAGATTACCGTATGGCAGCCTACGGACTGGGTTCTACAAGATGGCAGTCCATTTATAAAGTTGTCATTCCGGCAGCAGGTTCAGGAATTCTTTCAGGAATTATTCTCGGACTTGCGAGAGCATTCGGTGAGGCACTTGCGGTTGCAATGGTAATTGGACAGACAACAGCTCTTCCAAAGGGATTATTCTCCACAACAAAGAGTTTGACTACAGAAATCGCAGCACAGATGGGAAATGCAACGGAGGGCGGTGAGATGAAGACAGCACTCTGGACAATGGCATTGTTATTGTTCTTATTATCTCTGTTATTCATCCTGCTGATCCATTATTTCTCAAGACCGAAGAAAGACAAAGAGTAAGGGGGAGCAAATAGATGAATCGAGTACAACGTGCGCGTGGAATAAATCAAATAATGACCGGCGTGTTTTATCTGATCGCAGTGTTCTTCTTTACATTATTGATTGGATTTGCATCTTATGTAATTATCAAAGGATTTACAGGAGCAACACCGGAGATGTTTGCCTTTGAAACCAGTTGTTCAATACAATTTATCTAGTATTTATTTCGCTGTTATTCTCCATTCCGCTTGGAGTGACAGCCGGAATCTATCTGGCAATGTATGCGAAGAAAGGATTTCTTACAAAATTTCTAAGAATCTGTATTGAGACACTTTCTTCGCTTCCGTCCATTGTTGTTGGATTGTTTGGATATCTGGTATTTCTTGTGTTTTTCGGACTTGGAAAAAGTCTTCTCGCAGGAGCATTATCAGTTTCCATTCTGGCGATCCCAGTTATCACAACAACGACAGAGGACGCAATCAATGGTCTGCCGGGACATTACCTGCAGGCAAGTCTTGGACTTGGAGCAACAAGATGGCAGTCCATTTATCATGTGTTGATCCCGGCGTGTATCCCAAGAATCATGACAGGTGTCATCCTGGCAGCAGGAAGAGGATTTGGTGAGGCGGCAGCACTTCTGTATACAACAGGATCAGGAACAGATCTGCGCTGGAACAACTGGAATCTGACATCCCCAACCTGCCCGCTGAATATTTTCCGTCCGGCAGAGACATTGTCCTTGCAGATCTGGGGACTTCAGATCAATGGACAGGATCCGAATCTTGCAAATCTGTCAGCAGCAATCCTGATGATTCTTGTTCTGCTGTTCAGCATTGGCGCAAATGCATTGAGCCGACACATTAATAAGAAGAATTCAGGAAACTAAAGACAGAAAATGAAAGAGGAAGCCAACTGATAATTTCTATGTCAATCATTTCGTTGACTGGCATGTAGAAAGGATAATTAATAAAAATGGAAGCAAAAAAAGCAAATGATTATAAATTTGATATCAGCCATCTGAATCTTCATTATGGAGACTTCCATGCACTCAAAGATGTGAATATGAAGATCGAGGCGAATAAGATCACTGCATTTATCGGACCTTCCGGATGTGGAAAATCTACATTTCTGAAGACACTGAACCGTATGAATGATCTGGTGGAAAATTGTAAGATTGATGGAAATGTTCTGCTCGACGGTAAGGACATTTTCAAGGAAATGGACGAGATCACACTGCGTCATCGTGTTGGAATGGTATTTCAGCAGCCAAATCCATTTCCAAAGAGTGTGTATGACAATGTGGCTTACGGACCGAGAATTGCCGGAATCAAGAAAAAATCTCAGCTGGATGAGATCGTTGAGCGAAGCCTTCGTCAGGCAGCGATTTGGGATGAACTCAAAGACCGTCTGAATAAAAGTGCGCTCGGACTTTCCGGTGGACAGCAGCAGAGACTTTGTATCGCAAGAACACTGGCAGTTGAGCCGGAAGTAATTCTGATGGATGAGCCGACATCCGCACTGGATCCAATCTCAACATCTAAGATTGAAGACCTTGCGATGGAACTGAAAAAAGATTATACTATCGTTATGGTAACGCATAATATGCAGCAGGCAGTCCGTGTATCGGATAACACAGCATTTTTCCTCTTAGGAGAAGTGATTGAGTATAATGACACTGAGAAATTGTTCTCCATTCCTGAAGATAAGAGAACAGAGGATTACATCACAGGGAGGTTTGGTTGATTTATGCGTAACAGATATGATATGCAGCTGCATCTTTTGGATACACAGCTTACACATATGGGTGAGTTGTGTGAAACAGCAATTGCAAAGGTAACTCAGGCATTAAAGGAAGGTAACACGGAACAGGCTAAGATTGTGATCAAAGAAGATGAAGAGATCGATCAGATTGAAAAAGATATCGAGAGACTTTGTCTGAAGCTTCTGCTCCAGCAGCAGCCGGTCGCAAGAGACCTCAGAAGAATCTCAGCAGCACTTAAGATGATCACAGATATGGAGCGAATCGGAGATCAGACTTCTGATATCGCAGAGATCATCATTTCATCCAAGTGGGAGAAGATGGATGAGAATCTTGACAAGCTGACAGCGATGGCAACAGGCGTAAGCAAAATGGTTCGCAACAGTGTAACAGCATATGTTGAGAAAGATCTGGAGCTTGCACGTACAGTCATGAATGATGATGATGAGATTGATGATTATTTTGATGAGATCCGGGATCAGATCATCCAGCTGATCCGTGAGGGTGATGGTCGTGATGGAAGAAAACTCTTTGATTTTATCATGGTTACAAAGTATCTTGAGCGAATCGGAGACCATGCGACAAATATTGCCGAGTGGGTAGAATTTGCAATTACCGGAGTGCATAAGGATAGTGCTGTAATGCATTAGAAGGAGAAAGAAATATATGATTTTTTGTGTAGAAGATGACGATAACATTCGCGAACTTGTAATCTACACTCTGGAGACAACCGGACTGGAAGCCAGAGGATTCGCAGACGGGACAGCATTTATGGAGGCTTTGGCGTTTGACACGCCAGAGCTTGTTTTGCTTGATATTATGCTTCCAGGGGAAGATGGACTTGAGATTCTTAAGAAACTGAAAAATTCATCAAAGACAAAGGATATCCCTGTGATCATGGTGACAGCGAAGGGGTCAGAGTATGATAAGGTAGTGGGATTGGATTCCGGTGCGGATGATTATGTGACGAAACCATTTGGTATGATGGAGCTGATTTCCAGAATCAAAGCAGTGCTTCGCAGAAGTGGAAAGCAACAGGATAAGACGAAACTTTCTGTTGGAGGAATCAGCTTAGATACGAAGAAACATGAAGTAAAAGTAGATGGCGAGCAAGTTGTGCTGACATTGAAGGAATTTGAACTTCTTGAGAAATTGATGCGCAATCAGGGAATCGTGCTGACAAGAGACCAGCTACTGACAGAGATCTGGGGATATGATTTTGATGGAGAGACGAGAACGGTTGATGTTCATATCCGGACACTCCGCCAGAAGTTAGGTGAGCAGGGCAGTCTGGTCAAGACAGTTCGTGGTGTTGGATATCGGATCGGTGGAGAAGCGTAATACAAGTCTGGAGGATATGAGAAAGTGAGAAAACGAATTCAGAAAAGCATGATGTTTATACTGATTGCAATTTTAGTTCCGATATATCTGATCATGTCTGTTGTTGTGTATCAGCGGAACCTGAAGATCCTTGAGGGTGAGATCAAACAGGAAGCAGCGTATATCAAACGGGCAGTCGATCTGTCAGGAACAGAGTATCTTGCACAGCTGGATGATGTGGATCAGGGAACGCGAGTGACGCTGATCGCATCTACGGGAGATGTTCTGTATGATTCCAGAAATGATGGAAGTACGATGGAGAATCATAAGACCAGAGCCGAAGTACAACAGGCTTTGAAGAATGGGACAGGCGAGAAGATCCGTATGTCAGATACCGTAAGCAAAGAATTGTATTATTATGCGGTTCTTCTGGATGATGGGAATGTTCTCCGTGTTTCAAAATCAATGGATAGTCTGATGTGGACTTCATTGAATATTTTGCCGGTGGTTATAGGGATTGGAATCATTGGACTTGTACTTGCCTGGTTTCTTGCAAAATGGCAGACAAACAGACTGATGGAACCTGTAATTCATCTGGATTTGGAAAACCCATTGGATAATGTTGTATATGAGGAGATGACCCCGCTTTTGGAAGCTATGGATAAGCAGAATAAAGAAAAAGAAGCTGTGGCCAATATGCGTAAAGAATTCTCTGCAAATGTATCCCATGAGCTGAAAACTCCGCTCACTTCGATTTCCGGATACGCAGAGATCATGATGAATGGACTCGTGCGTCCGGAGGATATTCCGAGATTTTCTGAGACAATTTATAAGGAGGCACGTCGGCTTTTGACATTGATTGAAGATATTATTAAAATATCAAAGCTAGATGACGAATCTGTTGAGCTTGAGAAAGAAGATGTAGATTTATTTGAACTGACGAGAGAAATTGTCAGTCGTCTTTCTCTTACAGCGGCTCAGCGGAATATTCATATGGAACTGACAGGAGAATCTGTGAAAATACATGGAATCCGTCAGATTCTGGATGAAATGATCTATAACATTACAGAAAATGCTGTAAAGTATAATAAAGAAAATGGAAATATAACTATTTGGGTAGGAAATACACTGGAAGGACCGAAAGTCCGCGTGAGTGATACAGGCATCGGAATTCCAAAAGAACATCAGGATAGAATCTTTGAACGATTCTACAGAGTTGATAAGAGCCATTCGAAAGAACGGGGGGGAACAGGACTTGGACTGTCGATCGTGAAGCATGGAGCAATTCTGCATGGGGCGAAAGTTCAGGTGGATAGTGAGTACGGAAAAGGAACAAGAATGGAGATTATATTTCCTGAGAAATAAAATAGTGCTGTTTTACGCAGGAGAAGAGGAAGAAAACCTTCCTTTTCTTCTGCGTTTTTGCTTGAATCAAATAAGAGGTTGTGCTAGGATAGATATAACAAGTGGAAAATATCCCCTGCGGCTGATTTTACGTTACTGTTCACTCCCGTGTCAATCACTCCGCTGATTGACACGGAG
>OCGZ01001214.1_pt1 | contig 10694 bp, 10 predicted proteins | sample 1538711 | NCBI WGS metagenome assembly OCGZ01 (sample SAMN04571720, study PRJEB22368) | human gut metagenome | biome: human gut; material: stool | host: Homo sapiens | place: Luxembourg | collected 2012-08-17
AGAAAACAACACGTCCGTTCCTTCGTTCCAGAGAGTTTCTGTGGCAGGAAGGACATACAGCACATGCAACAGCTGAGGAAGCCGAGCAGCGTACCATTCAGATGCTGAATATCTATGCAGATTTCTGTGAGGAAGTTCTCGCAATTCCGGTTATCAAAGGCCAGAAGACAGATAAAGAGAAATTTGCAGGTGCTGAGGCTACTTATACCATCGAGTCCCTGATGCACGATGGAAAAGCTCTCCAGTCCGGTACAAGCCATAACTTTGGAGATGGTTTTGCGAAAGCATTCGGAATCCAGTACACAGATAAAGACAACACGCTGAAATATGTTCACCAGACATCCTGGGGAATGACAACACGTATGATCGGTGCCATCATCATGGTACACGGCGATAACAGCGGTCTTGTTCTTCCTCCGAGAATCGCTCCGGTGCAGACTGTGATCATTCCGATCCAGCAGCGTAAAGAAGGCGTTATGGAGAAAGCCGATGAGCTTCTTGCAGCACTGAAAGCAGCAGGAATCCGTGCAAAAGTTGACGCTACAGACAAGAGCCCGGGATTCAAATTTGCTGAGCAGGAGATGCGTGGTATTCCGATTCGTGTTGAGTGCGGACCGAAAGATATTGAGAACGGTCAGGCAGTTCTCTGCAGAAGAGATACCCGTGAGAAATATACAGTATCCTTCGAGGAGCTTGCAGATAAGGTAAAAGAGCTTCTGGATACTATTCAGCATGATATGCTGGAGCGCGCACGTGCACACAGAGAGTCACATACTTACGTAGCAAAGAATTATGAAGAGTTCGGCGAGATCATCAACAGCAAGCCAGGCTTCATCAAAGCTATGTGGTGCGGCGACCGTGCATGCGAGGACAAGATCAAAGAAGATTTCCAGGCAACATCCAGATGTATGCCATTTGAGCAGGAGCAGTTAAGCGATGTTTGCGTATGCTGCGGAAAACCGGCTAAGAAGATGGTTTACTGGGGACGTGCATATTAAATTTATGACAATAAATATACCACAAAAGGCAGCACAGATCCTGCGTACGTTGAATGCTGCCGGCTATGAGGCCTACGTTGTCGGTGGCTGCGTCCGGGATTCCATGCTGAACAGAGTGCCGGGAGACTGGGACATCACAACCTCCGCACTTCCGGAGCAGGTGAAGGAACTTTTTCACAGAACCGTGGACACAGGGATCCAGCATGGAACCGTAACAGTGATGATGGATAAAGAAGGCTTCGAGGTGACGACCTACCGTGTGGACGGAGAATATCATGATGGCCGCCATCCGGATGCAGTGACATTTACCAGAAGCCTTGAGGAAGATCTTAAGAGAAGAGATTTTACCATCAACGCAATGGCTTATCATCCGGAACATGGACTGGTGGATCTGTTTGGCGGACTGGAAGATATTGATCAGAAGATCATTCGCTGTGTGGGAAATCCGGTGGAGCGTTTTACAGAAGATGCCCTTCGGATGCTCCGCGCAGTACGTTTTTCTGCACAGCTTGGTTTTACAGTGGAGGAGAATACGAAGGCAGCGCTGGCGCGAATGGCAGGAAACCTGGAGCATGTCAGCGCAGAACGTATCCAGACAGAGCTTGTGAAGCTTCTGGTATCGGATCATCCGGACTATCTTCGTACAGCATGGGAGACAGGCCTGACCCGGGAATTTCTTCCGGAATTTGATGCCTGTATGGAGACAAAGCAGAATACTCCGCATCATTGCTATACAGTGGGTGAGCACATTCTGAAAAGCCTTACAGAGATTGAAAATGACCGGCTTCTCCGTATTACCATGCTTCTTCATGACATTGCGAAACCTGTTGTGAAAAAGACTGATGAGAACGGTAGAGACCACTTCAAGACTCATGGACCGGCAGGTGAGAAGCTGGCAGGAAAGATCCTGCGCCGACTGAAATTTGACAATGCAACAATTCGAAACACCTGTCGCCTGATCCGGTACCATGATCTTCGCCCGACTCCGTCAGCTGAGGATGTGAGAAGATCTGTGAACCTTATTGGAGAGGAGCTTTTTCCACTGTATCTGAAAGTACAGAGGGCAGATCTTTTATCCCAGAGTATGTATAAAAGAGAGGAAAAGCTGGCACGTCTGAACGGCGTGACAGAAACTTATCAGGAGATCCTTAAAAAAGGCGAGTGTACATCTCTGAAGACCCTGGCAGTCACCGGAAAAGATTTGATAAATGCCGGACACCCGGCAGGACCGGAACTGGGAGATCTTCTGGAAAGGCTTCTTGACAGTGTATTGGAAGATCCTTCCCTTAATACAAAAGAAAAACTTCTTGAAGCAGCAGAAAAAGATAGCATAAAAACCGAATAGAATAACAAATTTCCCCCCTGCATAAGATAGAACGTAAAATAAGGCAGGGGGGAAATTGTTTGTACGATTATGGTCTGAGCGTACTGGAGCAGTATGGGCTTACTGCTTCAATCTCCGGCAGGGTAAGAGGTGCGCTTTTGTGCAGGACAGAAAAAGGCCCTGTGATCCTGCGGGAATTCCACGGATCAGAAAAAAAGCTTGCCATGCAGCAGATGCTTCTTATGAAACTTCAGAATGAGGGTTGCCATGTTGATACATTTCTGGAAAATCAAGAAGGCGCGCTGGTAAGCAGGGACAAAGATTCCATACCCTATACTGCACAGATCTGGTTTGACGGACGGGAATGTGACACAAAATCAGAAGCTGATATCCTGAAAAGTGTGCGCATACTGGCAGAGATCCACAGAAAAATGCAGCTCCCGCTGGAGAAGGATTATACAGGACGAGACTTGAAAGATGAATACATCCGCCACAACCAGGAACTCCGTAAGATACGCAGCTTTATCCGAAAGAAAGGGGCATCCAATCCTTTCGAAAAAGATTACCTCCGGAGTGTGGAATGGTTTCTGGAAAAAGGCGAAGAGGCAGTTTCCATGCTTAAGACAACGGATTATGACAGGCTCAGGGAACAAGCTTTGCGTGCAGGCTGTATCTGTCATGGAGAGTTCAACCAGCACAATGTGCTGATCTTAGGCAGAAATGCAGCTGTGACCAATTTCGGCCACTGGAGTTTTGACGTGCAGATGGCAGATCTTTACCGGTTTATGCGCAAGATACTGGAGAAATACAGTTGGGATCCCCGTATGGCGGAAAAAATGCTCTCATCTTATAATGCAGTGCGTCCGATCTCAAAGTCAGAATGGCAGAACCTGAAAGTTCGTTTTTTCTATCCGGAAAAATACTGGAAGCTTGCCAATCATTATTACACCCACAATAAGGTGGTAGTTTCCGGGAAAAATGTGGAAAAGCTGCGCATGATGATCCGTCAGAAAGAGCAGTGGGAAAGTTTTTCAGGACAGTGCTTCGTGCAGGAGTTATTCTGAATAAGGCAAAAACAAAACTTCCATTTTTCAGAAAACTGTAATATAATATTGAGTACAGTATATGAGAAACAGGGAGGTACTTTGAAACATGGAGGATTATAAGGAAATCTATAATCAGTGGCTTGAAAACCCATACTTTGACGAGACAACAAAAGATGAGCTGAAAGCAATTAAAGACGACGAGAACGAGATCAAAGAGCGTTTTTATATGGATCTTGAGTTTGGTACGGCAGGCCTGCGCGGTATCATTGGCGCGGGAACCAACCGTATGAATATTTACGTTGTAAGAAGAGCTACACAGGGTCTTGCCAACTACATTGCTAAAGTAGACAAGAAATCCCAGGGTGTTGCCATTGCATATGATTCCCGTCATATGTCACCGGAGTTTGCTCAGGAAGCAGCACTTTGCCTGGCAGCTAACGGAATCAAGGCTTATATCTTTGAGACACTTCGCCCGACACCGGAGCTTTCTTTTGCAGTACGTCATCTGGGATGTGTTGCAGGTATCAACGTAACAGCCAGCCATAACCCGCCGGAATACAACGGATACAAGGTTTATTGGGAGGACGGCGCACAGATCACACCGCCTCATGACTCAGGAATCATGGGCGAGGTAAAAGCAATCTCTGACTGGAACACAGTGAAGACAATGGATAAAGAAGAAGCAGTGAAGGCAGGACTTTTCGAGGTGATCGGACAGGCTGTTGACGATGCTTATATGGCAGAGCTTAAGAAACAGATCATCCATATGGACGCCATCGAGGCAGAGGGCAGGAACCTTAAGATCGTTTACACACCGCTTCACGGAACCGGTAATATCCCGGCCAGAAGAATCCTCAAAGAGCTTGGATTTGAAAACGTATACGTAGTACCGGAGCAGGAGCTTCCGAACGGAGATTTCCCGACAGTAAGCTATCCGAACCCGGAGGCAGCAGAGGCATTTGAACTTGGCCTGAAGCTTGCAAAAGAAGTTGATGCAGACATTGTACTTGCAACAGACCCGGATGCAGACCGCCTTGGCGTCCGCGTAAAAGATAAGAATGGCGAGTACCATGATCTTACCGGAAATATGTCCGGATGCCTTCTTGCAAACTATGAGCTGAGCCAGAGAAAGGCTGTAAACGGAAGCCTTCCTGAAGACGGAGCCCTTGTAAAGACAATCGTTACAACTAACCTGGCAGATGCTATTGCCAAGGGATACAACGTAAAACTGATCGAAGTACTTACGGGATTCAAATATATCGGACAGCAGATTCTTGGATTTGAGAACAGCGGTAAGGGTACATATCTTTTCGGATTTGAGGAGAGCTACGGCTGCTTGATCGGAACTTACGCAAGAGATAAAGATGCCATTGTTGCAACTATGGCACTTTGCGAGGCAGCAGCTTATTATAAGACTCAGGGCAAGACTCTCTGGGATGCAATGATCGACATGTACGAGGAGTTCGGATACTACAAGGATGCTATTCAGGCAGTTACCATGAAAGGTATTGAGGGACTTCAGAAGATCCAGGAGATCATGACAACTCTTCGTCAGAACCCGCCGGCAGAGTTTGCCGGACATAAGGTAACAGCTGTCCGTGACTATAAGCTTGACGAGATCACAGATATTGCAACAGGCGAGAAGAAACCTACAGGTCTTCCGAATTCCAATGTTCTCTACTATGAGCTTACAGACGATGCATGGGTTTGCGTAAGACCGTCCGGAACAGAGCCGAAGGTTAAATTCTACTATGGCGTTAAGGGAACATCTCTTGCAGATGCAGACGAGAAATCGGATGCAATGGGCAAGGCTGTTCTTGCAATGGTAGATTCCATGAAATAATGGCAGAACAGGACAGATACACATTCGAAGAACTTGTTGACATCATAAAGCGGATTCGCAGAGATTGTCCGTGGGACAGTGTACAGACCCACGAGAGCCTGAAAGAATGTCTGGTCAATGAGACTGAGGAAGTTCTGGAAGGTATTGATCACTTCCGGGATACCGGGGACAGTGACAATTTCTGCGAGGAGCTTGGAGATCTTCTGATGCTGGTTATCCTTCAGAGTGAGATCGCCCGTGAAGAGGGAGCGTTCACCGTAGATGATGTGATCAGCGGCGTTGCAGACAAGATGAAATTCCGTCATCCCAAGATATTTTTCCCGGAAGATAAAGAAGCCTGCAGCCTTTCCTGGGATGAGCTGAAAAAGCGGGAAAAAAATCGGAGAAAACGCCTGTAATACGCGAAAAACCTTGACATTATAAGTCAAAAGGGTTATATATATAAAGCAAAGCCAAAAAATAAGAGAACATCAATTATTAGGAGGAAACACCATGAATAAAACAGAATTAGTAGCAGCTATGGCGAAAGATACCAATCTTTCCAAGAAAGATGTAGAAGCTGTTCTGAAATCTTTTATCGATGTTGTAACTGATGAGCTGAAAAAGGGCGAGAAGATTCAGCTGGTTGGATTCGGAACTTTTGAAGTCAGCACAAGAGCTGCAAGAGAGGGAAGAAATCCTCAGACTGGTGAGACCATGACAATCGAGGCTTCCAAGTCTCCGAAATTCAAAGCTGGAAAAGCTTTAAAGGACGTTGTCAACGGTAAATAATCTGTTAGTTCAGAGTGATAACGGCAGGGGGAACCGGATTTTGGTTTCCCCTGCTTTTTTAGGAGGAAAAAATATGCGTCTTGACAAATATTTGAAGGTATCCCGTCTGATCAAACGTCGTACAGTAGCTAATGAAGCATGCGATGCGGGAAGAGTTCTGGTTAATGACAAACCGGCCAAGGCATCTGTTCAGGTGAAGACCGGCGACACAGTTGAGATCCAGTTCGGAAGCCGGAATGTAAAGGTGGAAGTTCTGGAGGTGAAAGATACTGTAAAGAAAGACGAAGTGGAGAGTATGTTCCGCTACATCTGATAAAAGGAAAGCTGTCAGTCAGGCAGAATGTTCTATTCCGGCAGCCTTTTTCATAAAATAAAAGAGAAATCGCGCTTGGGAGGCTGGAGTTGGACGAGAAGAAATCTGCATCACTTCACAGACTGATGCTGGAGAGGCAAAAAGGCGGTACAATCACAGGAATCCGAGAGGTGATCTCTTTTGACGAAAAAGAAATACTGCTGAATACAGAAGAGGGAAAACTGGACATAAAGGGTGAAGCACTCCATGTAAAACACCTTGACCTGGAAAGCGGGGAGATCAGTCTGGAAGGAAGAATCGACAGTCTCAGCTATCCTGGCAGAAAAAAAGATAAAAAAGAAGAATCCCTTTTAAAAAGGCTGTTTCGCTGAAGAAAAAAGACGGCAAACTGGTTGATATTTCTTTGCAGAAGATGTAAAATCTGGATATGTAAGCTCAGAAAAAGGAAACGATGCAGATATAAATGAAAAAGGAGCAGACAGATTGAAGAAGCCAGGGAAGGGAAAAGGAAAGAGAAAAATCGGATACAATTATCTCGGCATGATGGGAATTACAGTCATTGCACTGGTTATGCTTGGAAGCCTTATGATGCAGGCCAGAACGCTTCAGAACCGTCTGGATTATTATAATTCCAAGGCGTCCGCACTGGAGAAATCTATTGAGAGCGAGAAAGATCGTACCAAGGAGATCGATGCTGAGAAAGAATACATGAAGACAGATGAATATGTGGAAGAAGCAGCCAGGGAGAAGCTTGGTCTTGTGAAAGATAACGAGATCGTATTCCAGGAAGAGAAATAGCCGAAATATTTCGTATTTTGGTGAAAAGTTTTTTCTGGCTTTCGTGCAGCTTTGACAGATATTTCAGAAAACCTCCTTTATAATAATCAGTCAGTGAAGGCTATCAGGGGAGGGGAGAATATGCAGGAATGGATAATTGCCATGCTCGTAATCAGCATACTGCTGATGATCCGGGACATGGCAAAAACTGTCTTTTCGGGAAAAAAGCACGAAAAAGAAGAAATCATGCCGCCGGGTGAAAGCCATCCCCAGAAGGAGAAGGTGGAGAGGTATGCAGCATCACTTCGTAAGCTGGCAGATACTTTTTACGGCATGCCGTACCGCAAGGAATTTTTGAGCAGCGGACAGCTGAACCGGATTATCTCAGATACCAGCCAGACAGTATGTTCCAGATGCTATCAGAGAGAGATCTGCTGGGGAGAACGTGCCGGTGATACCATGCGCTGCAGTGAAAACCTGATACGCACTATGGAAGAAGGAGATGAGGAGGCTATCCGCCAGATCCGTAGTGAATGGATGGGAGCCTGCGGAAAATCATCCCAGTATTTTCAGGTGATGGGGGAAGAATTCAGGGAAGAACGGCAGAATCTTGTATGGGACAACCGTATGATCGAAAGCCGGCTGGCAGTAGCGCAGCAGCTTACGGAGATATCCAGGATCATGGATCATATGGCAGAGGAGCTTTATGATATCATGCCTGCAGATCCGCAGTTTCAGGAAGATCTTAGAAAAGCTTTTCGAAAAAAACATGTGATCATCCGCCATGTTTGGGTCATGGACAAGATCGAAGGAAGACGCCAGGTTTTTCTTAATATGAGAGCCAGGAGCGGCCAGTGCATTTCCATGGCAGAGAGCTCCCAGATCCTGTCAAGAATCTGCGGAAGTCCCATGACTCCGGAACAGGGCAGCAGAAGCATTGTGAACGGAGAATTCCATACTGTGCATTTTGTGGAAGATGTGAGCTATCAGATGCTTTATGGAGTGGCCAGGCTTACAAGAGAACAGGAGAAGGTTTCCGGAGATAATTATATCTGCCGACAGGAAGAAGATGGAAGATTTTTTCTCTGCCTTTCCGATGGAATGGGGTCCGGGATGGAAGCTTTCAAGGAGAGTGAGATTGTTGTGGAACTTCTGGAACAGTTTATGGAATCAGGGCTTTCCCAGGAAACAGCAGCCAGAATGGTGAATTCCGCATTGCTTTTGAAGGGCAGGGAAGGGATGTTTTCCACAGTGGATATCTGTGCTGTGGATCTGTATACAGGAATCTGCAATTTTCTCAAGGCAGGAGCTTCGTCTACTTTTATCAAGCGAGATCACTGGGTGGAATCCATTGCATCAGAGAGTCTGGCAGCAGGACTTGTGCAGCAGCTGGATTTTGACACAGCCTCAAGAAAACTTTATCATGGGGATTATCTGATCATGATGACAGACGGTGTTCTCGATGCACTTCCGGCTGAGCGGGAGGAGGAGACCATGAAGGAGATCATCATGGATGTCCGGGAAAAAGAGCCTAAGGAGATGGGGAGGGGAATCCTGGAGAGGGTTCTTGGATACAGCGATTACCGTGCCAGGGATGACATGACAGTTGTTGTGGCAGGACTGTGGAAAAAATAGAAGTTTTTTATACAGAAGGACGATATAAGAAGAAATGATCGAACGTGTAAAGAAATATATCAGAGAAAATCATATGCTGAAGGCAGGGGATATGGTGGCAGCAGGAGTGTCCGGCGGTGCAGATTCCATTGCCATGCTCCATATCCTGAAGTGTATTCAGCATGATATGGGCTTCGAGCTGGAGGCTGTCCATATCCATCATGGAATCCGTGGGGAAGAGGCAGACAGAGACGAATCCATGGTGAGAAAAATCTGCGAAGAATGGGAGATCCCTTTTGAGGTGTATCACTATCCGGTTCCGGAGCTTGCGAAGGAATGGAAGCTTGGAGAGGAGGAAACCGGAAGGATCGTCCGGAAGCAGGCTTTTTTCAGGGAGAGAGAAAGAATGGGGTTTCCGGAACAGAAGACGGAAGACCAGCCGCAGTTTCTTGTGGCACTGGCCCACAACCGCAATGATCTGGCAGAAACCATGCTCCATCACCTGGCCAGAGGAACAGGTCTTCGAGGTCTCGCGGGAATCCGTCCCTGCGGTGATGGGATCATCCGTCCGGTTTTATGTTTAGAACGCCGGGAAATTGTCAATTATCTGAAAGAGAAGGGGATTTCATATATCACGGACAGCACCAATCTGTCGGATGAATACACCAGAAACAGGATCCGCCATCATGTTCTGCCTGCCATGGAGAAGGAAATCAATCCAAGAGCAGTGGAACATATGGCAGAAACAGCCAGGATGCTGGCAGCGGCAGACCATTATCTTTTGGAAAAAGGCAGCCGGCTTTTATCCGGATGTGAAAGAAAAGACGGATATCTTTTTGAGGGGGAGTTTTTCAGGGAGGATCAGATCATTCAGGAGTATGCAGTATTGGAAGCCTTCGGAAAGCTGGCAGGAAAAAGAAAAGATTTTACTGCCCTTCATGTGGAACAGGTGCTGTCTGTTTCAGAGAAAGGAATCGGCCGTTATATAAGGCTCCCGCAGAATCTTTATGCAGTCCGGCAGTACGAAGGTGTCCATCTGGGAAAGACAGTTCCGCGGAAAGCCCCGGAGAGTACAGAATCCCTTGTAAAAAGAGAGAAATATCCTGCAGAAGATTTCTGGGAAATTCCGGTACCTGGAAGTCTGGAATGCCCGTTTGGCATCTTCGAAGCAAAAATTTTTTCCTATAAGAAACAGAAGATTGAAGAAAAAAAGTGTACGAAATGGTTTGATTATGATAAAATAAAAAATAGTCCATGCGTTAGAACCAGAAGACAGGGTGATTTCCTTGTTGTGAACCGTGAGGGTGGCAGGAAGAAACTGAACCGGATCTTTATTGATGAGAAGATCCCGGCAAGCTTAAGAGATAAGATTCCTGTTATTGCAGCAGGCAGCGAGATTCTCTGGATCCCGGGAGGACGGATGAACGAACAGTATAAGATCACTTCCACTACAGGGAGAGTGTTGGAATTACATTACCAAGGAGGAGTTTTAGCATGAGCGAAAAAATCAGAGTTTTACTCAGTGAAGCAGAGGTAGATGCCCGTATCCAGGAAGTTGCAGATGTGATCAACAAAGATTATGAAGGCAAGGAAGTACACATGATCTGTGTACTGAAGGGCGGCGTTTTCTTTATGTGTGAGCTTGCCAAGAGGATCACACGCCCGGTAACTCTGGATTTCATGTCTGTATCCAGCTATGGCGATGACACGAAATCAAGCGGAGTTGTAAAGATCGTCAAGGATCTTGACCAGCCGCTGGAAGGCAGGGATGTTCTGATCGTGGAGGATATCATTGACTCCGGAAGAACATTAAGTTATCTGCTGCGTATCTTAAAGGGCAGACACCCGGCCAGTATTAAACTCTGTACACTTCTTGACAAGCCGGAGAGACGTGTGACAGATGTAGAGGTAGATTACTGCTGCTTCAACATTCCGGATGAGTTTGTAGTTGGTTATGGACTTGATTATGCCCAGAAATACAGAAACCTTCCTTACATCGGAGTAGTGG
>OCGZ01001217.1_pt1 | contig 10664 bp, 7 predicted proteins | sample 1538711 | NCBI WGS metagenome assembly OCGZ01 (sample SAMN04571720, study PRJEB22368) | human gut metagenome | biome: human gut; material: stool | host: Homo sapiens | place: Luxembourg | collected 2012-08-17
CATAGGAATTCAATATTGCTTTAAACTGATCTAATTCTACCAAAGGGAGCACCCTCTTTCTTCATACAATTTTTATATTCAGCAGCCGTTTTCCCTCTGCCGTATCGGTTCTGCACGCTTCCTTCTATACAGGCTTACGTCCACAGCACTGTTTGTATTTCTTACCGCTTCCGCATGGACACGGATCATTCGGGTATACTTTCTGCTGGGCACGGCGAACCGGACCTTTGGCTTCTTCATCTTTGTTGGTTCCGGTTACTTCCGCTACCTGCTCACGTTCTACTTTCTGCTCGATTCTAACATGATACAGCAGGCGAACAGTATCCTGCTGGATGCCTGCGATCATCTCGTCAAACATCTCGAATGCACTCATCTTGTACTCAACCTTCGGATCCCTCTGTCCGTAAGCCTGCAGGCCGATACCCTGACGCAGCTGTTCCATATCATCGATATGATCCATCCATTTTCTGTCAATGACCTTCAGAAGTACCACACGTTCCAGTTCACGGATCTGCTCCGGCTCTGCAAACTCAGCTTCTTTTACTTCGTACAGTTTAATAGCTTCTTCTTTCAGGTTCTGTTTTAACTGATTCTTACGAATCCCTTTGACATCCTCTTTGGTGATTGTCTTCACCGGAATGATCGGCTGCAGAATCGTATTCAGTTCGATCAGATCCCATTCATCAGAATCCACCTCGTCACTGATACACATATCTACCGTATTTTCCACGGTATCGGTGATCATCTTACAGATTGCATCACGCATATTGTCTCCGTCGAGTACGCGACGTCTCTCTTTATAAATGATCTCTCTCTGTTCGTTGTTTACCTGGTCATACTCAAGCAGATTTTTACGGATACCGTAGTTATTACTTTCAATCTTCCTCTGTGCTTTCTCAATAGCGCTGGAAAGCATCTTATGCTCGATCTGTTCGTTTTCCGCAACACCGAGACTGCTGAATACGGACATCAGTTTTTCAGAACCGAACAGACGCATCAGATCATCTTCCAGTGAAATATAGAAACGGGATTCTCCCGGATCTCCCTGACGACCGGAACGGCCACGCAACTGATTATCAATACGGCGGGACTCATGACGCTCCGTACCGATGATCTTCAGACCACCGGCTGCTCTCGCTTCCTCGTCCAGTTTGATATCGGTACCACGACCTGCCATATTGGTCGCGATGGTAACTGCACCTGCCACACCGGCCTGTGCAACGATCTCAGCTTCCAGCTCATGGAACTTCGCATTCAGTACCTGATGTGCGATTCCCTCTCTCCGAAGCATGTTGCTCAGCAGTTCGGAGGTCTCGATCGTGATCGTACCTACCAGTACCGGCTGATTCTTCGCATGTGCTTTTTTGATCTCTTCCACGACCGCACGGAATTTTTCTTTCTTGGTCATATATACCGCGTCATCCAGGTCGACACGCTGAACCGGACGGTTGGTCGGAATCTCGATAACGTCCATACCATAGATCTCACGGAACTCCTGTTCCTCTGTCAGAGCCGTACCGGTCATACCTGCTTTTTTCGCATATTTGTTAAAGAAGTTCTGGAATGTAATGGTGGCCAGTGTTTTGCTCTCACGGCGTACCTTTACATGCTCTTTCGCCTCAATCGCCTGATGCAGACCGTCGGAATATCTTCTTCCCGGCATGATACGTCCGGTAAATTCATCAACGATCAGTACCTGATCGTCCTTTACGACATAATCCTGGTCACGGAACATCAGGTTATGGGCACGCAGTGCAAGGATTATATTGTGCTGGATCTCCAGATTCTCCGGATCTGCCAGATTTTCAATATGGAAGAACTTCTCTACTTTCTTCACACCTTCCTCGGTCAGGTTTACTACTTTATCTTTTTCATTGACGATAAAATCACCGGTCTCGATAATTTCCTCGCCCATGATAGCTGTCATCTTGGTCATCTCACCACTGGCTTCACCACGCTGCAGCTGCCTTGCCAGAATATCACAGACTTCATACAGCTTGGTGGACTTTCCGCTCTGTCCGGAAATAATCAGAGGAGTTCTCGCCTCATCGATCAATACAGAGTCAACCTCATCGATGATCGCATAATGCAACTCTCTTTGTACCAGCTGCTCTTTATAAATAACCATGTTGTCTCGCAGATAGTCAAAACCATCCTCATTATTGGTAACATACGTAATATCACATGCATACTGTTCCCGTCTCTCGTCATTTTTCATAGAGTTCAGGATCACACCGACTTTCAGTCCCAGAAACTCATGAACTTTACCCATCCACTCCGCATCTCGTTTGGCCAGGTAATCGTTGACGGTTACGATATGCACGCCTTTACCTTCCAGCGCGTTCAGATAAGCCGGACAGGTAGAAACCAAAGTCTTACCTTCACCTGTTCTCATCTCCGCGATACGCCCCTGATGCAGAATAATACCACCGATCAGCTGTACCCGGTAATGCTCCATATTCAGCACACGCTTGGAAGCCTCACGCACCGTAGCGAATGCCTCCGGAAGCAGATCATCCAGCGTCTCTCCCTCTGCCAGTCTCTCCTTGAACTTTCTGGTCTGATCCTTCAGCTCCTCGTCCGTCATCGCCTGCATAGTCGGCCGCAGCTCCTCAATCTTATCCACCAATGGCATAATTCTTTTCAACTCTCTGGAACTGTGCGTTCCAAAGATCTTTTCAGATAATTTCATCAATCTACTCCTATAAAATACAATTTATTTTTTGGTAACTGTTCAACACCTTCACAGTTACATTTCTTGTTACTATTTTCACTCTCCATAAAATTTCCCGGTGCATCCACCCTGGCCTCTTTCCAGTCTAATGCACCATGTTATATTCTAACACTTTACCGAAGAATGCACAAGTAAATTGTGCATCTTCCCCCCGTCATCCCTCACTCACATATCCACTGCGGGCAAATTTCCCAAATATCTCCCAAATATCGCACCTATTCCACTTACCTTCCCTTTCTGGGTCAGTTTTTCCACCGTCAGCCCGAGAGAGTTTGTCTTAAACCAACCTCCAAAAAAGAGAGAGAGCCACCACCCAGTGACTCTCTCCCGTTTACGCTCTCAACAATTTTAACACTCCGGCTCAATCAACCCGTAAGTGTTCCCCTTTCTCTTATAAACCACATTCACCTCATCTGTCTCCGCATTCCGGAACACATAAAAATTATGTCCCAACAATTCCATCTGCACGCATGCATCTTCCGGATACATCGGTTTAATACCAAACTTCTTGGTACGAATGATATTAACCTCTTCGTCCTCCAGGAACTCATCCTCCACAAACTCTTTCTGGAAGTTTCCTCCTGCCTGCTGCTGATTAACAATCTTGGTTTTATATTTGCGAAGCTGACGCTCAATAACTTCTTCCACCAGATCAATGGATACATACATATCGCTGCTCACCTGTTCGGAGCGAATGATGTTTCCTTTTACCGGAATAGTAACTTCAATCTTCTGTCTGTCTTTTTCCACACTCAAGGTTACATGAATCTCTGTCTCCGGAGTAAAATACCGTTCCAGCTTGCCAAGCTTTTCCTGTACGGCTGATTTCAGTCCCTCTGTAATGTCAATATTTCTTCCAATGATAATAAATTTCATGCTGTCCAACCCCTTCGCACTTTATTTTACAAGTAACTGTTTCTGCTTTCACAGTTACGGAGTCAGAATCGATAAATACCACGGTCAGCGATCCTTTCCGGCTCCCTTGTAAGTGTTTTTATTATACCAATAATGCTTGAATTTTGCAACTATTTCGTGAAAATTCATATTTTTTACACATCTTTTTCTGTCAAATCCGGGGGCGATTTTCCAACTGTTCAGAATCTGTTATTTTTCGAAATAATTTTCACTCTTCTGACAAATATCCAGTACATCCTCCCACTTCATACTGCCACCGAACAGATCCAGTGCGCTTCCCACTGTTACGTCCACACGATTTTTTCCCACCATACGCAATGTCTCCAGATCCTGAAAACTGCCTACGCCGCCTGCATAGGTCACAGGAAGCTGATGATTCTTTGCCAGGAGTTTCACCAACTCCACTTCTATTCCGGAAGCCTTTCCCTCCACATCCACCGCATGAACCAGAAATTCATCACAGTGGGAAGAAAATTCTTCAATCGTCTGTTCCGATACGGGTACCTGTGTAAATTTCTGCCAGCGGTCTGTCACGATATAATATTGTCCGTCTTTTTTCCGACAGCTCAGATCCAGAACCAGATGTTTCCTTCCTACTGCACGCTCCAGTTTTTCCAGATTCTCCCAGTTGATCACTCCATTCTTAAATACATAAGAAGTAACGATCACATGACTGGCACCGGCATCCAGAAAGCTCTCTGCATTGTCCTCCCGGATCCCGCCACCGATCTGCATCCCACCCGGATAGGCTTTCAATGCTTCTATCGCCTGCTGTCTTGTGGCTTCATAATATGGCGAAGTTGCAGGATTTAACAGAATAATATGCCCTCCCCGAATCCCCCGGGACTGATAGAGCCGTGCAAAAAAGGGAGCATCCTGCTCAGCTACATAGTTTTCCTGAGCCTGATCTCCCTGATCCTGCAGACTGCCGCCTACAATTTGTTTTACTTTTCCGTTGTGAATATCGATACATGGACGAAATCTCATAATCTTCCCCTCTCTTCTCCTGTTCTCTTTGTATGCTGTCACGTTGTAACGTGGTAAATTTCTATTATCATATCATGTTTCCATATACACGGCAACATGTCATCTCAACATCTCATCTTAAAATGTTATCGTTACTATTCACTCCGTTCTCAGTAACACGCTTCGCGATGCACAGAATTTATGCTGATCGCATAAATTCACGCGGTATGTCTCTGTTCTGGCATAAACGGTCTCTTCCTTTAAAGCAGATATTTTATTTATGATATGGTTCACCGTTAATAATGCGATAGCTTCTGTAGATCTGTTCCAGAAGGATCACCCTCATCAGCTGGTGCGGGAATGTCATTTTGGAAAAGCTGAGAGCATAGTCGGATCTTTTAAGCACTTCCTTTCCAAGTCCTATGGAACCTCCGATCACAAACTGGATATGGCTGTTTCCCCTGATTCCCAGATTGTTGATCTTTTCTGCAAATTTCTCAGAAGTGAGCTGTTCTCCTGCAATCTCCAGGGTAATCACAAACGCATCATCCTTAATATACTTCAAAAGACGTTCACCCTCTTTGTTCCTGATGGAATCCTCCACTGTCTCACTGGCATTGTCCGGTGTTTTCTCATCGGCTGTCTCTATGATCTCCAGCTTGCAGTAACGGCTGAGCCGCTTGGAATACTCTGCGATCGCATCTCTTAAATATTTTTCTTTGATTTTCCCTACAGTAAGAATGCTTATCTTCATCAGCCGTTCTCCTCCAGATAATTCTCAAACTCTTCTGCTGACATCAGTACTTTACGAGGCTTGGTTCCTTCCTCCGGGCCTACAACGCCAGCATCACACAGCTGGTCCATGATCCTTGCAGCACGGTTAAATCCGATCTTAAACATACGCTGTAGCATGCCGATGGAAGCCTTCTCTTTCTCAATAATGAACTTACCCGCATCTGTAAAGTATACGTCTCTGTCACCTCCACCGGCTCCTCCTGCTGCGCTGGCAGTATTCACCTGCTTCTCAATGGCAGTGTCATAGACTGCTCCCTGATTCTTATTAGAAACATATTCTACAACAGCACTGACTTCTTCATCAGACACAAACGCCCCCTGCAGTCTGGCAGGTTTCTGATATCCCTGCGGATAAAACAGCATGTCTCCTTTGCCGAGAAGTTTTTCCGCACCATTCATATCCAGAATCGTTCTGGAATCCACTCCTGAAGACACGGAGAATGCAATTCTGGACGGCATATTCGCTTTGATCAGACCTGTAATGACATTTACAGACGGTCTTTGCGTTGCAATGATCAGATGAATGCCTGCAGCACGGGCCAGCTGTGCAAGACGGCAGATAGCATCCTCCACCTCACCAGGTGCTACCATCATAAGATCTGCAAGCTCGTCTACGATGATCACAATCTGCGGCATCTTTTCCGGAGCCTTCTCTCCCTCCGGAACACGCATATTTGCAACTTTTTTATTATATTCTCCAAGATTACGCACTCCGTACTCTGCAAAAGCATTGTAACGGCTTGTCATCTCGGAAACAGCCCAGTTCAGAGCACCTGCAGCCTTCTTCGGATCTGTGACAACAGGAATAAACAGATGCGGAATACCATTGTATACACTCAGCTCTACTACCTTCGGGTCAATCATGATCAGACGAACTTCATCCGGTGTTGCCTTATAAAGAATACTGATGATCAGGGTATTGATGCACACAGATTTACCTGAACCAGTAGCACCGGCGATCAGAAGATGGGGCATCTTCGCAATATCTGCCACAACCGGTTTCCCTGCAATATCTTTTCCGGCTGCAAAAGAAAGCTTGGATTTGGCATTCTTAAATTCATCAGACTGGAGAAGATCCCGGAGCATAACAGGACTGTTCTCCTTATTCGGAACCTCAATTCCTACAGCTGCCTTGCCGGGAATCGGTGCCTCAATACGGATATCCGGAGTAGCAAGGTTCAGTTTAATATCATCAGAAAGGCCTACGATCTTGCTGACTTTCACTCCCATCTCAGGCTGAAGTTCATATCTGGTAACAGTCGGTCCGCAGCTTACATTGGTTACAGTTACATTAACGCCAAAATTATGCAGAGTATCCTGAAGCTTCTGGGCAGTTTTTCTTAAATGAGCATCCGAATCGCCCTGGGATCTGCCATCTCCACGTTTCAGAATTTTAAGAGGCGGATACTGATATGGTTTCTTCTCAGGAAGTTCTTTCTGGCTGATCTCATGCTGGATATTCCTGATCCCATGCTCGATTTCGGCCTGTGAAGATTTCGGATTTCTGGATGGCTGTTGGGATACCTCCTCTGTCGGTATTGCTTTTACCTGATCTGCTGCTTTCGTACCGGCAGATACAGCTCTGTCCTCCCGGCTCTGCCTTTTTTCAGGTGTAGATACCGGCTCTGACGGAAGGATCTGATTCATTTCCGGGATATCTGCATCCTCATATCCATCGTAATCATCCTCTGGAATATCTTCCTGGATATCACGCTCAAAATCGGGTTCCTCCGGCTCCTCAAAAGCCTGTGGTGCAGGTGTTGATCGATGGATCTGAAATTCCAACGGAACTTCATGAGAAGGCTGTTTCTCCTCTGCTTCCTGCTTCTCCTTATCTGTCAGATCAGTCTCTGCCGGAAGTTCTGCTTTTTCTTCATCAAGAAAAGAAGGAAGATTAAACTCTCCCTTACGGTTCGCTTTCACAGCCGCCTGTCTTTCTTTTTCTGCTCTGGCAGATTTCTTCCCGAATTTCTTCTTTCCGGCAGTCTCAGGAACTGCTCCTGCCATAGCCAGTTCTTCCTCTGCCAGTTCCTCTTCAAGAAGACGTATCTTCTCTGCTCTCTTCTCTGCGCGGAGCTTTCTGCGGAGCTCTTTTTTCTTTTCACGGTCAGGCTGTCCTTCCAGATAAGCTTCCCTGCCCTCTTCCACTGCACCTGAAATCAGATCCAGGATTTTGTTCATAAATCCGAAAAATGATTTCTGGGTGATAATGATCAGGGAAACCAGAAGTACCAGCCCAATGATCACCGCACCTCCTGCCACACCAAACGCAGAAGCAGTGGAAATACAGATTGCACCTCCGAACACGCCTCCTCCTGTATGATACTCAGAGCTTAAAGAATAATAATCTGCAAATGTTGTGCTGGGCGTATAACCTTCTGTCAGAAGCTGCAGCAGACCGCAGAGAAATACAAAAAAAACGATCCCCGCAAAAAATTTCTTATACGCAAGACGATTCGAACTGTTGACCAGCAAAAATGCTACTCCGCCAAACAGCACAACAGGAAACAGATATGCACACATTCCCATAATTCCAAAAGATATGCTGCTGATGGCATTGCCCACAATACCGCCCATTCCAAAAGCACTGATCATCAGGATGATACATGCTGCAAGTACTACCAGAATAAGAATTTCGGTCTGAAATCTGTTTTCGGCAGGCTGCTGCTTCTGTGCAGTCTTTTTCTTTCTTTTTTTTGTTGTTTTTGATGCTGCCATTATCAGATTCCTCCCAGTTAATAATTCAGGCGGATAAAATCATCCGCATTCGGTTAAATATAATTCGCTGCCAGTACAATAATCCCGGCTGCGAAACAATAAAATGCAAAATATCGCAGTTTAAGCTGATTCACAAGATTCACCATAAAGCGGATCACCAGGTACCCAACAATTCCAGCCACAAGCATTCCGAGAATGTATGTAAATCCTCTGCCTACAGTCATGCTTACTGAGGTGAATTCTCCCAACTCAACAAAAAATGCTCCGATCACTGCCGGAATGCTCATGAGCAGAGAATATTTTACAGCAAATTTCCTGCTCATTCCACAGAAAAGACCCGCGCTCATAGTAAGTCCCAGTCTCGATATCCCCGGAAATACAGAAATTCCCTGGCAGATTCCCATCCACATGGCATCCCCGTAGTCAGCTTCTCTTGTTCCTTTATTTCCATTTATATTGCTGTAATCTACTACAAGAAGAATTACTCCGGTAAGCAGCAATCCAATACCAGAAAACATATGAGATGCTGCTGTACGCACAATAAGACGTTTACACTGATATCCGATCAGCATTGTAGGAAGTGTAGAAACAATAAGAAGTGCAGTAAGTTTACGGTAAGTACCTGTTACGATCCTGGCATAAGTAAGATTCTTTCCTGTTCTTCTGTTATAAAGAAAAATATTCGCATTACCGATCAGGTCCATGATCATTCCAATCAGCTCAATTCCGATCTTCCTGATATCTTTCCATAAAAATAAGATAAGGGCTGCCATTGTTCCTATATGAAGCATAACTTCAAAAAGTACACCTGAACCTCTGGTTCCGCCCATCAGATGCTGTGCTGCACAGAGATGTCCGAAACTGCTCACCGGAAGAAATTCTGTGATGCCCTGCAGGATTCCTAATATAATCGCATGTATTACTGACATAATTATATTTCCTTTTCTAAAAATTTTTCCAACACATTATAGCATAATTGCAGACAACTTACAATCCACACTTGGCAGGAAAATCAAACAAATGTTCTTTTCCCATGATTTTTTTAAAAAAAGAGCAAAAAAGCCTCCCGGCTTGTGCCATATATGGCAGCTGCAGCCGGAAGACTCTTTATAAACAGAGCTTCTGTTTATTTATTTTTCAGATATTCATCAATACCTCTTGCGCCTGCTTTACCAGCACCCATTGCAAGGATTACGGTAGCTGCACCTGTAACGGCATCTCCACCTGCGTATACACCATCCTTAGATGTCTTACCAGTCTCCTCCTCAGCAACGATACATCTTCTCTTGTTGATGTCGAGACCTTTGGTTGTGGAAGAAATAAGCGGGTTCGGTGAAGTACCGAGAGACATGATAACTGTATCCACATCCATCTCATACTCGGAACCAGAAATCTCTACCGGACGTCTTCTTCCGGAAGCATCTGGCTCACCAAGCTCCATCTTAACAACTTTCATACCGTTTACATGTCCGTTCTCATCCACAAGGATCTCCTTCGGATTAGTAAGAAGGTCAAAGATGATGCCCTCTTCCTTAGCGTGATGAACTTCCTCTGCTCTGGCAGGAAGCTCAGCTTCACTTCTTCTGTACACGATATGTACTTCCGCACCAAGTCTCAGAGCTGTTCTTGCAGCATCCATAGCAACATTACCGCCACCGACAACTGCAACTTTCTTGCCTGCTGCGATCGGTGTATCGTATGAATCATCGAATGCTTTCATGAGGTTGCTTCTTGTAAGGTACTCATTAGCAGAAAATACACCACTTGCATTCTCACCCGGAATACCCATAAACATCGGAAGACCTGCACCGGAACCGATAAATACAGCCTCGAATCCTTCTTCTTCAATCAGCTGATCGATAGTAGTGGATTTACCAATGACTACATTCGTCTCGAATTTAACGCCTAACTCTTTAACTTTCTCGATTTCTTTCTTAACGACTTTCTGTTTCGGAAGACGGAACTCCGGAATACCGTAAACAAGAACACCGCCAAGCTCATGAAGAGCCTCGAATACAGTTACATCGTAACCAGCCTTTGCAAGGTCACCTGCACATGTAAGACCGGAAGGACCGGAACCGATAACTGCAACCTTGTGTCCGTTCTTAACTTCAGCTCCGGCAGGTTTGATATCATGCTCAAGAGCATAGTCAGCAACGAATCTCTCAAGTTTACCGATAGAAACAGCTTCACCTTTCTTACCGCGGATACACTGTCCCTCACACTGGGACTCCTGCGGGCATACACGGCCGCAGATAGCCGGAAGTGCGGAAGATAATCCGATCACTTTGTAAGCCTCTTCCATGTTGCCTTTTTTGATGTGTTCAATGAATCCCGGAATGTCGATAGATACCGGACATCCCTCCACACATTTCGGTTTCTTACAGCCGAGACATCTCTGTGCCTCTTCCATTGCCTCTTCCTGATTATATCCAAGACATACTTCCTCGAAGTTTGTCGCACGTACCTTCGGATCCTGCTCTCTTACAGGAACTTTTTTTAACATTTTTGCATCTGCCATTACTTGTCACCTCCG
>OCGZ01001232.1_pt1 | contig 10574 bp, 9 predicted proteins | sample 1538711 | NCBI WGS metagenome assembly OCGZ01 (sample SAMN04571720, study PRJEB22368) | human gut metagenome | biome: human gut; material: stool | host: Homo sapiens | place: Luxembourg | collected 2012-08-17
GTCCCGCCATGCCGTGCTCCAGAATATAGTGCAGGCAGCATGCGCCGAACGTATCTCCCGCTCCGGTCGTCTCGATCGTGCCTTCCTGTAAAAATGCAGGTTGTTCGGCTCTGCGGCTGCTGCAGTATGCCCGGCTTCCCCCGCTCCCCATCGACAGTAAAATCAGGGAATATGATATTCCCGCCAAAGCTTATCCACTCCGCGGTCGAAATCCTCCTCGCCGGTAAACGGATCTCATTGTCCGATATTTTCAGCACATCGCACACTTCCATCCCGTAAGCGGTCTGTCTCTTCGCCTCTTCCATGGACTGCCAGAGCGGTTCTCTTATGTTCGGATCAAAGGAGAGCAGCGCCCCGTTTGCCTTTGCGGTCTCAATGGCATGTCTTGTGGCGCTTCGCACCGGCTCATCCGTCATCGAGAGCGTGCCAAAATGAAATATGCGGGTGTCCTTTAAGATCTGCTCCTGCAGTTCCTCTGTACGCAGCATCATATCCGCGCCCGGATTCCGGTAAAAAGAAAAATCACGGTCTCCGTCCGCTTTTTTCTCCACAAACGCCAGCGTCGTGCGCACCGTCGGATCCATGCAGAGTCCCGCAGTATCAATGCCCGCCTCCTTCAGCACGATTTCAAGCCTCCGCCCGAAGATATCCTCTCCGACCTTGCCCAAAAACGCGGTCTTATGTCCAAACTTCTGCAGCATTGCCAGCACATTGCAGGGTGCTCCGCCCGGATTCGCCTCATACATGGGGTTCCCCTGTGCACTGCTGCCGTTTTCCGTAAAATCAATCAGCACTTCCCCCAGTGCCGTCACATCATAATGCTTTGTCATCTTCCCCCTCCGTCTTCCTTTCTGTCGTTCCTCTGACTACCAGAGACACCGGGAGTGTGGTACGGCTCCGGGACCACCTGTCCCTCCCCTGCGCGCACAAGCAGTTCCACCGCGGTCGCCGCCATCTCTTTGATCGGCTGATGTATGGTGGTAATCGGCGGCGTGGTCAAAGATGCAATATTTACATCATCAAATCCCACGATCTTCAGCTGCTCTGGCACTTTTCTGCCAAGCTTCGCGCATACCTGCAGCAGCTGCGCCGCAATCAGGTCACTGCTGGCAAAGATTCCGTCCGTGTCCGGATGCTGCAAAAGCAGCTGTTCCAGCACTTCGTGGTATTCCAGATGATTGTACTCATAGGCATGGGTTCCTACCACCTGATACTGCACATTTTTCTGCTCACACACTTCTCTGAATCCCGCCGCGCGCTCATCCGCCGGCATGGCGGTCTCATGGACGCCGCTGATATGAATCAGATGTCTGCATCCCTGGGCGATCAGGTGTTCCGCCGCCAGACATCCTCCCTGGATGTTGTCGCACTCCACTGCCCCCGTTCCGTTTTCCAGAAATTGCTCGATCGTAATTAACGGTACATTGAGTCCCTGAAATTCGTTCACCCCGACCGTTTGCACCGTTTCCTATACGGTATAGATATCCTGAAAGGCAATCATGCAGTTTCTCCCGCCTGCCTCTTTCGTCTCTGTATTCACAAATGTATGTACCAGCGCCCTTCCTCCTGCCGCATTTTTATATTCCATGCTGACTACCGGTTTGGTCTGGTTTCTGATCCGCTGTTCCGCAAGAAATCTGTCGGCATTACAAGCTTCTGAACCCCGGACAGCATGGTTTCCGGCGAAAACGGAACAAGGATGCTTCCATCATACTTCTCTATTTCCGCGCTTTGACTAATTCCATACTCCCATTCACCATTTAGATTAAAAAAGCTATCTCTGACAAGCATCGGTCTTGGATATTCCTGCTGTACATTTTCTGCCGTTATTCCTTCTGCCCACCTGGTTTTTAATTGAATCATTGACACACCATCCCTCCGTCGTCCTCTTACCGTACTTTTTCTACAGACTCCATAAAGTACATCCTGGATGCAAAGTCCGGAAAGTGCCGCACTTCTCCATTGTACCCGGTTCCACCAAATGCCTGTTTTAAACGGACACCTCCATACATCAATGCATCTCCAAATGCATAATAATCTTCTGTCTCCCCATCCAACTTCACAAATTTCGCTACTACGTTGTGCACCAGTGAATCCTGCCGGATATGTACCGGTGCAATGGTATTCACAAGGTCTCCGAATTCCTTCACATTGTATTTGAGTGCACGATTGTAGAAATGATACCGGTACTCCGGTGCCAGTCCCTTAGGTTTGTAATAATGAAACTGTGTATTCGGTACAGCCAGCTTCTGCATCAGCATTCCTACTGCCCGGGTCTGATCCGCCGAAACACAGGTCCACTCCATTTGATTTCCCGGCAATTGCATCAGACAGCTTGCGTCTCCCTTACCGTCATAGAAGCTTCTTCCTCGATAAAAGCTGCCCCATTGGAGTACATCCCGCCACTCCTTGTAAAGCGCAATCTGTGCTTTTACAGCGGCTCTCTCCTCTTCCTTCATATCACCAAGATTACACTCATAGCCGCACAGTCCAAAGGCAGCCACATGAAATCTGGTTTCCAGGGGCGTCACCCGCAGGGTTTGATGATTTGGACAGGAGGAGACATGTGCACTCACTACCGACATGGGATAGCCATAGCTATATCCATTCTGTATCTCTGCTCTGCACAGAGCATCCGTATCATCACTCGCCCAGATTTGTGGGAAATAGCTTAAGATTCCAAGGTCAAACCGGTTACCTCCCGCAGAACACCCTTCGAATAAAATCTCAGGAAATCTCTCTGTCAGCTCCTTCATACAGCGATACAGCCCCATCACATAGCGATGCGCCACCTCCCCCTGTCGTCCTGCCGGAAGTGCGCGGGAATAATAATCTGTAAAGGTGCGGTTCATATCCCACTTGACATAAGAAATGTCCGCCGATGAGAATACTTCACTCATTTTCGCAATGATAAAATCCTGAACACTAGTCTGTGTCAAATCCAGTATTCTCTGGTTGCGTCCTTCTGAATGGGCATGTCCCGGAATCTCGATGGTCCAGTCCGGATGTCTTTCGTAAAGTCTGCTGTCTACATTTACCATCTCCGGCTCCACCCAGATACCAAACGATAAGCCAAGTGCCTTCACCTTTTCGCAGATTCCGGATAAACCACCCGGCAGTTTTTTCGGATTTACATCCCAGTCTCCCAGAGAATGTTTATCATCATTTCGCTCTCCAAACCAGCCGTCATCCATTACAAACAGCTCGATTCCTGCCTCCTTGCCAGCTTTTGCAAGAGCAAGAAGTTTTCGTTCATTAATATCAAAATAGGATGCCTCCCAGCTGTTCAAAAGCACAGGACGTGTTTTCTTCTTCCAGGTTCCGCGCACAATATGCTCTCTTACAAACCGATGCATGCACTGGCTCATCCCATTATATCCAAGCGGAGAATATACCATGACTGCCTCCGGTGCTTCAAAAGTCGCTCCCGGTTCCAGCTGCCACGAAAAAGACTGGGGATTGATTCCTGCCACAAATCGCGTTTCCCCGTAACCGCTTACTTCCATCGCTTCGTAATGGTTGCCGCTGTATATAAGGTTGATACCATAACATGCGCCGCTGTCCTCATTTGTACCGGTTTCCGCAAGCATCACAAAAGGATTGGTGCGGCTGGATGAGGTGCCGGTATAAGACTCGTTCACATATTTTCCTCCATGCAGGCACACATCCGTGCGCTTCATTTCCCGTGCCCAGGCTCCATGGAATGTGGTGCATACTAACGTTTCCATATCAAAGTCCAACTGTGTACTCATCAAACGCTTTATCTGCACCGTCTCATCGCTTTCGTTCAAAAGCCGGGCGCTTCTGGCAATCACATCACATTTCTCATATACATAATAGTGTAATTCCAGCACCAATCCATATGCCGCATCCTTCAAGGTCACACATAAATGCTCCACTTCATCATTCTCATCATAAGACCCCGGCAGCGTCTGAAACTCCGCCTTTCCCTTCGTAATTTCCGCTTTTTCATAGCGAAAATCGGAAGTAAAGCTGCCATCTCCATGCAGGATTTCCACAAAAGGTTCTCTGATATCTCCCTTTCCGTAAGAAGACATCTCAAGCCGTATATCCTCCAGGGAAAATTCCGGATGCTCTTTGTCATATACATTGGTATTCCCCGGTGCAAAAGCATGTTTTTCTGCAAATATCGCAAGTGATTCTGTAAGATTCTCTCCCGAGGTGATTTTTCTTCCATAATGAAGATGCTCAAGGTGACCGGTTTCCGTCACTCGAAAGCAATAGCTGGTATGTTCTGTATCTAATTGAAAAAATGGATACTGCTCCCTAATCATAGTCGTCACTCCTTGTATTTAAATTACGAAACTCGAAATGGCACGGGCATTTGCCTCTTCTCCTTGTGATATAAATGTATCGGGGTGCTTGGAAATTCCGTCCACTAAAATCTCCACCACCTCATCCAGTGCCTCCTGGTAAGATATTTTGTTTTGAAGTAGAATATTTCATTGAAAAAACTGCTCCAGTGTAGCCTCCCGGTCATTGTTCGCCGATTGTTGGAAACTATTTTTTCTTTTTCCGTTTCCTTCATTGTAGCACTGTGATTTTTCCTTCACAAGAAACCATTTTCGCAAAATTAGTTTCCTGTTTTTATGAAAAATCACAAACCTAATACAAGTATTTGAAATAAGTAACTCCTTCAATAGCTTCGAACATCTTTTGTATCGTTTCCCGCGTTTCATTCTTTACACATTTTAAAATTAACAATGCCTTCTGCGTTTTCTTTCCCTGTTTTCCTATCTGTACCTCTTCTATTTCAAGTCCTCTCTCAAATATTTTTTGCGTTATAGATGCAATCGTGCTCGCACCTGTATATTCCACATAAACACCATAGCAAAACGTATCAGATGTTATTTGATATTCCATCTTTTTTAATCGTGTCATAATCATATACACAGCCGCAGTCGCCAGAATTCCTGCACTATAAAACCCTATTCCCAGCGCAAGTCCTATACTTGCTGCTGTCCATAAACCAGCAGCGGTTGTCAATCCTCTGACTCTTGTTTTTCCGGAAATAATAATACTTCCTGCTCCTAAAAATCCGATTCCGCTGATTACCTGTGCGCCAAGTCTAGCCGGATCTCCTGCTTCAAAGGTATTATACATATACTGTCCTGTCGACATAACAAGTGTCGATCCGAGGCACACCAGCATATAGGTTCGCATTCCCGCTGGCTGATGCGCTCTCCCGCGCTCCGCACCAATCACTCCACCACAAATCACAGCTAATACAATTCGAAAACTAATCGATATTATATTCAGTTCCTTTAGCGTGTTTACTACCATCATTGCCGTCTGCATTTTTCTCCTCCTTTTTCCCTGTCTTACGCTTACTACATGAAAAACCTCCCATACACTTGTGTGATTGTGTAATGGGAGGTTTTTTTATTTGATATCTCCGTTTATCAGTAATGCAATGTTATCCGCAATCTCTTCCAAGGAAATCGTACGCTCTGCCGATACCTTATGTCGTATTTCATAAAGCGCAGGTCCCTTGTAGCCTCCGTCACGCAGCATCGTCAAAAGCTTCTTCCAATCATTGACACCATTTCCCGGCAAATCATGTCTTTCATCCACATAATCATAATCAGATATATGCAGTGACACCGGACAATATCCGTGCTGTATCATATTTTGTAAAAAGCTGACATTATCCTCTGACAGGGAATGATTGGTATCGAAAATAAACGCAGCTCCTGTTTCATTTAACAAGGATAGCATTTCCTCTGACGTATTTCCAAGACAAGTACGCGGTAAATTTTCAAGGGCTAACACGATGCCATTTTCTTTTGCCACCTGATTTAATATTTTCAAATTCTTTTTTGCATTGGAAAGCCGCTTATTTCTCGCTTCTTCCGCAATTGGCTCAAAGCTTGGATGAATGACAGCCACCGAAATATTCGCCCTACCTGCTGCCTCCAGCAATTTCACGTCGTCCTGCAATGCCTTTTGTGCATCATCACATGACAAATCCCATACATCTGAAAATGGTAAATGAATACTCCAAATCTTCAATCCTATCGATTCACAGTATTGAAAAAGCTGCTCTGCATTATCGCCCTCTGTAAAACGATATTTTTTGAAATAGTCGTCATGCGAAAAAGATAATTCCACACAATCAAATCCATAGGAACGCACCTTATCAAGAACAACCTTGTCGCCACCAACACATTCCCCCTGTTCATTTTGAAAAAAACTCAACGAAATTCCTTTTTCCCATTGATACATAACTTAAGCCCCTCTATCTGTCTTGATTATTTACTTACGGAGTCCAACTGTCCCTCGATAATATATCGTTGAAGCAGAATATATAACACGATAACCGGCAATAATGCAATCACACATTCTGCACAGGCCAGCGGCACATTCTGCACAGCCCCTGCTGCCGTGTAAAAAGCTTTTCGAACCGTCATGATAACGGTCGCTTTTGTCGTGTCTGTCAGCAAGTAGGTTGGCATTGCAAAATTGTTCCAGGTTCCAACTGCTATCATAATCAGACGCGTCACTGTAACCGGCTTCAGCTGAGGCAGAATAATCTGGAAAAATGTTCGAAAAATTCCTGCTCCATCTATTGCTGCGGCTTCATCCAAATCCTTTGGAATTGAGATGATAAATGACGTGTAGAAAAACATGGTTCCCGCCATACCAATTGCGGCCGTTTGAAGCGATAACGCCCATATTTTATTAATCATATGGAATTTCACCATCAAAGAATAGGTACCTACTAACAACGACAAACTCGGTATCATCATAATACAGATGTTAAACGTTCTAAGTGCCGTAGAAATTTTTCCTCCTGCCCGGGCAAGTCCATATGCTGCCAAACCACCCAGCACAACTTCGATGACACATACTTCAATCACATACACAATAGAGTTCTTAAATCCAATAAATAAATCTGATTCAAATAACGCCTGTGCATAATTCTCAAGTGTCCATTTTTCTGGAAAATAGAGTCGCGGTGTCAAATCTGTTATGTATCGAAATGACTGGTTCAGCATTACATAGATTGGTAACAGATACAGCAGTACCAGAAAAATGGAAACTATGTAGATCCAGATTTTCACTTTTTTATTAGGGGCATACATTTTCTTCATTTTGCCCTTTTCATATGCGGTAGCTTTCATCAATATTCCACCTCCTTACTTCTCAAATACCGGTTAATCGGAACTGCAACTGCAAAAATAATCAAAAATAACCCAATTCCTACTGCAGCCGAATATCCGGCCTTTTCATCATTGAAGTAAAGCAATGAAATATAGTACGATAATGACAATGACTTCCGATTTGGTCCACCATTCGTCAACGTAACAATAATATCGTAAAGCTTAAGTCCACCTATCAGGTTTGTGATAACAGCCGTCGTAATTGCCGGCATTAACAGTGGAATATCTACTTTGAAGAATATTTGTCGCTTACTGGCGCCGTCAAGCAGCGCAGCCTCCTCATACATTTTCGGAATATTTTGTAGTCCTGCCAGATAAATCAGCATACAAAATCCCATTGCCTGCCAGCTGTTTATCAGTGTAATAATGAGTACGGAGCCCAGTCCTGTTTTCATCCAATAAATATTTTCGATTCCGATAAGGTTCAGCATATTGTTCAAGACACCATTATCGTAATTAAAAACATAATATTGAATTGCACCCATGATAACACCGGAAATCATGATTGGCATATAAAGTATCAGTCGTACAAAATTCCTTCCTTTAAACTGCTTATTTACAAACAGCGCGGCAGAAAGTCCGAATATATTCTGTAATAGCGTACTGCCAAATCCATAGATAAACGTATTAAATGTAGAGCGCCAGAATACCTTGTCTGAAAAAAGGGATATGTAATTTTCCAACCCTATAAACTTCATCTTCTGTGAGTAACCATTCCACTTAAAGAAAGATACGCGTACTGCATTTCCCAGTGGAACAATCATAAATATAAATATCAGTAAAAATGCTGGTATACTCAAAGATAACAATACCCATTTTTTCTTCTTTTCCATACCGGATCGTCCTTTCTGCCCAACTTATCTGCTGCTTATTATTCCTGTGCTGCCTCATATAAATCTGTATAATTTTCTTTTAAGTATTCAATGACTTCTGCCTTGCTTTCGTCGGACTGATCCTCGCAGAACATTCCTGCTGCAACCTGGAATACACTCCACATTCCGGATGGCATATATTTACGATCCCAAAGATTATCATAGAATACATCTGGATAATGAGATTCCATCTCTTCCATTAACTGCATACCATAAGATTTTGTAGTTTCACATGGTAAGGTACTGATTTCACCTGCTGCTGCATTAATTCCATCTGCATTCTGTGAAACATAATTTAAAAACGCTTTACATACTTCCATCTCATCCGTATCTTTCCAAATACCAAAAGATGCACCTTCACCGATACCGCAGAAACGTGCTCCGCCTTCTTTACTTGCACAGATAGGAATCATTGCCATTTTAACTTCCGGATTCTGAGCTACAACAGCTGTCTGGAAAGAGGTTCCAATACCAACAACAAATGCACATTCATTTTGAGCACAACGTTCAATAACATCTGCCTGCTTGATGGTTCCACAGTCTTCATACAGATATCCGTTATCAAACCAGGTCTGTAAGTAATCTAAGATTACACCAAAATTCTGCCAGTCCCAGGTTCCGTTGAGCATTGCTTCGTTATCATTAAACTGCTCGCCTTCATAGCTTAACCAGGAACCGTTTGCATTTGCCAATGCTCCTGCTGATGTAAAGTAATTTGCTACCGGTGTATAGCCAGCTGCTTTGATTTTATCACAAGCTGCGTTAAAATCTTCCCATGTTTCAATTGCCCAGGGATCCACACCTGCTGCCTCACATACATTCATGTTTACCGCTGTTCCAAGGCAGGAACCTGTGGTCATAAGTGCATACAATTTGTCATCAGAGTCCTTGATAACGCCAAGTGCTGCATTGTTTAGCTCAGAAGCCCATGCCTCTCCGCTTAAATCTGTCAAGTATTCTTTGTAACGAATTAATGACCAGCCATGTGTCTCAAAAATATCCGGCAAATCATTGGAAGCCATTCTGGTCTTCATAGTGCTCTCATAATCATCACCATATTCATCCAATGTTACTTTTACCCCTGTTTCTGACTCAAAATCTGCAATCACCTGCTTATAAGCACTCAGTGTATCACCTGATAAATAAGTCGCGATTTCAATTGTTTTTCCTTCGAAATTTGTTCCAGCCTCCTCGGAAGCAACCTCTGTTCCTTTTGCTGAACTGTCCGGTGTTCCACTTTCCTGTGCTGTACTGCCACCACAAGCGATCAGTAATACTGAACTCGCTGCCAGGCAGATTGCCATTGCTTTCTTTCCTAATTTCCCTCTTAACATATTTTTTCCTCCTTTTATCTTAAGCGTTTCATCGCTTAATTTACACCTTCTTTAAAAAACAAATGTACATCCATCGTATGCAATTTCATATCCCTTTGGATTTTCAATTCTGCATATTTTCTCGTGTGTAAAGTTATCAAAATGTGCAAAATGATTTAATACCAATGTAGTCTTTGTGTCTATGCACTTCATTTCTGTCATTCGGTCTCTCACCTGATCCACTGCTTCAAATCCCATATGCCCCTTCTTCCAGTCTCTTGTCAACGCCGTGCAATCCAGGCTTACGAAATCAAAACGTTTTCCTTCCAGAAACTTCCAGGTAACCTCTGGGAAAATTCCCGTATCATGTGCATAAAGCAACTGCTTACCACCCTTTTTTATCAGATAGAGTAACGACTTTTCTGGTTGATTGTGGTCCGCCAGAACAGCTGTAATCTCATACCCATCTTCTGTATTGACACAATCAAATGGTTCCAACCGCTGAAATCTTACAAACTTACTTACACTGCCATCTATCCTGGCAGCCTGGCAAAACCGGCTTTCGACCTCTTCATTCCCATATACCGTCAATTTCTTATCACTTAAACCTGTTGCATAATTCTCTGTTCTCATGCAAATATCATAGGGAAAAAAATGATCATGATGGCTGTGTGTAATCAACAGTGTTTCCACTTTCCTTAAATCTAAATGATACTGCTGTGCATGGTAATTTGTGTCCGGTGGAAAGTCGAGCAACAATGTTGTATCTACTAATGCCTGACTTCTGGTTCTGATGTTTTTTCCACCCAGTTGTCTTGCCAGCTCGCATGCCTCACAGTTACAAAATAATGCGGGCCACGCTTCCGATGCCGATGTTCCATAATATGTTATTTTCATATTGTTTTACCTGTATAGTCCTTCGTACATATTTCACAAAATCTCTTTGTTTCTTTTCTTGATATTGTTATTTATACCATATTTTGATATAAATAAAAGAGAATTATGTTGTCATATTTTCATATTTTGTTGCTATTAAAAGGAGCCATTATGAGACAGAAGAATATTTGCTACTTTAGACAGAATGAATCTACAAATGAAACCGTTCACATATTAGACTGTGGCTATCATGAAACAACGCAGGGACAGCCCTCCGCGCAGACCGTCATCGACCACTATGTTTTACATTGTATTGTAAAAGGAAAAGG
>OCGZ01001233.1_pt1 | contig 10538 bp, 9 predicted proteins | sample 1538711 | NCBI WGS metagenome assembly OCGZ01 (sample SAMN04571720, study PRJEB22368) | human gut metagenome | biome: human gut; material: stool | host: Homo sapiens | place: Luxembourg | collected 2012-08-17
CCAGAGCGGAATTCACCGGCATCACCTTTGCGGGAGCCGGACAGAATCTGGATACCGGTACCAAAGTTGTCCACAATGCACCGGAGACCACTTCCTATATCAATACCAAGTCCATCTCCAAGGATGGAGGTATCAGTACTTTCCGAAGTTCCGTAGTGGTGAAGAACAGTGCGGCAAAGAGCAAATCCGCCGTATCCTGTCAGTCCCTGATGCTGGATGACAAGTCCCGCTCCGATACCATCCCGGCCATGGATATCCGTACCCAGGATGCCGATATCGGACACGAGGCGAAGATCGGCCGGATCAGCGATGAAGCAGTGTTCTATCTGATGTCCCGCGGTATCTCAGAAGAGGATGCCAGAGCCATGATCGTCAGCGGATTCGCAGACAATGTATCGAAGGAGCTGCCGTTGGAATACGCGGTGGAGATGAACAATCTGATCCGTCTGGAGATGAAGGGCAGCATCGGTTAATGTGGCAGGAGGAATGGAGATCAGTATGGAAAAAGAATATAATATGACCATTAACAGACTGCCGGCGAAGACCTGGAACTGGCTTCGCATGAACGAGACGCAGTTGGAAAAGATAGAAGTACCTACGGCAGGAGGGGTAAAGGTAAGCCTGCCGGAAAAAATAACAACAGCAGAAAATGAGGGATCCCAGCCCTGGAATGCGGATTTTGCAGGCATCCCATCCGGCATGGGAGAGGACATGGACGGTCTTCTGACAGCAGCGGGAGTGAAGGCACAACATTATGAGGCGTCTGAGGAAACCACAGAAGCACAGCCGTTGCTGTTGGATTATACCTACGTACAAAATAGTTTACAGGCCGGTGCCGTAGCAGTGAGAGCCCGGAAAAACAGTGAAATCACTGTGATCCAGGATTTTGCTTCCGACAGGGAGGCAGCAGGGCAGGCGGCAGTATCCACCAGACTGTATCTGGAAGAAGGAGCGAAGCTCCGGCTGATCCAGGTGCAGAGACTGGGCAGTGATTTTACTTTTATGAATGATATCGGAGCCCTGTGTGAAGAGAAGGCTTCCCTGGAAGTGATCCAGCTGATCCTCGGCGGAAAGAATACTTACCTTGGATGCAAGACTACCTTACAGGGCAGAGAGAGCAGCCTGAATGCCGACACCGCTTATATCGTGGGCGGTGACGGAAGACTGGATATGAATTATGTAGCTGTGCATGAAGGCAAAAAGACCCAGAGCAATATGCAGGCCGGCGGCGTTCTGCGGGATCATGCTTTCAAGCTGTATCGTGGCACCATTGATTTCAAATGGGGGGCTAAAGGTGCAGTAGGCAATGAAAAAGAGGATGTACTGTTATTATCCAACGATGTGGTGAACCAGACCATTCCCCTGATCCTCTGTGCGGAGGAAGATGTGGAAGGTAATCACGGCGCCACCATTGGCAAACTGGACGATGAGCTGCTGTTCTACCTGGAGAGCCGCAGCATGAACAGAGAGCAGATCTATGAGATGATGGCTATGGCCAAGGTGGATGCGGTCTGCCGCAAGATTCCTGATGCAGCTACACGGGCTAAGGTACAGGAGTTCCTTGGCAGAGCCGGGGAAGAAGAGGAAGCGGAAGAGTAAGATAACAGGAGGAAGTATGACGACTTCAATCAGCGAGATCCGTAAGGATTTTCCTCTGCTTATGAGTAACGATGTGATTTATCTGGACACGGCGGCGACTTCCCAGAAGCCGTCCTGTGTTCTGGAGGCAGAGAGAACATTTTATGAAAAATACAATGCCAATCCCCTGCGCGGATTATACGAGCTGGGAGAGGCGGCAACCGAAAAATACGAAGAAGCCAGAGAGACGGTCCGGGAGTTTTTAAATGCCAGAGAGGCGGCGGAGATCGTTTTCGTCCGCAATGCCACGGAAGGCTTGAATCTGGTGGCCTACAGTTTCGGCTCACTGGTACTGAAACCGGGAGATGAGATCCTGGTGAGCATTATGGAGCACCACAGCAATCTCCTGCCCTGGCAGCAGGCGGCAGCCAGAACCGGAGCAGTGGTGAAGTATCTGGAGTGCACCGAAGACGGAAAATATACCGAGGAAGCTTTTAAGGAGGCACTGAGCGAACGAACGAAGATCGTTGCTATGACCCAGGTATCCAATGTGCTGGGCTGCAAAAATGATATCAAGCGTTTTGCGCAGCTGGCACATGAGGCAGGCGCTTATTTCGTGGCAGACGGAGCCCAGAGCGTTCCCCATATGGCAGTGGATGTACAGGATCTGGATGTGGATTTTTTGGCATTTTCCGGACACAAGATGTATGCTCCCATGGGAATTGGTGCGTTATATGCGAAGAGAGAACTGTTGGAGCAGATGCCTCCTTTCCTGTGCGGCGGGGAAATGATCGATTCCGTCAGCCGTACCGGAGCCGTGTGGGCGGAAGTGCCACATAAGTTCGAAGCAGGAACGGTAAACGGTGCCGGAGCCTATGCACTGGCAGAGGCAATCCGGTATGTGCAGAAGATCGGTTTTGACTTTATCGAAGAGAGAGAAGCGAAGCTGACAGCCATGCTGATGGATGGCATGAAAGAGATTCCCGCAGTACACATTCTGGGCTCACAGAAAGCAGAAGACCATCACGGCATTGTGACCTTCAAACTGGACGGTGTGCATCCCCATGATGTGGCTTCTATTTTGGATGCGGATCATATCGCGGTCCGGGCGGGACATCATTGTGCCCAGCCGTTATTGCAACATTTGAAAGTATTGTCCACCACCAGAGTAAGCCTGGGTGTCTACAATACGGAAGAAGAGATTCAGGCATTTTTAGAAAGCCTTGCAAAGATAAGGAGACAGATGGGCTATGGAGAATAAGACATTTTATAATGAAATCCTGACGGAGCACAATCTGCATCCGTATCACAAGCACAAGCTGGAGGATGCAAATCTGGTGTTGGAGGGCGTTAATCCCAGCTGTGGTGATGACATTTTTCTGGAGCTGAAAGTGGAGGATGGTGTGGTAGTTGACGGTGCCTTCGAAGGCGACGGCTGTGCCATTTCCCAGGCTTCCGCGGACATGATGCTGGAGCTGGTCATTGGCAGAAGCAAGGAGGAAGCGTTGCATCTGGCAGACCTGTTCCTCAAGATGATCAAGGGAAGTATTACCGAGGAAGAGCGGGACGAACTGGAGGAAGCCTCCGTATTGCAGGATATCGCCCACATGCCTGCCAGGGTAAAATGCGCGGTGCTTGGCTGGCATACTATGCAGGAATTATTGAAAACAGAAGAAAAATAGCTGATAAAAAGATAAAGATACATCTTGCACGCCCTTTTTGGATACGCTACAATGAAAAAAGAAGTGTAAGAAAAGCGGGGGGCTGTGCATGTTCCACATAGAGCTTATCATTGAATTCCTGGAAAACGTGATGAACAATATTGTCCAGGTGGCAATACTGTTCTTTGAATTTGTCGGAGTGATCGTTATTATTCTCTCCGGTCTGAAAGGGTTTTATAATTATGTGCGGCGGGTGCCGGATATGAAGATCACCCTGGCGCAGGGGCTTGCTGTAGGGCTGGAATTCAAGTTGTGCAGTGAGATCCTTAAGACCGTTATTGTCAGAGACTGGAAGGAGATCGTTACCGTAGCCGGTATCATCGGACTTCGTGCGGCACTGACTTTCCTGATCCATTGGGAGATCAAGGAAGAGAAGAATCATTCCTAAAAATCGGCAGCTGATGAAAATCGGCTGCTTTTTTTAGAATGATTTCCGGTTACCCAACAAAAGTCAATAACTTTATCCAGATAAAGAGATTAAATTTGTAATGGTATATAGGTTAAATTTGCACCTTGGAAAAAAGCTGTCAGAGGACTAACATATAACGATAAAGTATGTATTTATAAAAAAGTGTAAAGAAATGCTAAAAAATCCGTTGCATTTGACACTTCGACGTGCTAAAGCTATCGATAGCATGAACGTAAATGTAATCGATTACGCATGCTTAAAAGGAAAGCAGAATGGAATTACAAAAGACACTTACTCCCGGGGAAGCGCTGGAACGCGTCCTGCGATCTTATCAGACCTACTACAATATCAAAACAGAGGCTGTAGAACCGCCATTCGCAGCCGAAGCAATCTTCGGATCCCATAATGAGCAGTACTTTCTGATCAAGAAAGCTAAGGTGGCAGATATTGACACCAACGAGACTGTGTATTTTGCCACAGAGGAATCTTTATCAAAGGATCGCCTTCTGGAACTGGACTCCATCGCCTGGGAACGGGGAACTGCCAACGTGCAGCCCTCATCCAATCATCGGAACAGCGATGTTGTCCTGATCATTCTGACCGGTCATGCAGAGGAGGATGCGCTTACACAGGTGAAAAAGTGCAAGCATTATCAGAGTTACCTCTGGGGATTTCATGGCTGGAGTAATTACCGTTTGATTGTCGCCGAGTTATCTTCGGGTCGGATCGTCCACAACCGCCACGGACAGATTCTGAAGAAGCTCGTGAAAAAGGCAATACAGTAAATACAAGGGACAGAAATTCCAAATATCGTGCATGCTTGCATGGTAAGATATTTGAATTTATGGACCCAAAAACTGTGAGGAAGCAGTAAATTAACGGATTCCGAACAGTTTTAGAATTGCGAGAGCGGATTTTAGCGGAGCAATTCGTGTATTTGCGAAAAATGAAATCTGTGTATAAGAAAAGGAGAAACACAAATGACAGCATTATTAATTGTTTTGGCCGCTATCGTATTATTGTTTACCGGCTATGTGTTCTATGGCTCCTGGCTGGCAAAACAGTGGGGCATTGATCCTACCAAGAAGACTCCTGCTATTGAGAAGGAGGATGGTGTAGACTATGTTGCAGCAAAGCCCGCCGTACTTATGGGACATCATTTTTCCTCTATCGCCGGAGCAGGCCCGATCAACGGACCGATCCAGGCTTCCATCTTCGGATGGGTTCCCGTATTCCTGTGGTGTATTATCGGTGGTATTTTCTTCGGCGGTCTGCAGGACTTCGGATCTTTATTCGCATCTATCAGACATGACGGTAAATCTGTAGGTGAGATCATCGAGGATTCCATGGGATCCAGAGCAAAGAAGCTTTTCATCATCTTCGCACTTCTGGTATTGATTCTGGTAATCGCTTCCTTCGTTAACATCGTGGCAGGTACTTTCCTGACTGTGGCAGACGAAGCCGGCAAGACCGCTTTCGGTTTTGTGACCAATCCTACCGGTAACCAGTCTACCGCTATGATCTCTTTGTTATTTATCGTTCTGGCTGTTATTTATGGTTATGTGACCAACAGAATGGGTGTCAAGACTCTGCCCGCTACCATCGGTGGCATCATCGGTATCGTACTGATCACTGTTCTTGGCTTGAACGTTGGTTTTGCAATGAACCGTATCGCATGGATCGTATTCGTAGGTGTGTACATCGCTGTAGCTTCCCTGGTTCCCGTATGGATCCTGTTACAGCCCCGTGACTATCTGTCCAGCTTCCTGCTGTACGCTATGATCGGTCTGGCATTCATCGGTGTGGTTGCAGGTGCTTTCACCGGTACTGTTGCTTTCGATATTCCAGCTTTCACTAGCTGGGAGCCCAAGGCAGGACAGACCCTGTTCCCTATGCTGTTCATCACTGTAGCATGTGGTGCATGTTCCGGTTTCCACAGCCTGATCGCTACCGGTACTTCTTCCAAGCAGTTAGCGAACGAGAAGGATGCCAAGGCAATCGGTTACGGCTCCATGCTGATCGAGTCTGCTCTGGGTATCATCGCTCTGGTAGCAGTCGGTGCAGTATATCAGAAGTACTTAAACGGTGAGTTCGGATCTCCCGCAGCTGCATTCGCTGCAGGTATCGCATCCATGTTCGGTACCGAGACTTCCAAGGCATATGGCACCATTTACGCACTATTAACTCTGTCTGTATCCGTATTCGCGCTGACCAGTCTGGATACCGGTACCCGTCTGAGCCGTTTCATGTTCTCCGAGCTGTTCCTGAAGGAAGGCGAGGCTACCTACAAGGATGCCAAGGGCGCACGTAAAGTGCTGGCTCATCCTCTGTTCGGTACTGTTTCTATGGTACTGATCGGTTGTATCCTGGGTGGTCTGTCTCTGAGCCAGATCTGGGGTCTGTTCGGTGCAGCCAACCAGTTGCTGGCAGGTATCGCACTGATGGCAGTAGCTGCATGGCTGGGTGAAGTTGGTAAGAACAACAAGATGTTCTACTTCCCTATGGTATTCATGCTTGCTGCAACCCTGACCAGCCTGGTGATCACTGTAATCAACAAGTGTAAGGCTATCGGCGCCGGCACCGCTGCATGGGGTGACTGGTTCCAGCTGTTCTTCGCAACTGCAATGGCAGTGCTGGCAATCTTCCTGGTAGTGGAAGGCGCACAGACCTTCGCTAAGCAGATGAAAGAGAAGAAGGCTAAGAAGGCTGCTTAATATAAGCGCAAGATACAAAAGATAAATAAAGTTAAGCAAAGAGAAATCCCGGAGACTGTGAAAGGCCTTCGGGATTTTTATTGTGTATGCGGGGACCGCAGAAGCGGTGTCCGGAATAATAATGGATGCGGCAATCGCAATATCAGCCCCGCGTAAGGAACCGGGGCAATTCTTCAATGGGAATCGGCTTGGAGAACTTATAGCCCTGTAAATAATCTGCATGACTGATGATACACAGTTCTTCCTGGGCATCGGTCTCTACACCTTCGTACAGTACCTTGTAACCCAGACGCTCAAAGGCGGTAGAGAAGTAATCCAGCATGAAGCGGGAATTGGCATCCTGATCCGCCATCAGTAAAAGGCTTCTGTCGAATTTGACCACATCCAGTTTCAGGCTTAAGATCCGGTCGAAATTGGAATAACCGGTTCCAAAATCATCCAGATAAGTACATACCCCCAACTGTTTGAACTCACTGACGCATTCCTGTACCAGTTCGTATTCCGTATCGTTCTGGGACTCCGTAAACTCAACGGCAATGGTGTGGAAGTCGATTCCGGCGGCTCGTACGATGGATTTGAATTCTTCCATGAAGTCCTTTTCGCCCAGCTCTTCCACAGAAAGATTTACGGATACACGGGAGATCTGATAGCCCTCATCTTGCATGTGCTTGATCTGCCTACAGGTCTTATTCAGAATGATCATGCTGAGGCGGTGGATGTAGCCGTATTTTTCTGCCAGAGGAATAAAACGATCCGGGAATACCAGTCCTGTCTGTGGCAGACGCAAACGCATCAGGGATTCTGCGGTATCGTAAGTACCCGTGTGGACATTCCGTACCGGCTGACAATAGACCAGAACGCGTTCGTCATCTAAGGAGCCGTGTTCCGCAATATCCTTCAACTGGGACTTGATATAATGCATTTCTTTATAAGTCTGGTAATCTTCTTCCCCGAAGACACGATAGGAATTCTGCGCTACTTTTTCGGAAAAGTAATTGAATACTTCGTAGAACTGTTCCAGATTCTCACAAAAGTCCAGATGGTCGAAGAGTACCAGCTTGTAGGGAAGCTTATATTCTTCATAATATTTCTGGAACACCTTTTTAATCAGGGATACTGCCCTTTCTGTGGCATCCGGGATATTGTGGCTGTCCACTGCCAGTACGAAGAAGCTGGTGGAAGGATTGAACAACATACCCTTTCGAAAATAATCCGTCCAGAAGCTGTAGAACAGCTTTCCTATTTCCTCTGTCATGACGTATTCGAAATCCATGTCAAAGCGCAGGCACAGGTAGTAGGTATCCTGAGCGGTCTGCCGCTGCTGGCGCAGATATTCATCCAAGGATGCGGAACCCAGGGCACCGGTCTTCGGGTCGTAGGCGTTGGCATGGAGCATGTACAATACCACCAGAAGCGGCAGAAAATAGGTTGTGGCCAGGAAAGAAGTCGTATTCATGGCAGCTTCCATGACTACGATCAATCCACAGACCGTCTCAGTAAATATCAGCATATGGAACAGTGCGGTAGGAAGTCTGCGGCGGTAGCGAACCAACAGAAAGAGGATCACCGCCAGATACAGAAGATATCCGACCATAAAAGGAGTGGACAGGATATTTTCATACCAGATTCCGTAATGATCCTGATGAAATCCCCAGCCGGTCAGAGGAGATGCCAGATCGGCAACTCCGGTCACCACAAGGATGGCGAAGGACAGAAAGGTATATTTCCTGCCGATATTTTTCGGGAAGACGATCAGTATTTTCAGGTAAGCAATATAGAGACAGAACAGGGACAGAAGACTGATATGGTAGACGGCCCGGAGGATCCAGAGTAGGGTGTTCTGTCTGGAAAAAAGGTCGGCATAATAAAAGGCGATATTGGAAACTGCGGCAATGAAAAGCAGGGCAAAACAGGACTTGAAGATCCGAAAGGTCCGGCTCTGTTTAATGAAAGTCTGTCGGATCAGTAACAATGCCAGAAGACACATAACCACCAACAGAAAATCTGCCACGGGAGAGTAACTGTGGATGACGATATGATTTGTGGATAGTAACAGGCTCAACCCCATAAAAATTCTCCTCTCTGGTAATGTAGAAAATGAACAAACAATATAAAATGATTTTACAATATACCATAAGAGGAGAAATTTGTCAGTGGGGCAGCTGTGGGAAATTAGTCCTATTTTGAGCAAATGGGAAAAATTGTAATAGATTTAATGTTCGAAGAATGCAACGGCAACAGCACCCGGGCCCACATGGGTTCCGATGGTGGCACCCAGAGTGCTGACGGGAAGCTCCTTGGCATAATCCTTCCAGAGATGCTCACTGTCGTGAATGTATTTCTGTAAAAGTTCGTCACTCAGACCGGTATAGCCCAGACAGAAGGGCTTGGAGAAGTCCACGCCGTCCGCTTTTTCAATTTCACGGATGAGGAAGTTACTGCCGTTTTTGGAACCACGGGCTTTTCCCAGCATAATGATCTCACCGTCTACGACTGCTACCACGGGCTTGATGGCCAGAGCACCTCCGATGAATGCCACAGTGGGGGAGATACGGCCCCCTTTTTTCAAGTATTCCAGAGTGTCTAAGAGTCCCATGGTGTGGATCTTATGCTTTTGCTCTTGCAGAACGCTTACGATCTCTTCCGCGGTCATTCCCTGCTTTTTCAGCTGCAGGCCGTATTCTACCAGAATCTGTTCCCCAATGGTGGCATTCAGACTGTCTACGACGAAGACTTTGCCTTCATAATCCTCGGCAGCGATCCGGGCACTCTGGCAGGTGCCGGACAGCTTGCTGGAAATAGTAACCACAATGACAGTTTCTCCGGCCGATACAGCTTTTTCGTAGGCTTCTTCGAAGACTGCGGGAGATACCAGACTGGTGGTGGGCAGAGTATCACATTCGATCAGTTTCTCATAGAATTCCTTATGACTGATGGTGACACCGTCTGCATATTCCTCCTCACCGAAGCGGATATGCAGGGGGAGAATCGTGACGTCCTCTCTTGAACTGTTCATATCGGATGCGGAGTCCGTGATAAAACGTATTTTTTCCATAATTGTTTCCTGTACTTTCTATATATAGTTATGATGAATATTCTTTCGGGCGGAAATGCGCCGGGGCATCCATCGGGATGGGCATACGACATCGTTCATGTCACCTTGCTGTTAATTCTGTTGGAAAGCCAGTCAGGGTGAGTTGCGGATGGATCATTTCTCTGTGGGATGCTTGACAGAAAACTCTGTAAGATACTGCTCCAGATTATGGGAGATCCGTTCCAGAGAGTCATAGAGATTCAACCGTTGTTCTTCCGTCATGCCATCACCGCCGTGAGCCAGTGCGGAATAGATCCGGGAACTGATCTTTTTGACTACAGTATTGCCTTCTTCTGTCAGATAATACAGTGTGCGGTAGGAACGTTTATGTTCCGGCAGCTCGCAGGACACCAGCCCCTTGGAACTCAACTGGCTTAAGGTACGGGAGATGGCGGCCTTGTCTTACACAGCTCCGTCAGCTGCGTGGCGGTCAGCCCCTCCGGGTGCTTTCCCAGATAATACAGACACATGGTATAACCGGCTTTTAAGTCCATCTGTCCCATTTCCAGTTCTTTCAATTTTTGCAGATAACGGTGCAATTCTGTGATAGATACCACAAATCTTTCAAAACGATCCTGCATGAAGGTTCCTCCTGTAAAATGTTGACACTGCAACAACTTTATGAAGTGTAACACATGGATGTTGATAAGTCAACAAAAAGAAGGGCAAAAAAATACCTTATCCATTAAGATAAGGTACTGATAAGAATAAACTATGCAATTTCCAGCCGCTGCTTTATTTTTCGGACATCATTTTCCAATACATTAAGCCGGATGCGAACCAGTTCATCATCTTCTTTTACTTTTAAGGCCCGGTCGAATTTTCTGGATAAATCTAAATGAGCTTCTGCAATTGTACAGATATTACGACTGACTTCATTCTCAAGAGTCAACTCTATATTGGTAAGGCGATTCGCCATAGAGAGCTGACCGGATTCCAGATTGGCAAGGCGCTGTTCCATGGCAATCTGACCGGATTCCAGATTGGCAAGGCGCTGTTCCATGGCAATCTGACCGGATTCC
>OCGZ01001252.1_pt1 | contig 10411 bp, 7 predicted proteins | sample 1538711 | NCBI WGS metagenome assembly OCGZ01 (sample SAMN04571720, study PRJEB22368) | human gut metagenome | biome: human gut; material: stool | host: Homo sapiens | place: Luxembourg | collected 2012-08-17
CACAGTAATCCGGCCTTGCCTCATTGACCGCCGCGATATCCTCCGGCCGCCGCAGACCGCATATTTTTATTCTGCTCATGCTTAATCTCTCCTGCTGCTTTTTACCCCGATATGCGTTATACAGGATTTCCCTTCCTTACACGCATCCGCTCTCTCATTTACCGGGAAAGTGGTTTCCCGTTCAGTGTCTCAAGCATCGCCTTTTTATCCGGGCTTCGCATCAGCGTTTCTCCGATCAGCACGGCATCCACCCGGTTATCATATAACAGGTTGATATCTGCACTCGTTCTGATTCCGCTTTCTGATACAAAGACCACTTCCTCCGGTGCCAGATTCCGCAGCCGGATGCTGTTATTCATATCCACCCGGAATGTCCGAAGATCCCGGTTATTGACTCCTACGATCTTCGCTCCGGCTTCCAATGCCCGCTCTACTTCCCGCTCATCATGTGCTTCCACCAGCGCATCCAGCCCCAGACTTTCTGCCAGCTGCCGGTACTCTCTCAGCTGTACATCATCGAGGATCGCACAGATCAGAAGTACTGCTGATGCACCAAAGGCTTTCGCCTGATAGATCATATACTCATCTACCGTAAAATCTTTCCGGAGTACCGGAATATTCACTGCCGCTGTAATCTCTTCCAGATACCGGTCGGATCCCTGAAAATAAAAGGGCTCTGTCAGACAGGAAATCGCCGATGCACCCGCTGCCTCATATTCTTTTGCGATCTCCACATACGGAAAATCCGGTGCGATCAGTCCTTTTGACGGAGATGCTTTCTTCACCTCACAGATATAGGACATCCCTTCTTTTTTCAATGCCTGATAAAAAGACGGTGTCGGAAGAATCGCCGGATTCTGTTCCCGGTCCCGGATCCTTTCCTTTAATTCTGCAACAGATACCTTACCTTTTTCCTGGTCAATCCGCTCTCTTGTCTTTCCTGCAATTTCTTCTAATATATTCATGCTTCATTACTCTCCCGAATGAATGCTTCCAGTTTCTTCAGTGCTGCTCCGCTGTCGATCAGTTGCTCTGCCAGACGTACACCTTCTTCCAGTGTCCCTGCTTTTCCTGCCACATACAGAGCGGCTCCGGCGTTCATGCACACGGCCTGTCGTTTCGCCCCCTGTTCACTACCATCGAGGATTGCTCGGGTGATGGTCGCATTTTCCTGCGGAGTGTCACCTTTTAACTCGTCTTTCTCGCATTTTTTGTAACCGAACTGTTCCGGAACTATCTCATAAGGAGCTAATTTACCATCACAGATCTCACACACAGCAGTCGGTGCACTCATCGAGATCTCATCCAGGCTGTCCGTACCATACACAACCATACCCTTTTTCACGCCCAGTTTCACCAGAACCTGTGCCATCGGCTCTACCAGCTCTTCACTGTAGACACCCATGATCTGCATGTTTGCATTTGCCGTGTTCGTCAGCGGGCCGAGAATGTTAAACACTGTGCGGATACCCAGTTCTTTTCTGACCGGTGCCACATATTTCATCGCGGTGTGATAAGTCTGTGCAAACAGGAAACAGATCCCGATCTTTTCCAGTATTTTTTCACTCTGTTCCGGTGTCAGCGTGATCTTTACACCCAGGGCTTCCAGTACATCCGCTGCTCCTGATTTGGAAGATGCCGCACGGTTTCCATGTTTTGCTACCGGAACACCACCTGCTGCGATGACCAGAGAAGCGGTTGTGGAAATATTAAAAGAATTGGAACCGTCCCCACCGGTACCGACAATCTCCAGGACATCCATATCATGTTTTAACTGCAGGGCATGGGAACGCATACCTTCGGCAGATCCTGTGATCTCATCAATGGTTTCACCCTTCATAGCTAAGGCTGTCAGATATGCCGCCGTCTGTACCTGAGAAGTTTCTCCATCCATGATCTCATTCATAACAGCTTTTGATTCTTCATATGTCAGATCTTCTTTTTTTGCCACTTTGATAATTGCTTCTTTGATCATTGTTCTCTTCCTCCTCTGACTACATCTATAAAGTTCTCTATCATAATCTTGCCATCCGGTGTCATCACCGATTCCGGGTGAAACTGTACACCGTAGATCGGATATTTTGTGTGTTCTACCGCCATCACTTCTCCGTCTTCCGACTCCGCAGTCACTTTCAGTTCTTCCGGCAGTTCTTCCTTTAATGCTGCCAGTGAGTGATACCGCGCTGCCGGAAATGTCTCCGGCAGCCCCTGAAATAGCTGATTTTCACCGATCTGATGAATCTCTTTCTGTTTTCCGTGCATCAGTTCTTTCGCATAGGACACCGTTCCACCAAATGCTTCGCAGATTGCCTGATGTCCCAGACACACACCAAAGACCGGAATCTTTCCGGCAAAATACCGGATCGCCTCAATACAGATTCCTGCATCGGACGGTTTTCCGGGTCCCGGAGAAAGGATGATGGCTTCCGGTTTCATCGCCTCGATCTCTTCCACCGTATATGCATCGTTTCGTACAACTTTGACGTCCGGCTCCACGGAACCGATCAGCTGATATAAGTTATAAGAAAAACTGTCGTAATTATCAATCAGTACTATCATTCCAATCCCTCCTGTGCCTGTGCAATTGCCTGAACCACGGCCCGTGCCTTGTTGCAACATTCTTCAAATTCTTTCTCCGGTACGCTGTCCGCCACGATGCCGGCACCGGAACGAATACAGATTTCGCCCTTCTTTTTATAAACCAGGCGGATCGCGATACAGGTATCCAGATTTCCTGTAAAATCAAGATAACCGATCGCCCCACCGTAGATGCCACGTTTGCTGTGTTCCAGTTCTTCGATGATCTGACAGGCCCGGAACTTCGGTGCTCCGGAGAGTGTTCCGGCCGGCAGGATCGCATCAACGGCATCCACCGCATCTTTATCCTCCCGCAGATCTCCGACTACCGTAGAACCAAGATGCATGACATGTGAAAAATGTTCCACACACATGTATTTTTCCACTTTCACACTGCCGATCTTACTGATCTTTCCGATATCATTTCTTCCCAGATCCACCAGCATGTTGTGTTCTGCCCGTTCTTTTTCATCTTTTAAAAGTCCTGCTTCCAGTTCCCTGTCTTCTTCCCTTGTCTTTCCTCTCGGTCTGGTTCCGGCCAACGGGAAAGTACTCAGATTCCCGGCTTCCAGTTTTACCAGAGTCTCCGGAGATGCTCCCGCAATCTCAATATCGTCGCTGGAAAAATAGAACATATACGGAGATGGGTTTGTCGCCCTCAGCACCCTGTAGGTATCGAAAAGATTTCCTGTCGCTCTCGCCCGCATCGGATTCGATAATACCACCTGGAAAATATCACCCTCACGGATGTAATGTTTGGCTTTCTCCACCATCTTACAATATTCCGCTTCCGGGAACTGTGGCCGGATATCGGACTCCAACTTCAGTTTTTCGAATTCCATATGCGGTCCGATTTTCAGAAGCTGTGCCATCTCTTCCAGTTTTCCTTCTGCCTTCTGATAAGACGCTTCCAGATCATCGGTCATCACTCCGGTGATCAGCAACACTTTCTGACGGTAATGATCAAAGGCAATCACCTGATCGAACAACATCAGATCCATATCCCTGAAATCCTGCTGCTCTTTATCTTCGAGTTTTAATTTCTGTTCGCTGTATTTGATATAGTCATAGGAAAAGTACCCTACCAGCCCGCCGGTAAATGGTGGAAGTTCTTCCATCACCGGTGTTTTATACTGTTCAATAATCTCCCGCAGAGTATCGCCCGGATGTTCCACTTTCTTTGTCACAACCATATCCTCCCCGGGTTTGCGGATATTCAGGACTCCATCCGTACAGGTGATCTCCATCGCCGGCTCATAACCGAGAAAAGAAAATCTTCCCCACACCTCCGTCTGACTGGCACTCTCGAGCAGATAACAATGCTTACTTGCTTTCCGCAAAACCCGCATCACTTCTACGGGTGTATATCGATCCGCATATAACTCCTTACATACGGGAATCCTGCGATACTCTCCACTGGCTGCGATTTCTTTTACCTTTTCTAAAGTTGGATACATTCGGGCACCTCCTGTAAATCTTTTCTGTTACTGTCTTTCCCTTTGTTTTTCTGTCCTGCCGCGAAAGTCTCAGGCAAGCATGAACCTTGACTTGTTGCCCGCGAATCAAAATTGATTCACCGGATCAATTATTGATACACAACGCGAAAAAACGCCCGCCCTCGACAGAAACTTGTTCTTCTGTCAAGGACGAGCGTATGATAAACTACCCGCGGTACCACCTTGTTTCACAGTTTGCACTGTGCGCTTTGCGGAATACCTGCATATTCCCTGACGTATGCCCCACGTCGCAGAATACTGAGCCGATTCGAAATAATGACTGTTCACTGCGCCCTCAGCGGTCCATTTGGCAGCCTGCATCTCCACCCGGCTCTCACCCTCCCGGACTCTCTGTGCGCGCATAACTGCTTTGATCTCCGCTTCAACGGTTTACTACACTAAACTTTTCTATAAATTACCACATACATATATATTTGTCAAACACTTTTTTCAAATTTTATTGTTTACTTTTTTCTTAATTCCATATCATCCAGCTGTCTACTTTGATATAATACCAGTAGAAACATCATCATAACCATGATTTTCACTGTTCCAGGCAGGATGTAAAAAACTCCGGAACTCATTCAAGCGGATATTCGCAATCCGCTTCGCTACTTGCTCATAACTGAACAGCTGCAAATTTTCTATACAGGAGGTACATACTATGCGTTATGAAATTCAGGGCGACACTTTACCCGTTGTTATCTGTTATCTGGACGGCGGTGAAAAAATGATCACAGAAAAAGGAGCCATGAGCTGGATGTCTCCAAACATGCACATGGCGACTTCTACCAACGGCGGCATCGGAAAGGCTTTCGGACGAATGTTTTCCGGTGAATCCATGTTTCAGAATATCTATACTGCCCAGGGCGGTCCCGGCATGATTGCTTTTGCCTCCTGCTTCCCGGGAAGTATTCTTCCTTACCAGATTTCCCCCGGGCGGGAACTGATTGTACAAAAGTCCGGTTTTCTCGCTTCTGAAGCCGGGGTAAACCTTTCTGTTTTCTTCCAGAAACGCTTCGGTTCCGGACTCTTCGGCGGTGAGGGATTTATCATGCAGCGCCTTGCCGGAGAAGGGATGGTATTCCTGGAATTTGACGGCCATGTTGTCGAATACGACCTGCAACCCGGTCAGCAGATCATCGTGGATACCGGTTATCTGGCTGCTATGGAAGCCACCTGTTCCATGGATATCCAGACCGTTCCCGGTGTGAAAAATATGCTTTTTGGCGGGGAAGGCATCTTCAACACCGTCATCACCGGCCCGGGACATATATGGCTCCAGACCATGCCGATCTCGAATGTAGCAGGAGCGATTGCACCGTTTATTCCGTCAAAGTCTTAATTCGCAGAATCTATTTTCCAGACTGTACAGGGAACCTTACTCATCCCTGCCTAGAGCGTGTTTGAAAAAGGCTTTTCGTGAGCTGCGAGTCCCAGTTTGTGGGAGATTTTATCCGAATGAGGGCGGCGTAGCGGGCTACGGCAACCGAATGAGGGTAAAATATACCGCAAAGTGGGGCTTGCAGATTGCGGAAATGATTTTTCAGACACGCTCTAGTATCACAGGAATTGTCTTGTACAAATACAGACTTTGATTCATTTCCCTTGAATAAATCAACAGCCGGTATATGTTTCCCTAAAAATTCGAAGCATACACCGGCTGCTGTTTTTCATAAACTGCATTCCTTATTTTGGTTCGTTATATTTTCTTCTCGCAAACTACCAGAAATCCCTTAATTGCTAAAACAAATCTCTGTTTTCTATCCGCAGGATATCTTTGCATGTAAGCAATTATTCAAATTTTACTCTATTTCCGGCTTTCAAAAATACCGTCCTGCTCTCCTGCATTTTCACACGCACCCGGACTTCCTGGTCTGTTTTGCTCGTCAGCCAACAGTTCACACACTCTCCTTCCCACGCGATATCCACCATAATCGCACCCCGGGCGATCAGCCCCTGTACAGAGCCGCGTTTCCACTTTGGCGATACCGCCGGAAGGATCACGAGTTCTCCTCCGTGGCTTTGCAGCAGCATCTCTGCGATTCCCGCAGTAAATCCAAGATTTCCGTCAATCTGAAACGGTGGATGTGCACAAAACAGGTTCGGGTATACACCACCACCCTGGACAGACATCTCTGCAAACGGATCTCGAACCTGCAACATCTGCGCCACCTGTTTTGCCGCATGCGCGCCGTCTTCCATCCTTGCCCACATCAGAATCTTCCACGCAAGACTCCAGCCGGTTCCTTCGTCGCCACGGACAAGCAGACTTTTTTTCACCCCTTCCAGAAGTTCCGACATCTCTTTCGTAATGCCCCGTCCCGGATGGAATTCATACAGATGAGATAGATGTCTGTGTTCTACTTCCACCTCCGTGAATTCCTCATTCCACTCCAGAATCCTTCCGTCACTTCCCAGCTGTGTCAGTACGATCGCAGGCAGCTGTTCACGGATCGTTCCTGAAAGAGCACCCTCTTTTTTTAATACTTCACATGCTTCCAGATAATCCCGGAACAGATTTCGAATAATTGCCAGAGTATTTTCTGTATACAGTGCCACCGGCACTGCTTCTCCCTGATCCAGGAAACAATTTTCCGGTGATGTCGCCGGAACCACTGCCAGTCCTTTATCCGTCTTTTGTAACATGTTGCTGCAAAATCTGGCATGTTCCTCCAGCACCGGAAAAATCTCCTGCAAACACTCTCTGTCCTGCGTAAACAGATATTCCTCATAGAGATTCCGGCACATCCACGCCCCGCCAAACGGCCAGAACGCCCAGCTTGCCAGTCCTGCTGCCGGTGATGTCTTTCTCCACAGATCCACGTTATGGAAACACGCCGCACCTTCACAGTGAAAATATTTCTGCGCTGTCTCCCTCGCATTTTCCAGCAGTTCCCGGTTCATCCGCACCAGCGGCTCTGCCAGTTCATGAAGGTTACACGGACCGGTCATCCAGTAGTTCATCTCGGTATTGATATTTACCGTATAATCGCTCTTCCACGCCGGGATCCGATCGCAGTTCCAGATACCCTGCAAGTTTGCCGCCTGCGTGCCCGGTCGGGAACAGGAAATCAGCAGATACCGTCCATAATCAAACAACAGCTGCTCCAGCCCCGGATCCTCGCCGTCTTTTTTATACTGTTCCAGCCGTTTCGAAAGATCCATTCCGTCTCTGCTGTCATCTCCAAGCGTCAGTTTCACTCTCTGAAAATACTTCTGATACTCTCCGACATGTTCTTTCCACAACTCTTCTACGGATATCCCGGTCTGCTCCTGATCCTGAAGTAAAAGCTTTGCGGGATCATTTCCTTGCGTATACGGATGTCTGGAAACACCTGCAAACCCGGAACGAATCAGTATCCGCATAGTAATTTCACGAACATTGACACAGCGAACTCCCATCTCTGTCGGAACAATCTCCCCGTTTTCCGTCTCAAACATGCACCAGCCTTCGTACGGCATTCCTTTTTCCTGCGGATTTTCCGAAAAAATAAACTCGCTGCCGTCCCCTTCTTTCGCTCCCACAGGAATCTTACTTTTTCCCGGCATCTGCCCCTGCATTTTCCATATTTTTCCGTCCCAGCTGTTTCCCGTAAGAAATCCGCCCTCTGCCGTGATTACTATGGTAAATGCTTCCTCTGCCCGGATCTGATACACCAGAACCTGTGCCGGAGCGCTGCAAAAGCAACAGTGTTCATAAGACTTCCCATGATTTTGATATGTCACCCGGGCAGTTGCCGTCTCAAGATCCAGTTCTCTGTGGTAGTCCGTAATTTTCCGTTCTCCGTCAAACCGGAGCCGAATCGTGCCGAAAGGCTCATACATCTCTACATCTTCCGCCGTCTCCTGTGCCCTGTTCAGCACCTGTGCAGCCTGGAGATAGTTCCCCTCTTTTGCATACCCTTCTGCTTTTTTAATATCCTCATACCCCATGCCGGTGCGCGCATCCCCCGGATAACCAGACCATAGGGTATCTTCATTCAGACAAAGTGTCTCTGCCCCTCCATCTCCAAACATCAGTGCACCAATCCGGCCATTTCCCAGCGGAAATGCCTCCTGCCAGACAGTCGCCGGCGTCTCAAATATCATTTTCATACTCTGTTCCCCGTTTTCCAGCTTCTTATTTTTCCTGTTATCTGCTACTTTCTTCTTATCCCGTTTTTCACCTGATTTCCTATTGTCTCAGATGATACTTTTCTTTACCGTTCGTAACTGTTCAGTCTCTTCAAAGTTACCTGCTGAATAGTTACTACCGTTCTATCTTCCATACAATTGCAATCGGCGTATCTCCTTCGCGGTACTCTTTCGGAATCACCACCCGGATTCCTTCTTCTGTTATCTGCCATTCAACCGCTTTTTTCGTATCTACCATAGAAATCCCGCGGATTTTCCCCTGATAGGGAATCAAAAGTTTCTCTTCTACTGCTTCCCTTTCCTCCGGATACAGCCGGATCACATAGACAACATCACCTTTTCGCGTAAATGCCAGGTTTCCGCTCCGGTACGGCGCACAGATCCGTGTTCCGTAAATCGCTTCCCCGTACATCTGCATCCACACGCCCAGTTCCCGCAGGCTCTCCCAAGCTTCCACCGGGATCCTTCCGTCTGGCTGAGGGCTTATATTTAATGCCAGATTTCCGCCCTTCGCCACAATATTGACCAGAAGATTTACCAGTTCTCTCTGGGATTTGTAATGATCTCCATACGCATAGTTAAAATCAGCTCCCAGCGTCAGACAGCTCTCCCAGGGCACACGCAGCGGTTTTTCCGGCACACACATCTCCGGTGTGACATAATTTTCATAAGCACCGCCCACCGTCCGGTCTACTGCCAGCACCCATGGCTGCGTTTTTCGCACTTCCTCTACAATCTCGCCCAGCCGGATATCCTGTCCGTTTGCAGCCGCTACCCAGCCAGCATCAAACCAGAGGATATCCAGCCTTCCATACTGCTTTCCAAGTTCCAGAATCTGATCCCTGGTAAATGCCCGGAATCGCTCCCACGCTTCAGGATTTTCTTTCGGGTCATAGGTAGGATTTCTGGTGGTTTTACCTGTAAGTGCCTTTTCTTTTTCCCAGTAATTCGGACAGTGCCAGTCCGCCTTGGAAAAATACGCTCCGATCCCCAGTCCCTCATTTCGAAACGCGTCAAACATGGCACGGACGATATCCGCATACTTATGTGTATGAAACGGACAGTCCTCTGCCGTCGTCTTGTATTCTGTATATGCTGTGTCCCACAGACAGAAACCGTCGTGATGTTTTGTGGTCAGAATCAGATACCGGAACCCACATTCCTTTGCCATCTTCGCCCATTCCTCCGGCTGAAAAGCCACCGGATCAAACGCTCGATTTAATGCTCGGTACTGCCTCTTAAAAACCTCCCCGTCATCCGTCCAGTCCACCGTCTTTCTGGACCACTCCGCATCCTCATCGCTAAGTGCCCAGCTCGCCACCATGCCAAGCTGATTGTACACTCCCCAGTGCACCATCAACGCCAGCTTCTGATCCTGAAACCACTCCAGCTGCTCCCGTAAAACCGGTTCCTCCGGCCACACATACGCTTCTTCCTGACTATATGTATGAACCCCCTGATTCACGATTTCCTGTTTCTGCTCAGTTTCTTTTCCCATTTTTCTTCTCCATTCGTATCTTTATTCTTTTATACTTTCCAATTTCTAAGAATTGTGAGAGTACGAAGTACGGAACAATCCGGTGTCAAAGGAGGCAAAATACCTTTGACCCCAACATCTTTCTGACTGCTACATAAGTTCACAGTTACCCTCCGACAGCATACCCCCATACGCTGTCCGTCTATTCTAGAGTGTACAAAAAAGAAGTGGCAGATTCAATCTTTTCTGACTGAATCTGCCACCTTTTTACTGTACTTTTCTTTCTAAGTAACACACCTCGCAAATTTTACACGTTATCGCAACAGTCACCAGGTTCTCATACCAGCAGGAACTTTGGCTCGTTGCTTGCGTAAATCACTCCGGAAGTCTCACCTCAACAAGTTCATCCCTCTCCGGTTCCTGTAGATTTCCACCAGGTTTTACATACAGCAAGCTGCTAATCTGCTCCACTTCTACAATCTGATCCGTTGCATATTGTACTGTATAGGCCTCCGTTGTCTCATCATCATATCCCTGCTCCTGAGACTGGAAAACCATTTGCCGGACAGTTCCGTCTTTCATGCGAAACCCATATAAAAACCACGGTTCTTCATACGTTTCCCATGTAGTCACCCCATCATCGCCATACGATTGTTTTGTAATCTTCTTTCTTGGCATATCATAATGGATCGTCAGAGACAGCGACGTAATCTCTATGGATTTT
>OCGZ01001254.1_pt1 | contig 10409 bp, 10 predicted proteins | sample 1538711 | NCBI WGS metagenome assembly OCGZ01 (sample SAMN04571720, study PRJEB22368) | human gut metagenome | biome: human gut; material: stool | host: Homo sapiens | place: Luxembourg | collected 2012-08-17
GCAGGTTTTGAGGAAAAGTTCGGTAGAGGTATGAACTTTCTTGCAAAATACACAATGCCAATTTTCCTGATGCACACGTTGTTTGCAGCACCGATGAGATCTGTTTTGCTAAAGGTTGGCATCGAAAATGCTGTGATTCATGTAGTACTGGGACTTGGAATTAGCTTTGCCGGTCCGATTATTGCTGCGTGGATTATGAAGAAAACGAAGTGGTTGGAGTTCTTCCTGTATCCGAATAAATTGATTGGAAAGGTATTGTAAGGATGGGACTTAAAGGAAAGGCCAAGGAAATCCTTGGATTGATGCGAGCAAAAATCTTTGGCATAACCGCGGGGCAGAGTGTTTATATTGGTAAGCATTGCAGCCTAAAAGGAAAACACCATATTGCCTTGGAAGATTGTGTGACGGTGCGTCCTTATGCCCAAATTTGGTCGGGGGGGTACGGTGAAAATTGGCCGGAGTTCTGAAATCGGTGAACGGTGTCGAATCTCTATTGCCAATTCTCTGGAAATTGGAGAAAAAGTGCTCCTTTCGCCAAACGTGTATATAACTGATTGTGATCATGAGTATCGCAGTATAGATATTCCAGTGATTGATCAAGGAATTGTACAAAGAGGTCAGAGAGTTTCCATTGGAGAAGGTTCTTACATTGGAATCAATGCAGTGATTGTAGGCAATGTGAAAATTGGGAAGCATTGTGTTATTGGGGCCAATTCAGTGGTTACTAAAGATGTGCCGGACTATTGCGTAGCGGTTGGGAGTCCGGCGAGGGTGATAAAAAATATAGCGAAAACAGAGTGAGGAAAAGAAATGAAGGAGATACCACACATTATTCATTACTGTTGGTTCGGTGGAAAACCGTTGCCGGAACAGTATAAAAAATATGTTGAAGCATGGAAAAGAATTTTCCCAGACTATAAAGTAATGAGATGGGATGAAAGTAACTTCCCGATTGATCAGTATAGTTACGCAAAAGAAGCTATGCAGGCAGGAAAGATGGCTTTTGTAAGCGATGTTGCTCGAATTCATGCTTTATATGAATGGGGGGGGGTGTATCTCGACACTGATGTCGAAGTAATAAAAGATTTTACACCTCTATTAAAAGGAAAATCGGCAGTTCTTGGCGTTGAAGACGAATATAAAACGATTGGAACAGGATTTCTTGCATTTGCACCGAAACATGAAATCTGCCATGAGATGTTGGAATACTATCGGAATAATAGCTTTTCATCTCAAAGTGCAAGTATGTCTAATACGCAAATTTTAGCCGATCTCATAAAGAAAAAATATAATATTGAGTTGGCAGATAAGGTACAGGCAATCGGTGAGTTGACTATATATCCGTCTTGGTATTTTACGGCATACAATGGATATACAGGAAAAACTGAAATTGTGAGTGAGACATGTTGTGTTCATCATTTTTCGGCATCGTGGCATAGCCCATCTAGGAAATTTAAGGATGCGATAAAAAAGAAACTACATCGCATCATAGTTTTGTTTCACTGAAGTAGCAATTGTAACCTTTCTGCAAAAAGGAAGGTTAACATGATACCTAAAGTGATTCATTATTGCTGGTTTGGTGGCAATGAACTCCCAGAGTATGTGGAAAGATGTATTCAAAGTTGGAAGAAATTTTGCCCGGAGTATCAAATAAAGCGGTGGGATGAGAGTAACTACAATTTTGAAAAGTATCCATTTTGCCGTGAGGCATACCAAAAGAAGAAATGGGCATTTGTGTCAGACGTTGCACGCTTGGACATTGTGTATTCTGAAGGTGGAATCTATTTGGATACAGATGTAGAACTTATTAAAGGTCTTGATGATTTATTAATAGAACATGCTTTTATGGGGTTTGAAAGAGGTCGTCTTGTGGCAACAGGACTTGGATTTGGTGGAGAAAAAGGAAATCCGGTTATTAAAGCAAATCTTGAAAGTTATTTGACGCGACAATTTACTAATGAGGATGAAACATTAGACCTGACGCCTTGTCCGGTAATTACGACAGATGTTTTGGAAATGTTTGGGCTTAAGAGAGTGGATCAAACTCAAGATTTGGGAGTTGTAAAGATATTTTCTTCAGATTACTTTTGCCCTATGTTGCTGAGCGATGGAACAGCAGAGATAAGGAAAAATACATATTCAATTCATCATTACGCCGGAAGCTGGACAACTGAGGCTGAAAAAAAGCAAGTCCAGAAAAGAACAAATATTTATACGAAATACGGAAAATATGGCTTGAAAGTCTATGATGCATGGATTGTGTTGAAAGAAGAGGGCATAGGTGCATTTATGAAAAGAATGCTTGAAGCATGTAAGCGCATATTGAACCAATAAGACCTTTAAGGAAAAGCAGAAAAGGAGAGGCATTGCATGGAGGAAGAATTAATTACAGTGGTTGTTCCAATATACAGAGTGGAAAAATACCTTGTAAAATGCATAGATAGCATAATAGAACAGTCATATAAAAATATAGAATTAATTTTGGTAGATGATGGATCTCCAGACAAATGCCCGCAGATTTGTGATGAATATAAAAATAAGGATTCAAGAATAAAAGTAATTCATAAACAAAATGGTGGATTATCTGATGCTCGAAATGAAGGATTAAAAATTGCAACAGGCGAATGGATAACCTTTATAGATTCCGACGATTATGTGGGGATTAATTTTCTTGAGAAGCTCTATTCATCGGCGACAAGTGTGGGAGCAGATATTAGTATTTGTGATTACCAAGCCGTGAGTGATGATACAGGCATAGAAAAGGAAGAAACAAATATAGAAGTGTTTGATAATGTAAAATGTCTTGAGGAAATGTATCATCCACAAAAACATGGCATGGAATTCGTCGCATGGGGAAAGCTGTATCGAACAGCATTATTTAAGAAGAATAAGATTGAATATCCGGTTGGAAAGATTCATGAAGATACGTTTACAACCTACAAACTGATATACGCAGCCCCCAAAATTGTATTCTGTAACGCAAGTGAATACTTCTATAGGCAACGAGAAGCAAGCATAATGACAAGTTCGTTTAATATAAAAAGACTTGCAATGATAGATGCGACGCGAGAGGCCTGTCATTTTTTTGAGAAGGTCGGAGAAACCCATTTGTTTGAGTTGGCTATAAATGCGCACTTTAGAAATTATGTGATTATGTATAGCGAAATGGAAAAAAATAGAAATACCTTTAAAAACTACAAAATTGAGAGGAAAAAAATTATTCAAAATTTCCGAAGAGATTACAAACGCTATAGTAAGAATGCAAATCTAGGAACAAAAAAACGTGTTTTTTACACTTTGTTTTATCTAATTCCTGCTGCAAGTTATTCAAGCTTTTTATGAGGAAAGGAGGTTGGATATTACGCAATGAAAATACAGATTAATCGGAGCAAAACAATTTTTGTGATTTACATGATTTTTGTTCTGAATGTTACACACAGCATATTCTATTCTAATTCGGCACGAGTATTACAAATCCCCATGGCTATGCTGGGATTATTCTATATGTTTGTGGCTGACAAAGGATTTGGAAAAATAAGAGTTAAATCAATAAATGAGTTTAATGCTTTTTGCACGCCGATGATTATTATTACTATGATTTCGGTGTACACATCCATTGCAGTATATCATACAACAAACCCGAGCGATTGGAAACAATCTATTGTAAGATGTTTTTATTATGTAGTTCCCTTTCTGGCAGCCTACTATTCAGTTAGAAAGTTTGGAAATGATACACCACGATTGTTAACTATAAGTGGTCTAATTTCGTATTCAACAGTTTTCATTAGATATATTTATTATGGTGGTTTTGGAATCCTTTTGCATTTCTCTAACAATAAAGTAAATGGCATATCGTTGGAAGTACATAATTTAACATATTGTATGGGATTGTTTTTCCTATACTACCTGCTGAGCGATAAGTATGATAATAAATTTAAAACTAAAATTTGTTTAATCTTAATGGTTGGTATTTTTTTTGGCGATAAACGGGCATTATATCTTGGACTGGCAGTTACGTTGTTGATATATTTTCTTTTCCACAAATTTAAGGAAAAAAGACTGACTTTATTAAAAATTATTTTTGTCTTTTATATTGCGGCAGCTTTTATATATTTGATACTGATTAAGACAGGTGTATTTGAAGCACTATTGTATAAATATGGAATCAATGATATGTCTCGTCTTACTTTTTGGAATTACTTTTCGAGTGCATATGAAATAAGTCCTTTCTACTGGGGAAGAGGAATTGCATATACGGATAATATTATGGGCGCAACAGAAACAATGCGTGAGATGCGCGTAACAGCTGCGACAAATATCCACAATGATATTCTTAGGGCTTATATTGGCTGGGGATGCCTTCCTATGCTTTATTATCTTGTTAATTTTTTCTTGCTTCGTGTGAATCGCTTTATTAAAGATAAAAATGAGGAAAACGGTTGGAGGTATTTTGCAATAGCAAGTCTATATTTATTTATTAATTTCTTTGACAATATGTTATCTGCGGAAAACTTCAATTTATGCTTCTTTGTCGTATATTTATTGCTGGTTAATGACCTGAAATCTAAAAACGATTCGACAGAGGTACGAACTTAAATTTTCATATACTAATTTGGTGGAGATTAAATGGAAGTAAAAGATAGAGAAAAATCACTGATAAAAAATACAGGTATATTAGCAATTGGCACGTTGGCATCTAAAGTCTTTTCGTTTTTTCTGTTACCATTATATACCGCAGTTCTTACGACGGAGGATTATGGTACAGTAGATGTCTTGCAAACGGTGGCGCTTTTTGCTATGCCATTTGTTACGTTACAGCTTTGCTCCGCAGTATTTCGGTTTATTATTGAGAAGAAGGAAGATATAGAAAAAACCACTGTAATTACAACAGGAATTTTCGTTGAATCCGTAAATGTTATTCTATTTTCATTTGTTGTATGGATTTTAAATTTAAGGTTTAATATTCAGTACGGTGAACTGTTTATATTGAACTTTGCATCTTCGGCTTTATTAGAGATTGTTCAGAACATTATAAGAGGATTTGGCAATAATGGAACCTACTCAATCATGAGTTTTATCATGACAGTAGTTTCGCTTATATCTAATGTTGTCATGATCCTTTTTATGGGAATGAAAGGCGACTCAATTTTAATTGCATCGACGATAGCCGCCTTAGTTGCTGCCGCATTTGGAATTTGCAAACAAAAATTATGGAGGTATCTGAATCTTTTGACATTTTCACTTCAAGAACTGAAGAAAATGTTAAAGTATAGCCTTCCGTTGATTCCCAATGCAATATCTTGGTGGATTGCAAATACATCTGATCGACTGCTGATTCGCTATTTTATTGGTGCAAGTGGAAATGGAATCTATGCGGCAGCAAATAAGATTCCATCTATATATACAACAATATTCAACGTATACAACATTGCGTGGATTGAATCATTGTCGAGAAGTGTTGGTGATAAGAAACAGGATGAGTTTATAAATAGTATGTTCGAGAAGAGCATTCGTTTATTTGCATGCATATGCATTGGAATCATATGCTGTATGAGCCTCTTTTTCAATATGTTAATTGGTGAAGCATATCATTCTGCTTATGCGCATGTGTATATTCTTCTTATCGCCATTTTCTTCAATTCGATATGTTCATTGTTGGGGGGAATCTTTACTGCATATAAAGAATCTGGAATAATTGGAAAAACAACGGTAATTGGTGCGATTGTTAATTTTGTGGTGAATTTGGCGTTTATTAAATTTATTGGGCTCTATGCTGCATCAATGTCTACACTTATCTCCTATGTTGTTATTGTTTGCGTAAGAACAAAACATGTCAAGAAATTTATGAAACTGGTGTACCCGAAAGAATTTCTTGTTCAGGCGAGCATAGCTCTTATTGTGGTATCTATAGGATATTTTATGAGAGTAATGTTGGTTAATGCTTTGATTCTATTCTTTCTGTTTATGTGGTGCGCCTATAGTAACAAAGAATTAGCAAAAACAATAATTGAACCGATTTTAAATAGGCTTGGAAGAGAACATGAAAAATAAAGTAATAATTAAGGTTAAAAAGAAATTATATAATGTGGTTGCACTCCCGGTTTTGAAAAAACTGTTTAGATTTTTACCGATATCAGAGAATAAAATTGTATTTGATAATTTCTGTGGAAAAGGTTATGGAGGAAATCCAAAATATATTGCAGAGGCCATTTTAGATTCTGAGGCGAAAGATATTGATATAATTTGGCTTGTTGATAATTTTATGTCTGATGAAGAAAAAAGCCTTTTTCCTAATAATATTAGGCTTGTTAATAATGAATCAATTAGAGGATTACTTGAACGTGCTACCGCTAAAATCTGGGTTGATAATGTTAGACACTATCATCCAATAAAAAAAAGGACAGAACAGATTTATTTGCAAACATGGCATGGAAGTATGGGAGCAAAAAGAATAGAAAAGGATGCGGAAAATCTACTTCCAAAAGAGTATGTTAGAGAGGCAAAGTATGATGGCTTGATTACAGACGCAATTATTGCAGATAATTATTTGCAAGAGCAGATATATTTGCGTGCATTTTGGTTAAAACCTGATGCTGAAATCTTACGATTCGGATTTCCCCAAAATGATGTAATAGAAAGAGATAAAAATGATTCGGCTAAAATTGACTGTTTAAAAAGTACACTTTCTATCAATAGTCAGATTTACTATGTGCTCTATGCACCTACTTTTAGGGACGATTTTTCAACGGAAGGCTATAATATCGATTTTGAAAGAGTTATTAAAGCATTTGAAGTTAGAATGAAGAAAAAAACGATAATTATTATCAGACTTCACCCAAATGTGGCTTTTCAAAAGGAAAAAATTCGTTTTTCAGAGAATATATTAGATGGTACTGATTATCCTAATATGCAGGATTTGGCATTGGTTTGTGATGCTGTTATTTCCGATTATTCTTCGACATTATTTGATTTTTCAATGCTTGCTAAACCAGCTTTTGTGTGTGCGTTGGACTACAAAGAATATAAAGAGAAAAGAGGATTTATTCCAGAATTTTATGAATTTCCATTTCCATTTGCAACAAGTAATAATGAGTTGATCAATGTGATTCAGAAATATGACGAAAAAGAATATAAAGACAATGTTAATTCTTTTTATTCCAAATATCCAACATACTGTGATGGTCATTCGTCAGAGCGTGTATGTGATTGGATATTAGCTCATATAGTTTAAACAGCTACGAGGCACCGCTGTGTATTCAGTGGATTAATCTTTATATAATTGAAAGGAAGAAAAATGTCTATTATTGCAATCTTAACAGCTGGTGGTACAGGAACGAGAACACACCAAGATTTACCCAAACAGTTCATTACAGTGGAGAATAAGCCTATAATCATTTATACATTAGAAGCATTTCAGCAACATCCCAGTATTGATGAAATATATGTTTCTTGTCTTGATGGATGGAGTGCTGTGCTGGAAGCATATGCAAAACAGTTTAATATTACTAAACTCAAAAGGATTGTAACGGGCGGAGCGACTGGTCAAGAGTCGATATACAATGGATTAAAGGCAATTAAGCAGGATAATGAATCAACAGATGATATTGTAGTGGTTATCCATGATGGAAATAGACCGATGCTTCCTCAAGATGTCATTACGGATAATCTTGTTAAACAAAAAAAGTATGGGTCTGCAGTTACAGTTATTCCAACCACAGAAGTTGTATTTGTATCCAAGGATGGTATTGAATCTAATGCAGCACTAAATAGAGATGAATTGTGGAGAACTCAAACACCGCACTCCTACAGATTTAATGAACTTTGGAATACACACAATAAAGCTATTGCTGATGGCGTTAGTAATATGGCGGCATCGTGCTCATTGATGCAAAAGTACGGTTACACTACTTATTTTTCTAAAGGATCAGAAAAAAATATTAAGATTACTACAGTTGAGGATATTGAAATTTTTAAGGCATTGCTGAGCGCAAAGAATGATGACTGGATTAAAAAGTAAGGGAGAGACAAATGAGACTTTTAGAATCTAAGAGGTATAGAGATGATTTAAAAAAAGCAATTTCAAATACCGATCTAAGTGAATTGAATAATAAGAGTATTTTTATTACTGGAGGACTTGGTTTAATTTGCTCTGCGATTGTTGATGTGCTACTTATTGGGTGTAATGCAACAATTTATGTGGGTGCGAGAAATGAACAACATTTTTTGGAAAGGTTCGGTGGTATCGACGCAGTAAAATATGTTCACTACGATGCTCTTTCTGATTTTGATTTTTCATTTAATCCAGATTATATAATTCATGGTGCAGGACTTGCTAGCCCTGATCTTTATACTTCGATGCCGGTAGAAACACTTTTATCTAACCTTGATGGTGTTCATGTCTTACTTAAATATCTAAAAGACAGAAATTCCGGTAGATTGCTTTATATTTCATCAAGCGAAGTATATGGTAAAAAAACGACAGAAAAACCTTTTGTTGAAGGAATATATGGCGAAGTAGATATAGATAGCATACGATCCTCTTATGTAATTGCAAAAAGAGCGGCAGAAATGATGTGTAAAGCATATTCCTCTGAGTATGATGTTGATACTGTAATTGTTAGACCGGGTCATATATATGGGCCTTCGGCAAAAAGAAATGATCGGAGAATTTCATCAGATTTCGCTTTTAAAGCGGCATATGGTGAAAAACTTGAAATGAAAAGCAGTGGATTACAAAAAAGATCATACTGTTACTCAGTAGATTGTGCCATTCAGATTTTGACTGCTTTGATGAAGGGTGAAAAAGGCCAAGCATATAATGTCGGACATGATGATGTCGTTACAATTAAGGAAATGGCAGAAATATATGCAGATGCAGGTTCGGTTGCTTTGACAGCAACTGAACCAACTAAAGATGAAGTGAGGGCTTTCAACCCTATGAGAAATTCAGCATTAGATAATAGTAAATTGAAAAAATTGGGATACAAAGATACTTTTTCTGTAAATGAAGGATTAAGACATACCGTTGAAATTCTCAAAGAAATAGCCTGGGACCACGATTGAAAATTATCCACTTAATGTAGAATAATTGCAGTTGACTATAGACATGAGTGAGGACATAATCTTGAGAGCAGAGCAGAGCAGAGCAGAGCAGAGCAGAGCAGAGCAGAGCAGAGCAGAGGTTTATATGCAATAGATGTGATGAAATATATAATGGCATTTTGCGTTATAGCAATTCATACGACCCCTTTAAAGGATATTGATAATGACACTATCTCTCGAATGTATGAAGCAGCCGTTTCTATTGCAGTGCCTTTCTTTTTCCTTTCAAGTGGTTACTTGATTGGAAGAAAAATTCAAAATACAAAAGAATTTGATGATATATTAGTAGAAAGACAGCAGAGGAAAATAATAAAATATTATGTTATCTGGACGATCGTATATTTGCCGTTGACGATTTTGGGATTTTGCAAGGCGGGAGATGGGTTTGTAAAATCACTTGTTCAATTCATCAGAAATGTGTTTTTTCAAGGAGAAAACTACTACTCTTGGCCTTTGTGGTATCTTCTGTCTGCAATATATGGCTTGACAATTCTTAAATTATTAGTAGAAAGTAAAAAAGAAACAAAGAAATTTAATTTTTATAGCATAGCTATTCTTTGCTTTTGTGTATTTATGCACTTTGCTACAGATTATTTAGTTAATCTTAATACCACTAATAATATAGTTATGACGGTCTCTTTAATACTTGAGAAAACCATAGGAAAAGGACGCCTTTTCTCAGGTGTATATTATATTTTATTGGGTAATATGATTGCTAAAAATGAATATCATATTGATAGAATTTATTTACTAGCTATATTTACTGCATCGTATTTGACGGTGGCATTTACTTCTTTTTTTCCAATAAAAGTGATTATGTGCATAACGTTTTTCTTACTTGTTATTTCGTTTAAGGCAACCGGGAATGGAATTTATTTCAGACGCACGAGTACGATTATGTATTATACACATATGATTGTTTTCTTTGTACTTAATATCATAGCAAATAATGAAATGTACGGATGGATAGGCTTTGTTGTTTGCTGTGTTGTGACAAATATATTAGCGTATGTTTTGAATACGGTGAAATTCAAAAATTGTAAATTGTTAAGAATGTTGTTTGGGCTAATGACAACATGAATGTATGAATTGAGAAAAGAAAAATGAAAACAACATTACTTATCATGGCGGCCGGAATCGGCAGCCAATTTGGAACAGGAATAAAACAGTTGGAGCCGGTCGATGATGTCGGACATATCATCATGGACTACTCGATCCATGATGCGATTGAAGCTGGTTTCAATCAGGTGGTCTTTATCATCCGTAAGGATATTGAGAAGGAGTTCAAAGAGGTCATTGGTGACCGC
>OCGZ01001262.1_pt1 | contig 10343 bp, 9 predicted proteins | sample 1538711 | NCBI WGS metagenome assembly OCGZ01 (sample SAMN04571720, study PRJEB22368) | human gut metagenome | biome: human gut; material: stool | host: Homo sapiens | place: Luxembourg | collected 2012-08-17
TCCGATGGAATTCATAATGATCCGCAGCTTTCCTGAAAAACTCAATATCTTCTTTCAGTGCCTCCATCTCAGGACTCAGATGGTCAAGCTGCTGACGGACCTGCATCATCCGATATGCCTTTGACACACGTTCTGTATAAAACAGAGTAAGCATTGCCGCATAGAATACATCGTCAGGTATCTCCACAAGTGTTGGATGATAAAAAGCATAAATGTTGGTATAGTCTTCTCTTCCGATAAAGTCAGCACTGAGCTGATTCTTATAATAAGAGCCAAAAAGTGCACTCAGCTTACGGAAAGATCTGCTTTCCACCAGCTCACTGATCTTAAGTCCTGATTCATCGATCGCTCTCTGCAGGTCCAGTGCAACAGCGCGGGCTTTCATTGCAAGCCCATCCTGGCGGACCTTATGGCTCTTTTTCGCAATGCGCATATTGTAGAACTTTCGGAACACACTGTCCCAGCGCAATCTCTCCTTATTGATCTTCGGCATGTATTCTTCACGTAGCTCCTGATAAGGAAGATCATCTACACACACTGCTACATGACCCTCCCTCTTATCATGAGGAGGCATATATGACCACTCGTCTCCATAATGCCAGATCAGATAGTCACTGCACTTATTTGGGATCATTGCCTTTTTTCCCTCAAAGATGCCCTCCTTTACAGGGAACATCATATCCTTATCAAAAAGAAACGGGCAGCCGCCCCAACGCATGGCATAACGGTCACATTCCTCTTCTTTATAGGAGAACATAATCTTTTCAAGCTTTGCCAGTGTTCTTTTTTTACCAAGAAAAATATAAGAAAGAAGATACTTCAGATACATGGATGCAGGTATCTCCCAGCGGTCGCTGTAGCCTACAGAAATATTGATAAGATCTGAGTAGATCATCATGTGTGTTCTATATTTCTCGTATTCTTTGTCGTCAGCCGGAACAGGATCCAGTGTAAGAATGTCTATGATTTCTCCGCCGCAGTCCTTCCCGATAATCTGGCTCTTATGGATGGCACAGGTATTGGTGGATGCGTAGCGCGGAAATGAATTTGTATAGTTTCTGTCCACCTCCGAACACTGTATCTCTCTGTCAGGCGGGAGTTCTGTTTTGCATATCTCTATAAATTTCTCCCAGTCCGGACGTGGCATATAAAGGTCTACATCATCATCCCAGGGAACAAATCCCTCATGTCTGAGAGCTCCGATCAGGGAGCCTCCTGCCAGCACGTATCTGAGGTTATGTTCTCTGCAGATTTCATCAACCTCCCTGAAAAGCTTCAGGAGGTATTTCTGTTTCTCCGTCATGAATTGTCCTTTCTGTTGATTGTTTCCAAAATTTCTATTATTCTTACCGACTCATCATAGAAAAGCCGGGTACATTCTGTCCGTTTGTCTCTGATCATGATCATCAGCTCCTGCAGCAGATAGCGGAAACCATTTCCCTCGAAGTTAAAGCTGTACCTTTTCAGAAATTCTTTTCCTGAAATATTGGCTTCAAAGTATCCGGTGTTCCACCAGTCATTAGGGATAGTTACCCTGCCGTTGCTTCCGATGATCACAAGTTCATTCTCAATGTCAACCGTTGTTCCGATCTCAATAGTCGCCAGTGCACCGGCGTATTTCATGGAAATCATATCATATACAAAACGGCCTTCCTGATTGCGGACCGCATTGGTGTTGATATCCTGGCATTTTTTTCCCAGCAGTTTCAGTACTGCGCAGATAGCTGTGCAGACTGTCTCATTAAAAGTCCTGCCGCCCTCGAAATCATCCTGGGAGATTGCACATTTGACACTTACCAGATCTCCCACCAGGTTACTGTGTACCAGCCATACCAGCTGATTAAACGCCCGCAGGTAGACCAGTGTGGTCCGTTCAATGAGAACCACATTGTTCTCCCTTGCCACCTGAAACAGGTAGCGCAGTTTCTCTGAGGAAAGTGTCATGGGCGAATCACTGATCACATATTTTCCTTTTTTCAGCGCTCGCTCGATATATTCTGCTCTCCGGTTCAGCGATGTCTTGATATAAACAATATCTACATCTGCCAGAAATTCATCATAGCTGCTCCAGCAGGAACCTAACTCATATTTATCACAGAATCTCTGTGCAGTCTCGTGATCCTCGCTGAATACACGTTCCACATGAACTCCGCTGACATATTTGGATTCCTCCACAAAATCATTATCCCGGATATCATCCGTCACGATTCCCATATTAAAGATAACACCTTCACTGCGAAGCTTTGTACTGGAAATATTCTTGGTCCTTTCCAGATAAACTACATCACAGTAGTTCTTAAGGTAATCGAATTTCCCTCTCCAGTCAGATCCTACCACCAGGACATCAATATCATACTTAATGATGTCATTGACCTTCTGTCCCTGATATTCTTCAATGATGATCTCATCTGCCAGCCCCGTCCTTCGCACATTCTCGATTCTCTTAATGAGGCTGTCACGCACATTGAGTTTGCCCCGCTCAATGTCAAAGCTCTCACTTGTGACACCTACGATCAGATAATCACCAAGTGCTTTTGCTCTTTTGATAATATTGTAGTGGCCTTTATGAAAAAGATCAAAAGTGCCATATGTGATTACTCTCTTCATTCTTTCGTCATAACTCCCCTGAAAAAAATATTCTTATTTTGCCGAACAGTTTTCCTGCTCCATACGTTACTGTTCACTCCGTTCACAGTAACCTCCATACGATAGATACTTTGATTATATCATACTTCCCAACTTCCGTCACCTGTCCGTTACAAAAATGTTAAATTCGCGTTAACTTTACAAAAAGAAGAGTTTTGAAATACTGTTTTTGTATCTCAAAACTCTTCCTTTGTGTTTATGGTTCTTTATTGTCGTCCATCGTTCTGGTAGTAGCTTCCAGTTCCTGGATCAGGTCTTCCAGCGAAAGCTCCTCTTCCCCTTTGATCAGTTCATCAGGGATATCATCCAGATTATCTTCTTCAATCTCCAGCTCCATGCCGGCCACATTGCTGAAGCCTTCATGACTGTCGGAAGAAGTATGATCCGGTGTATCCTCGTCCATATTTACTTTCTCCACATGTCCGTCCTGCTCACTCTCTGAATCAAGCGTTGCCGCAAGCTCTGCGATGGCTTTCTTTCTTCTGAGAAGTTCATATTCATCATATTCGCTGTCATACTCTTCTTCCAGGCCTTCATCTCTGACTGTCTTATCCTTCTTGATCAGAATAAATGCGATCAGATTCAAAACACCCGTATAGAGCAGATCCACAGGCAGACTTCCCAGTACAAGTACAAATACCAGTGATACTCCCAGAAGCACCCATACATTGTTCATTGCAGGAAGCATCAGGATGTATAAACCATTCATAATGATCATGATCGGATAATGGAAGAAATAAATTCCCATTGTATGTCGTCCCACATAGGTGAGTGGCAGTTTGATGTCCGGCACTAACGCAAGCATCGTATAGACAACTACGAAAGATACCAGATACATCAGCAGTCTGAGGATCACTCCCTGAGGATCCGTCAGGCCACAGAGCTGATATCCATGATTACCTCGGAAAATAGCAATTCCCATTTCATTTGGGATCATATAATTCGGTATCGCCCACAAAAGGACTCCAGAGATTGCCACCAGAATCCATTTTCCCTTAAATTTACGGATCGCTGTGATATATTCACTCTTCCAGAGATACCCCGCAACAAAGAATGGGAAAAATACCACGATTCTTGATGATGACAGGAATGTGGTAAATTCCGGTCTGGTTCCTGCCCATAATGCGAACAGGATACTGAGCGGAACAATAAATCTGATCTTACCCAGGGCCTCAATGGTAAGGCGGTAAATAAACAGTGCCAGTATATACCACATGACACTTCCGGTAGGACGCAGTATCTCATAATCTACAGATCTGCCCAGCCATATCTGTGAATACCAGGTTAAGGTATATCCCAGAACATAAGGGATCAGCAGGTTCTTAAAATTCTTCAGCACATTCTGAGGTTTCTTTGACAGATATCCTGAAATAAAAACAAATGCAGGCATGTGAAAAATCGTGATCGCATACCACACATATCTCACTACAGTATCTACCTTTACAAGGTTAAATGCAATAATATGGTTAAATACTACCAGAAAGATAAGCAAAACTTTAATGTTATCGATCAGGCAGGAGTACGGCACCGCCGCTCTCTCTTTTTTTATTTTCATGTTTAAGTACTATCCTCTAATCATATTTCTGACTTCTGCTGTGTGAACATACAACCCCATTCTGCCAGATTCTTCAGATGACCGGCAGACAAAAAAACGCACAGCAATGTAACGGGCAATTAACCGCAAAGTCATATTTACTGCAACAAGCATAACATATTTTTACGATTTATGGAATAGAAACTTAACATTTCGGTTAATGGAAATATTTCCATATTCCATGTACAGCATAAGAACAGAAAAAAATACAGCTTCTGATCCTGCCGTAACCGGCGTATCTGTAGACATTGTAAGTCATGGCTGCTGATTTCAGTTTGTTTCTGGATTTGCCGCCTTCGCTGAGACGATATTTCAGATAGGGTTTGTTGATTCCGGCAGCACAGCCGTATTTTCGCAGGATTTTCAGCCAAGTGATATAATCCTCATGGCTGTCGTCATGCTCCATGGGAAATTCACGCGCCACATCCCTTCTGAGTATTACCGAAGAACAGTTGATGCTGTTATGTTTCAGAAGTTCTCTGTAGGTGATCTTCTCTTTTACAGGGATTGTCCGTCCTGTACTGCTTCCGTCCGCTTTCATCAGTTCCCGCCCTGTAGAACACAGCACGTATCCTGTCTCTTCCAGACGTTTCAGCTGTTCTTTCAGCTTGCCTGGCTCCCACCAGTCATCTGCATCCAGAAAAGCAATGTAGGTTCCCTGTGCCAGCCCGACTCCTCTGTTTCTGGAGCCTGCAGCTCCCATATTCTGTTCATTCTTAATATACCGAAAGTCCTCTCTGCCCTCATAGGCAGACAGGACTTCCTCTGTATGGTCTGTAGAACCGTCATCGATCACCAGAAGTTCCAGCGAAACTCCCTGTTCATAGACGGATTCCACAGCCTTTCTAATATATTTTTCTCCGTTGTAAACCGGCATGATCACAGATACCAGCGGTTTATTCATTGTCATTCCTCCGTTTTATTCTCTGACACTCCGGCGTTTTTCCCGGAATCCTTCAACGCATTTACCTGTCTGTCATCTACTCCCTCAGATACTTCTTTCTGGAAAAAGATTTTAACTGTCATAAAGATCAGCTTGATATCCAGCAGGAAGGAATAATTCTCAATATAAAACAGATCCAGCTTTAATTTGTCATAAGGAGTTGTATTATACTTACCGTAAACCTGCGCATATCCGGTAAGACCTGCTTTAACTTTCAGACGATAATAGAATTCCGGAAGCTCTTTCTCATACTCAAGCATGATACTTTCACGTTCCGGACGCGGACCTACCAGAGACATATCTCCCTTAAATACATTGAAAAGCTGAGGAAGCTCATCCAGATGAAGATTTCTCAGCACATGACCTACCGGTGTGATACGGGAATCATGCTTGGATGCCAGTCTTGCACCGTTTTTCTCCGAATCTACGCACATACTGCGGAATTTACAGATCTTAAAGGGCTTTCCACCCAATGTCAGACGGTCCTGAAAATAAAACACCGGACCTCTGTCGTATGCTTTTACCGCAATCGCTATGATCAGCATGATCGGTGAAGTGATTATAATGCCGATCCCTGAGATCAGAATATCCATAACTCTCTTTGCAGCACGCTGGTCTACTGCCAGTCCCATATTTCTGGATACCAGAAGCGGTGTGTCAAAAAGATGGATGCGTTCACTTCCCATAAGAATGATGTCCGAAATCTTCGGACTCACATAGCATCGGACAGAATGTGCAAAACAGTATTTCAGATAACGGTTTCTCTCTGTTGAATGCAGATCCCAGATGATCACGCCGTCATAATCCTGCATCATCTGATGGATTTTTTCTTCTCCCACACTGATGTGTACCTTGCCGCTGATGTCATATTTGTCCTTTCGGGAATTCATCTTATGGATCAGGTCGTCCCCTGGATCCCGGTCACCGTAAATGACCAGAAGCCGGCGTGCGCGGTAAAGTCCGGAATAGATATACCTTGAACCAAATATCCAGATAATGATCAGCACCAGCTGTATTCCTGTCATCTCGATCATAGGCCATACGCTCAGGAACCATCTGTTGATCAGGGTGATCTCCAGATATTCCACCACATTGGTACACAAAAGTGCCAGTGTCAGCGAATAAAATACATCAATCCTCTTAAGATATCCAACCTTAAGTCCTCCGTACAATTTGGCAAACAGGGCAAACATCAGACCGTAGATTGCGATCAGTACCCAGTTACCTTTGCGCCAGAAAGGCTCGTCGATCTGTCCTCTGTAAACGGAATACCACACCCATGCAAAGACCGCCGCCTGTGCCAGAACCACCAGACTCGCCAGACAAAATACGATAAATCGTTTATAATCTTCTCTTTTACTCACGTGATAACCTCTGTTTCTCTGTAACTGTTCAGTATTTTCACAGTTACGCATTTCTTCTATAAATTCCTACCTATTATAGCGTAAGAACTATTATACGTCCACCCGTTTCACTTAAATTTGTGAACAAATGTTACTGTTCACACAGCATTATTCCGCGAGGTGTTTTGGCATGAATATGCCAAAATCCCGAGACATACAGGCCAAAATTCCATTGCCGCAGGCAATCTGGAATGAATTTTGGCTACGTTATGAGCATAATTTACAAATATCTTTAATCCCCTGTCATGCGATTCGTCTCGATATTTGTATATAATGTATAATTTTTCGTCGATTTTACTTAGTTTGTAGCAAAGTTTTTACATATTTTTTTCAGAAACCTATGGAAAAATGTCAGGAAAAAATGTATAATATTACCTAACAAATGAAAGCGAGGGTTCACTATTATGAAACAAAATAGTATGTTGGCCATGATCCTGGCCGGCGGTCGTGGCAGCCGTCTGCATGATCTTACCAATAAAGTGGCAAAGCCGGCCGTTTCATACGGCGGTAAATATCGTATCGTAGACTTTCCTTTAAGCAACTGTGCCAACAGTGGCGTTGATGTTGTAGGTGTACTTACACAGTATGAATCAATCCAGCTGAACAGTTATGTGGCAGCCGGCGGACGTTGGGGTCTTGATGCTAAAAACAGCGGTGTTTACGTTCTTCCTCCACGTGAGAAAGCAGATGAGAATCTGAATGTATATCGCGGAACTGCAGATGCAATCTCCCAGAATATTGATTTCATTGATAAATTTGATCCTGAATACGTTCTTGTTCTTTCCGGTGACCATATTTATAAAATGAACTATGACAAGATGCTTGCAGCCCACAAAGAAGCAAAGGCAGATGCAACCATCGCAGTTATCGGAGTTCCGATGAAAGAGGCAAGCCGTTTTGGTATCATGAATACTGATGAATCCGGACGTATCGTAGAATTCGAAGAGAAACCTGAGCATCCGAAGAGCAACCTTGCATCCATGGGTATCTATATCTTCACCTGGAAACTCCTCCGCAAGATGCTGATGGCTGATATCAAGAATCCGGATTCCAGCCATGACTTCGGTAAGGATATCATCCCTACTATGCTTAACGATAACAGAACTCTTTATGCATATAAATTTGAAGGATACTGGAAAGATGTTGGTACCATCGACTCTCTCTGGGAAGCAAACATGGATCTGTTAAGTTCCAAGAATGAACTGGATCTGGGTGATCCGTCATGGAAGATTTATACAGAAGATGTTACCGCACTTCCACAGTACATCAGCGCAGAAGCAGATGTTAAAGATGCATATATCACACAGGGCTGTGTTGTTCAGGGCGAAGTTAAGCATTCCGTTCTCTTTACAGGTGTTAAGATTGGTGCAGGTGCCAGAATTATCGACAGTGTACTGATGCCGGGTGTTGTTGTAGAAGAAGGCGCCGTTGTTCAGCGTGCACTTGTAGCTGACGGTGTCCGCATCGGTAAAGGTGCAGTTGTCGGTGCCGCAGACAGTGAGCACATTGAGCTTGTAGCGAAACGCGTAAAGGGGGCAGAATAATATGTATAAGGCATTTGGAATCGTAAGCTCTTCCGGGAGAAATATTTATGTAGATGGTATGCAGGATTATCGCCCAATCGGTGCGTTTTCCTTCCTTGGCAGATACAGAGTCATTGACTTCCCTATCTCCAATATGACCAACAGCGACATTGACCGTATTCAGGTCTATATCAATAATAAACCCCGTTCTGTTGTAGAACACGTTGGAACAGGACGTCATTACAACATCAACTCCAAGAGCGGCAAACTTCAGCTTCTCTTCTCAGAGCACAATAATGACAATGATATCTATAACACCGATATCTCCTGCTATCTGGACAACATGGAATCCCTCAGCAGAATGAATCATCCGTATGTTGTCATTGCCCCGAGCTATATGGTTTATTCAATTGATTTTGACCAGTTTTTACATACACACATTGAGTCCGGTGCAGATGTTACTCTCCTTTATCACGCTGTTGATAATGCAAAAGAGGCTTATCTTACCTGTAATGTTCTGGGACTGAACCGCCAGAAAGGTGTGGAATCCATCGAACCGAATCATGGTAATAAGAAGAATCAGTATGTTTATATGGATACCTGTGTTATGAAAACAGAGCTTTTCATCAGCCTGATCAAAGAAGCCAAGAATCTTTCTTCCATGTATACACTGGCAGACATCCTGAATGATAAATGCGAAACTCTGGACATCCGCGGCGTTGCACACAAGGGATTCTTTGCAAGCATTACAGACTTCCCAAGTTACTATGCTGCAAACATGGCTCTCCTTAATTACAAGTCAGCTCAGGAACTTTTCCATGATAACTGGCCAATCTATACACGTACCAATGATTCCTGCCCGACTCAGTATTTCAATACTGCAGATGTGAAGAATTCCGTAATCTCCAACGGCTGCCAGATTGAAGGTACTGTTGAGAATTCCGTAATCGGTCGTGGATGCGTCATTAAAAAAGGTGCTGTTGTAAGAAACAGTGTTGTTCTCGCTGAAGCTACTGTAGGTGAGGGTGTTCACGTAGAGAATGAAGTAGTCGACAAATGGGCGAAACTCGTTCATAAAAAAGAAATCGTTTCCCCGACTGAACAGCCTGGTTATATCAGAAGAAATGATACTCTGTAATTAATGATTAATTAGATTAAATGCAAAGCCCCCGGAAGCGGTCACTTCCGGAGGGCTTTGTTTGTGTTTACTTAAATTTCACAAACTCTTCACATTTTCCTCTTGCATTTCATTTTTAGCGTGTTATAATACAGCTGTAACAAAGATAAAGAACAAACAACTGAATACTTAAAAATACTTAACACCACCTGGAGCATTTCGGATGCTCATAAATTAAAGATAGTGTCAAGCGTGTCACCTCAGCTGTAAAATGGAGGAAAAGTCAAATGAATACTTTAAAAGCTGAAAAAAGAACAATGGACACAAAGGCCAAAAGATTAAGAAGAGAAGGCTACGTTACAGGTAACGTATTTGGCAGAGAGATGGAAGGTTCTCTTCCTGTTAAAATCGAGAAATCTGCTGTCGAGAAACTTCTCAAGACAAATAACAAAGGAAGCCAGATTATGCTGGATGTAGATGGTCAGTCATATGACGTACTGATTAAAGAGATCCAGTTCAATCCGTTAAAAGGACAGGTGGATGAAATAGATTTCCAGGCACTGGTAAGCAACGAGAAAGTACATTCCGTAGCAGAGATCGTACTTGTAAACCACGACAAACTGGAAGCCGGTGTATTACAGCAGCATCTGGAAGAAATCTCCTTCAGAGCTCTCCCATCAGCACTGGTAGACAAAATTATGGTAGATGTCGGTGACATGAAAGTCGGCGACGTAATCAAAGTCAAAGACCTCGCCATCGCCCAGGACAAAGATGTAGACTTAAAGACAGACCTTGAAGCTGCAGTTGTATCCGTAGCCGCCGTTCATGTAGACCCGGCTCTGGAAGCTGAAGAAGAGGCTGCTGCCGAAGAAGAAGCTAAATAACATAATATCTCTTTTAACATTTATTCAGGTACGCTCAAGCGTACCTGAATTTTTTTATCAAAATATCTCCCTCCACAAATAATTGACCTTTCCAGATATCTGCACTATTCTGTTCCCGTACTATTCTTTCTCTTGCTCCTGCTCCAGCAGCCTGAATGACAATTCCAGATAAAAAATCTCCTCCGGATCATCCAGCTCAGACTGCAGGATTTCCTTAATCCTGTCCAGCCTGT
>OCGZ01001264.1_pt1 | contig 10305 bp, 6 predicted proteins | sample 1538711 | NCBI WGS metagenome assembly OCGZ01 (sample SAMN04571720, study PRJEB22368) | human gut metagenome | biome: human gut; material: stool | host: Homo sapiens | place: Luxembourg | collected 2012-08-17
TGATCGAACCGGTAACTGCAACGACAAAGCCGGCTCCTGCCGATACGTAAACCTCTCGCACATTGATGGTAAAACCGTTCGGTCTTCCAAGCTTCGTCTGGTCATCCGAAAGAGAATACTGTGTCTTTGCCATGCAGACCGGGAAGGATGACATTCCCATATCGGCAATTCTCTTCAGTTCCTTTTTGGCAGCTGCGGAATAGGTCACTCCGTCGGCTCCGTAAATCTCTCTCGCAACAGTTGCGATCTTATCCTCAAGGCTCATATCATCCGGATATAATGGCTTGAAATGGCTTTCCTTCTGCTCCAATGTAAGCAGCACCTTGTTGGCAAGCTCAATGCCGCCTTCACCGCCCTTTTCCCAGACCTCGGAAAGTGCAAACTCACATCCGCGTTCTCTGCAGAACTGCTCCACGTAATCCGTCTCCGCTTTTGTGTCTGTGACAAAGGAGTTCAAGGTAACCACAACCGGCACACCGAACTTCTGCAGGTTCTCAATATGCTTCTCCAGGTTGACAATCCCCTTCTTCAATGCATCCAGATTCTCTGTGCCAAGATCCGCTTTCGCCACGCCGCCGTTGTATTTGAGTGCACGCACGGTTGCAACCAGCACAACGGCATCCGGTGCCAGTCCTGCTTTCCGGCACTTGATATCGAAGAATTTTTCAGCGCCGAGATCTGCGCCAAAGCCGGCCTCCGTAATCACATAATCCGCGAGCTTTAAGGCTGTCTTTGTAGCACGGACACTGTTGCATCCGTGCGCAATATTGGCGAACGGACCTCCGTGAACAATGGCAGGCGTGTGCTCTAACGTCTGGATCAGGTTCGGCTTTAGCGCGTCCTTTAACAGTGCCGCCATCGCGCCGGTCGCTTTCAGATCGTCCGCTGTCACCGGCTTTCCGTCAAACGTATATGCGACGATAATCCGTCCGAGCCGGCGCTTTAAATCATGCATATCGTCAGCCAGACAAAGAATAGCCATAATCTCCGACGCAACCGTGATGACAAAGTGATCTTCTCTTACCATTCCGTCCATCTTGCTTCCCAGACCGACGACAATGTTACGGAGGACACGGTCGTTCATATCCATGCAGCGTTTCCAGACGATCTGCCGCGGATCAATTCCAAGCTCATTGCCCTGCTGGATATGGTTGTCCAGAAGAGCTGCCAGGAGATTGTTGGCGGAGGTAATTGCATGAAAATCACCGGTAAAGTGCAGATTCAGATCCTCCATCGGCACAACCTGCGCGTATCCGCCGCCGGCTGCACCTCCCTTGATTCCAAAACACGGTCCAAGGGACGGCTCTCTTAACGCGATGACCGCCCTTTTCCCAAGTCTGCCGAATGCCTCGCCGAGGCCGACGCTCGTGGTGGTCTTTCCCTCTCCCGCCGGCGTTGGATTGATTGCGGTCACAAGAATCAGTTTCCCGTCTTTTCTGTCGGAAACCCGACGGATCAGCTCGTCCGAAAGCTTTGCCTTGTACTTTCCGTACAATTCCAGATCATCCTCCGGGATGTCAAGCTTTGCAGCCACCTCGCGAATATGTACCATCTGGGCTTCCTGTGCAATTTCAATATCACTTTTCATAATGTCTCCTCCATTCCGCCGCCAGAGCGGCTTTGTATGTTTTATATGAATCCTGTTACAGATATTCCTCTTCGTACTGCTCAAACTGCTCGGGCGACATTAAAACCCGCCGCGGCTTTGTGCCTTCCTCAGGACCTACGATACCCGCTTCCTCCAGTTGATCCATAATGCGGGCTGCACGGTTAAAACCGATTTTAAAATACCGCTGAAGCATGCCGATGGAACCTTTTTCCTTCTCCATGAGAAGGCGCGCCGCATCTGCAAAATAAACGTCCCTGCCGTCCCCTGCATCCGCGCCGGAATCGATCGCTACGGTGGTGTTGGCGGATTCCATGTTGCTCAGCTTCTCCTCCATCTCCGCACTGTAGGTCACCTGACCATTCTGTTCCTTGATAAACCCTACAACGGCAGATACTTCCTCATCCGATACAAATGCGCCCTGCACACGCACCGGCTTTGGAATTCCCTGCGGGCTGAACAGCATGTCTCCCTTGCCGAGGAGCTTCTCGGCGCCGTTCATATCCAGAATGGTTCTCGAATCTACGCCCGAAGTCACGGCAAAGGCGATACGGCTCGGCATATTCGCCTTGATCAGACCGGTAATGACATTGACCGACGGACGCTGTGTCGCAATGATCAAATGAATGCCGCACGCTCTTGCGAGCTGTGCCAGACGGCAGATGGATTCCTCGACTTCGCCCGGCGATACCATCATAAGATCCGCCAGCTCGTCCACGATAATCACAATCTGCGGCAGCTTTTCCGGCTTCGGATCGCCCTCGATCGTCGGCAGGGATTCGATCTTCGCATTGTAGCCCTTTAAGTCTCTCACCGAGGCATTGGCGAACTTCTGATAACGGTCTGTCATCTCATCCACCGCCCAGTGCAGTGCACCCGCCGCTTTTTTCGGATCGGTGACCACCGGTATCATCAAGTGCGGGATGCCGTTATAGACACTCAGTTCCACAACCTTCGGATCAATCATAATCAGCTTGACCTCTTTGGGGTTCGCCTTGTAGAGGATGCTCATGATAATCGTGTTGATACATACGGACTTACCGGAACCCGTCGCACCGGCAATCAGAAGATGCGGCATCTTGGCAATGTCCGCCACCGTCACCTTTCCGCCGATGTCCTTTCCGACGCCGAAAGAAATCTTTGACGGATGCTTTTTAAATTCTTCCGACTCTACCAGTTCTCTAAAAGAAACCATGACGTTTTCTTTGTTCGGAACCTCAATACCGATCGCCGCCTTTCCGGGGATCGGTGCCTCGATACGAATATCCGCCGCTGCCAGATTCAGCTTGATGTCGTCGGCCAGATTGACAATCTTGCTGACCTTTACTCCCATCTCCGGCTGCAGTTCATAGCGCGTCACGGCAGGACCGCAGCTGATGTTGGTAATCGTGACATTCACGCCGAAATTCTTTAAGGTCTGCTGCAGCTTCATCGCGGTCTCCTGCAGATGCTGTCTGGAATCCCCGGCTTTGTTTGCCGCCTTTGTCAGAAGATCTGCCGGAGGGAACACATACGGACGCTCCGGAGGCATCTGCTCCGCCGACACACTTTCACCGGATGCCGCAGGTACAGATGTGGTATGTCCGGCATTTTCCCCGATGCCGGACACAGCCTTTGTCTCTGCGGGCGATACGGCTGTCGATGCTTCCTGCGGCTCTTTCAGCTGTACTTTCGGCGCAGCCGCCTCCCAAGCGTTTTCTGGTTCGGCCGCACTGCCCCATGATTCTTTCTGTTCCTGCGCAGATGCAGTGCTCCACGGATCTTCCGGTTCGGCTGCGCTGCTCCACGGATCTTTCTGTTTCTGCGAGGCTGTAGTGCTCCATGGATCTTCCGGCTCTGTTGCCACATCCCACGATGCTTCCGCCGGCGCAGTATTCCAGGATGCTCCCTGTGCAGTCTCCGTTTCCGGAGTCCATGCAGATATGTTCTGTGAAGCCTCCGGTGTCACAGCCGCAAGCGCTTCGTCTGAGAACGCCGACGGCGTCAGATTCTCTGCAGGCGGATATCCGCCGTCCGACGTGAGAGGCACAATCTTTTCTTCCCGTACCTCCGGCATCTCCAGATAATCCTCCGCATTCAGTTCACTGATCTCATCGGAATGTTCAATGACATTCTGCCGCGGCAGCACCCGGGTGTCAATGGCAACCCCTTCCACCTTGCGATCCATCCGCCTTAATGCCTGTTCCTCTCTGCGCTGCTCCCGCTCTTCCCGCTGGATTCTCACGCGTTCCTTATGGCGTTCATTTCCGCTGCGCGCGGATTCGTAGACCTTTTTCCCGCCTTTTTGCATTCCGCGGAGCGCAGAGCGCTCTGTAATTAACACCAGCGATATGATTAACATGATCGCATCGATCACATAAGAACCAGCCAGACCGAAATTCGGGCAGAAAATCCATGCCAGAAGTCCGCCGATGAAGCCGCCTCCCGTCCGGTGCTCAAAACTGTAGCTGTATGCCGCAGCGGCACCGTCAACCGCAGACCCTTTGGTCAGCAGTTCGATCAGCATACATAAGAACAGATCGAACAGAATCATTGCCACAAGCTTTACGGTTGCCACCCGGTTGCCCCTGTTCGACACGGCAAAAAAAGTACCGACAAGAAGAAGCACCGGGAACACATACGCGATCAGTCCCATGACGCCAAAAAAGAACCGGCTCACTGCATTGCCGATGGTTCCCCCGATTCCGAAATTACTGATAAATAATAAAATAGATACCGCTACAATGATCCAGAGAATGACCTCCCTGGTAAAATCCTCCTGCTGCTGTGCAGCCGTCTTTTTCTTCCGTCCTGTACTTCCCTTCCGGCTTGTCTGTGCCTTTCGTTTCCCAGATGTACTCTTTTTATTCCCTGTTGCCAAAACTTACTAACCTCCAAAACCGTTATGCCAGATAAAAATACCCGCCGATGGACAATGCGCCAACGAGCAGACAGTAGATGGCAAAAACGGTGAACTTCTTTTTGCGGACGATGACAAGCATCGTCTTAATGCAGACATATCCCACAACCGCCGCGACCGCCATACCGATCACATAGTAGACAACCTCCGTTCCCGACACCGCCAGGTCTGTGGCATCTTTTAATTCGAGAACAAGCGCGCCAAGAATCGCCGGTATCGACATCAAAAACGAGTATTTCACGGCAAAATTGCGCTGATAACCCGCAAGCAGGCAGGCGGTAATCGTCGTACCGGAGCGTGAAAGTCCCGGAAGCGTTGCGATTCCCTGTGCGATTCCGACAGAAAACGCATCCGTGTAGGTGACGTTCTTCGGAAGTTTGTCGCCGTCCTTGCAGTGATCCGCGATCAAAAGCAGCACTGCCGTTGCGATAAGGCAGATGCCTGGAACAATCAGAATCTCGGAAGCCATCTCCACGACATCCTTGCAGAAATAGCCGATAATTCCAGTCGGTATTGTCGATACGATAATCAGCATGGCAAATTTGCGGTAGCTGCTGTTGATCACGCGCCGATACGCCATCTGCTCTTTGCCGGTCTTATTCCGGAAGAAGACAATCACATTGTATCCGGCGTCGCGGATGATGCAGCATCCATCTACCACCAGTTTTAAGATGTCCCGGTAGTATACCAGGGAGATTGCAATCAATGTACCGACGTGAAGCAGTACATCATATAAAATTCCCGTGTCGGTATTGACATCAAACAGTATTTTAAAAAGTGCCAGATGCCCTGAACTGCTCACCGGCAAAAACTCGGTCAGTCCCTGTATAATGCCCATCAAGATCGCCTGTAATAATGACATGGCAGCCTCCTTATCCGATTCGTAAAAATCTGTCAAACTTATACATACATGACCAATTTTAACATATTTGAGGGCGGTTGTCATTAAAAGGTTTCTTAATAATTTTTTCCCTTTGCGGCATCAATCATCGCATGCAGTTTTAAAAACGCGGCATCGATTCCGCCCACGGCATCGATCAGCCCTTCCCGAACCGCTTCCTCCCCGACTAAAATGGTTCCAAGGTCTTTTGTCAGCATTCCCGTGTTCATCATCAGTTCCTCCAGACGCTCTTCCCCCGCCTTTGAATGCGACGCGATAAAGCCGGTTCTGCATCTGTTTAAAATAATCGTAGGTCGGCTTGGCTCCTATGACAGTTCCGCTCATGCGCACGGGATGAATCACCATGGTGCCCGACGGGACAATAAACGAGTAATCCGTGGAGACAGCGAGCGGCACGCCGATCGAATGGCTTCCTCCGAGCACGAGCGATACCGTCGGTTTGCTGATCGACGCAATCATCTCTGCAATGGCGAGTCCGCTCTCAACGTCGCCGCCGACTGTATTTAAGAGCAGCAGGATTCCTTCCGTATCCCGGTTGTCCTCCATCTCCGCCAGCTTCGGAAGCACGTGTTCGTACTTGGTTGTCTTAGTCGTCGCCGGCAGACAATCGTGTCCCTCAATCTCTCCTATAATCGTTAAAAGTGAGATCCGGTTGTTCTCCCGGTTGTTATTTAACGCAACCTGTCCGAATTCCCGGATATCCTCATTTTTCTGTTCCTGTTTTTCTGACATAGTTTCTCCTTCTCCTTCGGTCTTCTCTTTTTACTAATTGCATAAAAATGCAGGGTGCAAAATTGCACCCTGCTTAGTATGTATCATCCAGCGTCATATTATGTCAGTTCACGCTACACTTCTCCCAGAAGATAGCGGTACAATCCCTCATAGCGTCCCCTGGAATTGTTCCAGGAATAGTCGTTTGCCATTCCGCGGTCAATCATCTGGTTCCACTGCTTCTTGCGGTCAAAATAGATATGTTTGGAGTAGTTGATCACGCCTAACATCTCGTCTCCGTTATAGTTTGCAAACGAGAATCCGTCTCCGGTGTTCTCGTACTCATTGTACGGCTTTACGGTATCCCGGAGTCCGCCCGTCTCACGCACGATCGGCACCGTGCCGTAACGGAAAGAGATTAACTGCGTCAGTCCACACGGTTCAAACCGCGACGGCATTAAGAACGCGTCCGCAGCCGCGTACAGCTTGTGGGCAAGTTCGTCCGAGTAGCAGATATTCGCCGAGACACGGTCGCCGTACTTCCATGCATAGTGGCGGAACATATTCTCGTACTGCGGATCACCGGTTCCGATGACCACGAACTGCGTATAGTCGTCCACAATGCGGTCGATCGCGTAATTGATGAGATCGAGTCCCTTCTGGTCCGTCAGTCTTGAGATCAGGCCGATCATGTATTTTTTCTTGTCGACGGCAAGTCCCAGTTCCTCCTGCAGCTTCATCTTATTGGACGGCTTTTTCTTGCGGAAATCTGCGGCGTCGTAATTGACATAGATCTTTGGATCCGTCTTCGGATTGTAAACCGTATAGTCGATTCCGTTTACAATTCCCTGCATGTCGTAATGTCTTGCCGAGAGCAGACCGTTTAACCCTTCCCCGTAATACTCCGTCTGAATCTCATTCGCATAGGAATCGCTGACGGTCGTGATGTAATCCGCATACACCAGTCCACCCTTTAACATGTTGGCGTCCTTCTGGAACTCCAGCTTATCCGGCGTAAACAGATCCGCCGAGAAACCGGTCAGTCCCTGCATTGTCTTCATGTCCCAGATTCCCTGGAACTTTAAGTTGTGGATCGTGATGACCGACTTGATGCCCCAGTAAAAGGAGTCCGCCTGGAACTCATTTTTCAGATAAACCGGAATCAGTCCCGTCTCCCAGTCGTGACAGTGAATCAGATCCGGCCGGAAATTGATCTGTTTTAAAATGGAGAGTACCGCCTTGTCAAAAAAACAGAACTTCTCAATGTCAAACCGGATGTCCCCATAAGGCACGATGCAGTTAAAGTATTCCTGATTATCGATAAAATAGTAGGTGATGCCATCAAGCACATACTGAAGAACCCCGACGTACTTGTCCTGGATATAAGTCCCGGCGCTCATATAAAAATGCGTCACATACTCAAACTGGCTGCGGTATTTTTCCGGAATACAGCTATAATTCGGAATAACCACCCGCACATCCCACTCTTCCTTGTCAAATTCCTTGGGAAGCGCGCCGCAGACGTCCGCAAGTCCCCCGGTCTTGATAAACGGAACGCACTCAGAAGCTGCAAAAAGTATTTTTTTCATAAAAACCTCCTTGTATCGGAAACATCCTGTTTTTCGCAGAAAGCATATACAATATTATGATATACCATTTCACCCTACAATTCCAGCGTTTTACAAAAAAAGGACAAACCATCTGTTATGGTCTGCCCTCTCTTTGTAAATTTATTATTCATCCCAGTTGTGAAATACTTCCTGCACATCATCATCTGCATCCAGAAGATCCAGAATACGGTTGATGTTGGTCAGATCCTCCTCCGCTGTTAGCTCCACATAGTTCTGCGGAAGCATGGTCACAGAAGCTTCTGCCATCGGAATACCTGCATCCTCCAACGCTCTGCGGACATCCTCAAAATCGTCCGGCGCTGTAAGGATCTCGTAGCTGTCTTCCTCCTCGGAAAAATCCTCAGCTCCTGCGTCAAGAGCCTGCATCATCAGCTCATCCGCATCTCCCTCGTAATCTTCCTTTGCGACAATAATCTGTCCCTTCTCATCAAACATATAAGATACACAGCCCTGTGTACCGATACTGCCGTGTCCCTTTGTAAACGCGTTGCGCACATTCGCAGCCGTACGGTTCTTATTGTCCGTCAGGCACTTTACGATGATGGCGGTTCCGCTCGGACCGTAGCCTTCATAAGTACAGAATTCGTAATTGACCGAGTTGCCGTCTCCAGCAGCCTTCTTGATACCGCGCTCGATCGTATCGTTCGGCATATTGTTGGATCTTGCCTTGGCGATGACCTGTGCCAGCTTGAAGTTGTTGGCAGGGTCAGGACCGCCCTCTTTTACTGCAACAGCAATCTCTCTTCCGATAATGGTAAAAATCTTTCCCTTTGCCGCATCATTTTTTTCTTTCTTGTGCTTAATGTTGGCAAATTTTGAATGTCCTGACATGTTTTTTCCTCTTTTCTGTTGAAATCCGGTTTATTATTTTAACATTTATTCTTCATTCTGGCAAGTCCCGTCTGCCAGTTCGACTTCCGAAGCCTTCTCCTCCGGAAGTTTGATCACGTGTACCTTCTGGATCATCTTGTTCTCTACAGAAAGGATCTCAAACAGATACCCGTATGCGGTTGTTGAAAACACCTCGTCGTCGCTGGGAATCTTATCGATCAGTGAGATCAAAAAACCGTTTAACGTCTCGAAATCGTCCTCTTCATCCAGCGGAATTCCCAGCACTTCCACAACCTCGTCAAACGGAGCCATACCGCTCATCAGATAGCTTCCATCCGGCTGCAGTTCGACCATGTTCGTCTCCTCGTCGTGCTCGTCCTCGATGTTTCCAACAATCTCTTCCAGAATGTCTTCCATCGCAACAATGCCTGCCGTCTGTCCGTACTCATCCACCACGATCACCAGATGACTTTTGGCTGCCTGCATCATGGCAAACAGGGAATTGATGTTGCGCGTCTCGGGGATGAAGTCCACCTCGCGGATCAGACCCTTGATCTTAGAGACCGGCGTGTCATAAACCGCCGCATCCAGGCTCAGTTCCAGAGCCTCCTTGATATGTAGGACACCGATAATGTTATCGATGTCGTCCAGAAACACCGGGAATCTGGAATAGTTGTTCTCCTTGATGAACTCCAGGGCCTGTCGAAACGTTCTGGTTCCGTCGAGCGCACAGATATTCTTGCGGTGCGTCATGATATCCTTGGCTTCCTTGTCGCCAAACTCAAAGATGTTATGAATCATCTCCGCCTCGCTTGCAAGGAGCACACCCTGCTCGTGACCCTCGTTTACCATGGAGATAATCTCTTCCTCCGTCACATCATCCGTATCGCTTAACGGATCAACGCCGAACACGCGCGCCAGAAGGTTGGATAAACCGTCCGTCAGGAATATGATCGGGTAAAAAAGAAGCTCCACCACATGTACCGGTCCCGCCAGACGCAGTGCCCAGGCTTCCGGCTTTCTGGACGCCACTTTCTGCGGCGTGTAGATTCCAAACACCAGCACAATGAGAATCAGGATCACAAAAATGAGGACATCCACAAGTACCGACATGACGCTTCCCACATCTTCCGGCAGAAAATACGCGCGCCAGAGCGGTACCTCCAGAAAACCGAGCAGCATATGCACGATTAAAACCACCAGTTCGCAGACATGCGTATATCGTTCATTCTTATCCGTATAGCGCCGCAGAAGTCTCGCACCGCGGTCTTCCTCTCCCGCCAGACGTTCTATGGCAGCCTCATTCAAATTCTGCATGGCGGCGATAAAGCCAAAAACCACAAAATCTAATATGACAAATCCTGCAAAAATGAGGATGCCCACAGTGGGGCTGCAACCATCATCCATATAGTATCCTTTCTTTCGTGTCTCCGGTATTACACACTAAAACATCAGAAATCATAACATTTTCGCGCATAATAGTCAAGTTATGTATAGAGTTCCAGACTGATCTCCAGCGCCTTGTCTATTTTCACAAGGATCTGGTGATCCAGATGGCACACTTTATCTTTCAGTCTCGTCTTATCGATCGTCCGCAGTTGTTCCAACAGCACCACGGAATCCTTGACCAGCGCATATTTCTGGCTGTCAAGCTCCACATGTGTTGGAAGCTTTGCTTTATTCATCTGCGATGTGATTGCCGCGCAGATGACCGTCGGACTGTGTC
>OCGZ01001266.1_pt1 | contig 10285 bp, 6 predicted proteins | sample 1538711 | NCBI WGS metagenome assembly OCGZ01 (sample SAMN04571720, study PRJEB22368) | human gut metagenome | biome: human gut; material: stool | host: Homo sapiens | place: Luxembourg | collected 2012-08-17
GGGCGGCTATCTTTATACCTATCTCCGGACGGAGAGAAAGCAGTCAGCGGCGTAAAGCGCAGAGCTGACAGCAGATTTGCACAAAAAGATGTCCGTGAAGGGATGCTGTGAACTCTGTGAAAAATAAAAAGAAGGGGGCAAGAGGCGTTATGAAGAAGAAAAGCAGTAAAGCAGTCAGATATAACAAATGGGGTTACATTTTTCTGATTCCTTTTATTCTGGTGTATGTTGTATTCCAGCTTATACCACTGTTTAATACCATTTATAACAGCTTTTTTGAAAATTATTTATCGGGTCTGACACAGATCGGACCAAACTTTGTGGGACTGGAGAACTACAAAACGCTGTTTACACAGGGCGATATCTGGATTTACGCAAAGAATACCATGATTTTATGGATCATGTGTTTTGTGCCACAGATTATTTTGTCATTACTGTTAGGTGCATGGTTTTCTGATGTGCGTTTGAAATTAAAAGGAAGCAGATTTTTCAAGACCGTGATCTATCTGCCAAACCTGATCATGGCATCCGCATTTTCCATGTTGTTCTTTACACTGTTCTCAGATGGTGGACCGATCAACTCGATTTTAATGCAGATCGGAATCATTTCAGAGCCATATAAGTTTCTGGCAAACACAGGAAGTGCGAGAGGGCTGATCGCCCTTATGAACTGCCTGATGTGGTTTGGTAATACGACTATTCTTTTAATGGCAGGCATGATGGGTATCGATACTTCCCTATTTGAAGCGGCAGAAGTGGATGGAGCAACTTCCACACAGGTATTCTACAAAATTACATTACCGCTGCTCCGGCCGATTTTAGTATATGTTGTGATCACATCGCTGATCGGTGGATTACAGTTATTCGATGTACCACAGATTTTGACCAATGGTACCGGTGATCCAATGAGATCGACCATGACATTGATCATGTTCTTAAATAAACATCTGTACAGCAAGAACTACGGAATGGCTGGTGCAGTATCCGTAATCCTGTTCATCATCACCGCAATTTTAAGTCTTATTGTCTTTAAGGTAACTGGAAACGATAAGAGAAAAGCATGAGTAGAATAGAAAGGTGAGGTGTTATTATGAACGAAAATAAAAATCTGAAAAAAGGACTTGGAATCCATGCAAGAAGATTTATCGCTTATATAGTCCTGATTCTTGTTACATTTGCCTGCCTGTTCTGGTTCTATGTGCTGTTCATTAACGCGACCAGATCGAACGGTGAACTGCAGGCCGGATTTACACCACTGCCAAGCACACATCTGCTGGAAAACTGGAACAATCTGGTACACGGAACACTTCCGGTATGGCAGGGTATGATAAATAGTCTGATCGTATCGGTACTGTCAGCAGCGTTATGTACTTATTTTTCAACCATGACAGCTTATGCGATCCATGCATATGATTTTAAACTGAAAAAATACATCTATGCATTTATCTTAGCAGTTATGATGATCCCTACACAGGTAACTGCACTTGGATTTGTAAAATTAGTCGGTACATTAAAAATGGAAGATACATTTATCCCTTTGATCGTCCCAACGATCGCTGCACCGGTCACATTCTTTTACATGAAACAGTACATGGAAAGTACATTGCCGGTATCTCTGATCGAGGCAGCCAGAATTGATGGTTCCGGTGAGTTCCATACATTTAACAATATTGTACTTCCATTAATGAAACCTGCCATTGCAGTACAGGCAATCTTTACATTTGTAAGCAGCTGGAATAATTATTTTGTACCGGCTTTGATCTTACACAATGACAAGAAAAAGACACTGCCAATCTTAATCGCACAGCTTCGTGCAGCTGACTGGCTGAAGTTTGATATGGGTCAGGTTTATGTGATGATCGCATTTTCTATCTTCCCAGTTATTATCATTTATCTGATCTTATCCAGACACATCGTACAGGGTGTTGCCCTCGGCAGTGTAAAAGGATAAATTAGAATATAGCTACAAATGAAAAAACCTTCCCTGAGAACCGTCGTGATTCCCCATATCACGGCGGTTCTCCTTTGATGTAGCAGAAAAAGATTACAATATTAAAAAACATCAGAAAAATTATCTGAAATAATCAAACATAGGCTCTTTTTTTCCAGTTGCTAATGTGCTATAATAGGCACAGATTTTGGAAAAAAAGAAATGGTTGAGAAGTGAATCTGCACAATCCTTTCAGAACGGAGGAAGACATGACAGAAGGCGGTTTTTTAGTTTTCATGGGAATTTTATTACTTTTGGTTGTCATAGCGGTTGTTTCATCTGTGGCAGGTGCGGCAGCAGCAATCGTTGATGATGAAGACAGCGAAGATGAATAGAACAGGGTGAGAACAGAATAGTGGGGCGGTACTTTTGTGCCAGTCCCCTTTTTGCAGGTCTTATGGATACTGCGAAATGTCCCGAGATCGAATCATAAGAAAGGAGACAGAGATTATAATGCAGTTACTTACATTTTTGTTAAATGGAGTGAAGTTTGGTATTCCTGTCAATGATGTGGAATCCATTGAAACAAGAATGAATGTGGTGAATATTCCAAATTCACTGCCACAGGTTCATGGGATCATGAATCTGCACGGAGAAGTTATTGCAGTGTACAGTCTGGCAGAACAGTTTCATTATCCGGAACAGGAAATCAACAATATCATCGTTGCATCCATGAATGGTACAAAGATTGGGCTTGAGGTTGGAAACGTGGATGAGATTATTGATGTCCCGGATGAGAAGGTTATTTCCATGCCAGTCATTATGAAAGCAGTAGAAAATTGTTTTGATGAGGTTGCTTCCTATGCAAAAGAACTGATCGTTCTGATCGAGGTATCAAAGCTGATGCCGGAAGCAGAGCAGCAGGCAATACAGAAATTGGTAGAACAACAGTCATAAACAAAAAAGAGTAAAGCCTCTGTTATTATATATTGGAAAGATACAGTCTCGTGGGATGGAGTACCGATAGGTACTCCATTTTTGCGTAAATAGGAAATTTTGTTCCATTTCTAAAATAATTCTAAATTCTGTCCGATTTTCCTTGCATTTTGATGAGAGAGGAGTAAACTGATTTTTGCCGACCGACCGGTCGGTTTTGGCTTGCGGGAATGCAATAGCCAATCAGACATATAATTTTTCAGGAGGAACGAGAATGATCCCAAAGTATAGTGTAAAACGTCCGTACACAGTGTTAGTGGCTGTTGTACTGGTGATCGTTTTAGGAGTTGTTTCGCTGACGAGGATGACAACAGATCTGCTGCCGGCAATGAATCTGCCGTATGTGATCGTTGTCACAACAGATGTGGGGGCAAGTCCGGAGGAAGTGGAAAAGGATGTGACATCGCCAATCGAAGCGGCAATGGCAACGACTTCCAATATTAATAACGTAAGTTCCATGTCCTATGATAACTATTCTATGGTTATTTTGGAGTATGAGCAGAGCACGAACATGGATTCTGCTATGATTGAGATTCAGCAGCAGCTGGATCAGTTGACCGGACAGTTCCCGGATTCAGCGGGCTCACCGGTCATTATGCAGATCGATCCGGATATGATGCCGGTCATGATCGCATCTGCGGATGTGGATGGTATGGATCAGGCAGAGGTATCTAATTATGTGGACAATGAATTATTACCACTGCTTGAGAGTATCGAGGGTGTGGCATCTGTGACGGCAACAGGAGTGCTTGATACGGATCTTCAGGTCACTATGAACCAGGAGAAAATAGATGCTTTAAACGAACAGATTCTGAGCAAAATAGATGCCCAGTTTACAGATGCACAGGCAGAGTTAGACAAGGCATCTTCCCAGATCGACAGTGGGAAAAAGAAGCTTTCCGATAGTGAAAAAGAGATGGGAAGCCAGCTTGGAGCAGGTGAAAATGAGATCATTAATAATAAAATCCAACTGTTTAACACCGAAGCAGATCTGACCACACAATTATCAGATCTTCAGAAATCACAGTCGTCCATGGATGGTGCAATCAAGTCGTTACAGTCAGCTTATGATGGAGCAACACAGTTACAGAGCGCGATTGACGGTTTACAGAAAGCAAAAGACGGTGTCAGCCAGGCGAAGAGTGGGGCAAAACAGTTATATCAGGCGCACGATGGTGTAATGGCAATTTTAACAGCAAAAAATCCAATGACAGGTGCAGACATGACAGTGGAGGAAGCGCTTGCAGCAGCGGTTCAATATGGTCAGATGACACAGGAACAGGCGAATCAGTTGAAAACAGTGATTTCAACTTTACAGGCAGATCCTAAAATGTTAGAAGCATATAAAAATGCGGCCAGTGAATCCGATTTCGTCGCCTACATGGAATCCACAGCCATTGCCCAGATCAATGCACAGGCAGGAACTACCTATACAAGTGAGAGTGACATTGCAAGCCAGATCGTGACATTACAGTCCAAACTGGATGATATCAATGTGATGCTGATGAGTCAGGCATCCTCTTTTGCAGATGCAGGTGTGACGCTGACTTCTTACAAAGACATTCCGGCTGCAATCTCAAAATTGAGTGAGAGCAAGACACAGATTGCGGCGGGAATCGCGACAATCGAGTCCGCCCAGACACAGGTGGCAGACGGTAAAACATCTTTAGATGACGCATTAGTGACTTTAAATGAATCACAGATATCCGGTATCATGGAGATGAGCAAGGGATATGCGGATCTTGCTGTTGCAGCAAATAAGATCGAAGAGGGACAGAGCCAGTTAGATGATGCAAAAGAGCAGGCAAAAGATTCAGCGGATCTGAACACGATCCTTACAATGGATACCTTAAAAAATCTTCTGACAGCACAGAACTTCTCCATGCCGGCAGGTTATGTGACAGAGGGGAACGAGCAGTATCTGGTGCGAGTCGGAGATGAGGTGACATCCAAAGCAGATCTTGAAAATCTCGTTCTGATGGATCTTGGTATGGATGGTATCGAGCCGATCAGACTGTCAGATGTGGCAGATATCGAATACATTGACAATTCCGGAGATTCCTATTCCAAAGTGAATGGAAATCCGGCGGTAATGCTTTCGATTGAAAAGCAGACCGGCTATTCCACCGGAGATGTGACAGACCGGTTATTGGATAAATTTGACAGTTTGGAAAAAGAAAATACAGCGTTACATTTGAGCGTTCTCATGAATCAGGGTATTTACATTGACATGATCGTGAAATCAGTCGTAGAAAACATGATCGTGGGAGCCATCCTTGCAATTATTGTATTGTTATTATTCTTAAAAGATATGAAACCTACACTTGTAATAGCATGTTCCATCCCACTCAGTGTTGTTTTTGCAGTGGTACTGATGTACTTTACGCATATTACGTTAAACATCATTTCGCTGTCGGGTCTGGCACTCGGAATTGGTATGTTGGTGGATAACTCCATTGTCGTGATCGAGAACATCTATCGATTGCGGGGAGAGGGGTATTCCATCCGGAAAGCAGCCGTGGAAGGCGCTTCACAGGTGACAGGGGCGATCATAGCATCCACACTTACAACCATCTGTGTATTTGCACCGATTATTTTTACAGAGGGTATCACAAGACAGTTATTTGTGGATATTGCGCTGACAATTGCATTTACGCTTGCAGCGAGTCTTCTCGTGGCATTGACTTTCGTGCCGATGATGGCAGCAGGATTATTAAAAAATACAAAAGAGATCAGGCATAATCTCTTTGATAAAGTAAAAGATTTTTATGGAAAAATTTTAGCGGTATGTCTGCGTTTCAAACCAATCGTATTTATCGCAGTGATCGTATTGCTTGGAACAAGTGTTGTGGCAGCATTCTCCAGAGGATATTCTTTCATGGATATGAACATGGAGACAAACCAGATCAGTGCGACGATTTCAGCAAAAGAGGATCAGACACTTACGTTTGGCGAACTGACAGAAATGGCAGATGAAGTCGTGGAAAAAGCAATGACGATCGATGGCATTGAGACCATTGGTGCCATGGCAGGTGGAAGTGCTCTTTCCATGATGGGAAGCAGTTCTACAGACAGTATTTCCATGTATATGATTCTGGATGAAGAATCTGAAGTGAGCAGTGCAGATGTAATCGAACAGTTGGATGAACTGACCAAAGACATGGACTGCGAAGTTACAACAGACACCTCTGCTTCTGATATGACATCACTTATGGGAAGTGGACTGACGATCAATGTAAAAGGAAATAATCTTGACAAACTGCAGGAACTTGCAGGCGAAGTTGCAAAAGTCGTAGAGAACACCGAGGGAACTGTGGATGTGGATGATGGACTTGCCAATACGACACCGTCTTTCACCATTTCTGTAGACAAGGAAAAAGCTGCGAAATATGGCATGACCGTTGCACAGGTATTCCAGCTTGTTTATGGGGAGATGGCATCGTCAACCTCCACAACAACGATCTCTACCGATGTAAATGATTATCAGGTTTATGTACAGAGCGAGGAGCAGTCCGATGTTACATTGGCTGATATCAAAAACCTGACCTTTACCTATACAGACAGAGAAGGAAACGAGACAGAAGTAGCACTTTCTGATATTGCACAGTTTGAGGAAGGTTACACCTTAGGAACGATCAACCGTGATGCGCAGACCAGATATATCAGTGTGACCGCAGGAGTGGATGATGACCATAATGTCAGTCTGCTGAGTAATGAAATCCAGAAAGAGTTAGATAAGATCGATCTGCCGGAAGGATACTCCATTGAGATGGCAGGTGAGGATGAGATGATCGCAGATGCGATGAATCAGTTGTATCTGATGCTTCTTTTGGCAGTTATCTTCATTTACCTTGTCATGGTAGCACAGTTCCAGTCACTGTTGTCGCCGTTTATCATTATGTTTACAATCCCGCTGGCATTTACAGGTGGTCTGTTCGCACTTTACTTTACCGGCAATGAAGTCAGCGTTGTGGCAATGATCGGATTTGTCATGCTTGCCGGAATTATCGTAAATAACGGTATCGTTATGGTAGACTTTATCAACCAGCTCCGCCGTGGCGGAATGGAGAAAAAAGATGCCATTATCGAATCAGGAAAAACGAGACTCCGTCCGATCCTTATGACCGCACTCACCACGATCCTGTCCATGTCCACGATGGCAGTCGGACTTGGAGAAGGTTCAGAAATGATGCAGCCAATGGCGATCGTAACGGTTGGCGGTTTGTTATATGGTACACTGTTAACTCTGATCGTTGTTCCATGTATTTATGATGCATTTAACCGTAATAAGAGCATGGTCGAGGAGGACTTATAATGGACGAGCAGAAACTGATACAGGATCCATCACAGAAAGTGCTTGCCATGTATCAGGCAGTCATTGAGTTCATTAATGAAGGTTGTGATATCAATACTTTAAAAGTAGCTGATATCACAGGCCGGGCAGGCATTGGAAAAGGAACGGCATACGAATATTTTTCTTCAAAGGAAGAGATAATCTCTTCTGCAATTTTATATTATGTGAAAGTGTGCTTTGAAAAACTGCAGGTAATTTCTACAGATAACAGAACGTTTCAACAGAAAATTAACGAGGTCATGGATTTTATTGATGAGCATGTAAAAGAAAAGCAGGGTGTCTTTTTCCTGATAAAAATGGTATTGGAATCATACGAGATACCAAAGAATCTGAAAGATGAGTATGAGCGTATGAAACACCAGTGCTGCGATAAGGAGAAAAACGAGATTATCAACAGCATTGTGGAGGAGGGTGTCCGCGAAGGACTGATCAGGGAAGAGAATGTTTTTCTGCGGAGAGCCGCAGTCGAAACCCAGCTTTCTGTCTATTTTATGTACCGCATCGCAGCAGAGAAAAAAATCGAACTTGACCTGGAGGCAGATTTTCTGAGAGAATATGTCTATCAGAATCTGTTGAAATTATTAGGATAGGAAGAAGGAATGAATAAATTAAAATCACGTATAAAAAATCAGTTGACAAATACCACGTTAGCTTTTATGATGAGAAAAGATATAAAAAGGTGATGAGAAAGAGGAGTACACACAGACACCTGAAAGAGAATGACATTCACCGGCTGAGAGATGTCACCAGAACATGTTGTGTGGAAGGTAGCTTTTGAACCGTCGCACCGAACCTGTCTGTTGTATATGAGTAGGAGAACTTGTATACGGATCATACGGAGAAGAATTTTCGTATATCGAAGAACAGTCAGAAGTAAGTGGGAACGGGTTGTCCCCGTTACAGGACAGAGGCTTTGGAATGAGCCGGCAGAGATATGTTGTTTTTACAACATAACAAAGGTGGTACCGCGTTGACACGCCCTTTGCATCCGTATGGATGTGAAGGGTTTCTTTATTTTTACAAAGAAAGGAAAAAGACAAATGAAGGAATTAGCAAAAACCTATGACCCGAAGGGCATTGAAGAACGCCTCTATAAAAAATGGGAAGATAACGGTTACTTCCATGCAGAAGCAGACCGCAGTAAGAAACCATTTACCATTGTGATGCCTCCACCAAACATTACAGGACAGCTTCACATGGGACACGCATTAGACAATACCATGCAGGATATTCTGATCCGCTACAAGAGAATGCAGGGTTACAATGCATTATGGCAGCCTGGAACAGACCATGCTTCGATTGCAACAGAAGTAAAAGTAATCCAGTCTTTGAAAGAAAAAGGAATCGACAAGGCAGACCTCGGAAGAGAAGGTTTCTTAGAGAAATGCTGGGAGTGGAGAGAGGAATACGGCAATCGTATCATCAACCAGTTAAAGAAAATGGGATCTTCTGCTGACTGGCAGAGAGAGCGTTTTACCATGGATAAGGGATGCTCCAATGCCGTACAGGAAGTTTTCATCAAATTATACGAAAAAGGATATATCTACAAAGGTTCCCGTATCGTAAACTGGTGTCCGGTGTGTAAGACATCTATTTCCGATGCGGAGGTAGAGCATGAAGAACAGGATGGATTCTTCTGGCACATCAACTATCCGGTAGTTGGTGAAGAAGGAAGATTCGTTGAGATCGCAACAACAAGACCGGAGACTTTATTCGGAGATACTGCTGTTGCTGTAAACCCGGATGATGAGAGATACAAAGACATCGTTGGAAAAATGTTAAAACTTCCGATGACAGACCGTGAGATTCCGGTGATCGCTGATCCATATGTAGACAAAGAGTTTGGAACCGGATGTGTGAAGATCACACCAGCCCATGACCCGAACGACTTTGAGGTTGGAAAACGCCACAACCTGGAAGAAATCGTTGTCATCAATGACGATGCAACCATGAACAAGTTAGCAGGAAAATATGAGGGAATGGACCGCTACGAGTGCAGAAAAGCATTAGTAAAAGATTTAGAGGAAGCAGGACTTTTAGTAAAAGTTGTTCCACATTCCCACAACGTAGGTACACATGACCGCTGCGGCACAACCGTTGAACCAATGATCAAACAGCAGTGGTTCGTGAAAATGGACGAGATGATCAAACCGGCAGTTGAAGGCGTAAAAAATGGTGATATCCAGTTACTTCCAAAACGTATGGAGAAGACATACTTCAACTGGACAGACAATATCCGTGACTGGTGTATTTCCAGACAGTTATGGTGGGGACACAGAATCCCGGCATACTACTGTGATGAGTGTGGCGAGATGGTAGTTGCCAAAGAAGCACCTCATAAGTGTCCGAAATGTGGATGCACCCATATGACACAGGACCCGGATACCTTAGATACCTGGTTCTCCTCTGCTTTATGGCCATTCTCAACACTTGGCTGGCCGGAAAAAACAGAAGATTTAGATTACTTCTATCCAAATGATGTTTTAGTAACCGGATATGATATTATCTTCTTCTGGGTAATCCGTATGATCTTCTCCGGTTACGAGCAGATGGGCAAAGCGCCATTCCATACCGTATTATTCCACGGTCTGGTACGTGACTCCCAGGGACGTAAGATGAGTAAGTCTCTTGGAAATGGTATCGATCCGTTAGAGGTTATTGACAAATACGGTGCTGACGCACTTCGTCTGACACTGATCACAGGCAATGCACCTGGTAACGATATGCGTTTCTACTGGGAGAGAGTAGAGTCTTCCAGAAACTTTGCCAATAAAGTATGGAATGCTTCCCGTTTCATCATGATGAACTTAGAGGGCGCAGAGATCAAAACCCCTGCTCTCGATGAATTAAAGGCAGCCGACAAATGGATTTTATCCAGAGTGAACACACTTGCAAAAGATGTGACAGAGAACATGGATAAATTCGAGATGGGTATCGCCGTACAGAAAGTTTATGACTTTATCTGGGATGAATTCTGTGACTGGTACATCGAGCTTGTAAAATAC
>OCGZ01001272.1_pt1 | contig 10246 bp, 10 predicted proteins | sample 1538711 | NCBI WGS metagenome assembly OCGZ01 (sample SAMN04571720, study PRJEB22368) | human gut metagenome | biome: human gut; material: stool | host: Homo sapiens | place: Luxembourg | collected 2012-08-17
CCTTCGGATGGATCTCATCCTGTCCGATATGGATCGTGTAGCCGAAATTATTGATAAAGGTTCCTAATTTTTTGATTTTTTCGGTGTCCGGATTATCGTGCGTCCGGTATACAAATGGCAGTTCCTGCCAGAAATAGTCCTGTGCCACCGTCTCGTTTGCGATGAGCATAAAATCCTCGATGATCTTCGTCGCAACATTCCTGTCATACGGTTTGATGTCGACCGGTTTTCCCTGCTCATCCAGAATGATTTTTGTTTCCGGGAAATCAAAATCAATCGAGCCACGCTTCATTCGTTTCTTCCGTAATATTGCGGCAAGCTCCTTCATCCGCTCAAACATAGGCACAAGTTCTTTGTACTCTTCGATCTCTGCCACGTCATGTTCTTCTAAGATTTTTTTTACGCTGGTGTAGCTCATGCGCCTGTCCACTTTTATGACGGTCTCTGCAATGGTGTGGTCGATCACACTTCCTTTTTCATCGATCTTCATGATACAGCTTAACGCCAGACGGTTCTCTCCGGCATTCAGCGAACAGATTCCATTTGACAGTTTGTGTGGAAGCATCGGTATCACGCGGTCGACAAGGTATACGGATGTCCCTCTTTTGAGTGCCTCCACGTCGAGTGCGCTGCTCTCCTGCACATAGTTGGATACATCGGCAATGTGGACCCCAAGTTCATAAAGATCACCCTCTTTTGTGAGCGTGATCGCATCATCAAGGTCTTTTGCGTCCTCCCCATCGATCGTGACCGTCTGCCAGTCACGCAGATCCATGCGCCCAGCCATGTCCGCAGCACTGACTTCATTCGATACATTTTCCACCTGTTTCATGATCTTTTGGGAAAACTCCACCGGGAGATCATATCCCTTCACAATGGACATGATATCTGTCCCCGGATCGTTGATATGTCCGATGATCTCAACGACTTTTCCCTCCGGCTTTTTGCCGTTTTTTCCATAATCTGTGATCTCCACCACAACTTTGTGCCCGGAAACCGCTCCCTTTGACCGCTCCAGCGGAATAAAAATATCCTGCGCAAATCTCGGATTGTCCGGCACTGCAAATCCAAAGTTTTTACTTTTTTCATAAGTGCAGACAAGCTGCTCTGTTCCTCTGGATAAAATCTTTGTCACCGTTCCCTCTTTGCGCTTTCCACTGCTGTTTTTTGACAGCGTGATCTGGACGGTATCCTTATGAAGCGCTCCGTTCGTCTGTGCAGCCGGGATGAAAATATCTTCTTCCTCTCCCTCCACAGTCACAAAACCAAACCCTCTCGGATGTGCAGTAAAAACGCCTGTCAGATATTTTCCCTCTGATTTTACATATTTTCCCCTGCCGGATATCTCTACTTTTCCATCTGCAGTGAGTGCGTCTAACACTTCCAATAATTCCCCGCGCTGTGATTTCGGCACATTTAATACAATTGCCATCTCTTTTGCCTTCATCGGCACATAGAGTTCATCACAGATGAAATCATAGATCATTTTCTTTCGTTCCTGTAATAATTCTTTGTTCATAACTTCTCCATTTTCCCATAGTATACGATCATTTTTAATATTCTGATAATAGAATGACAAAAAAAAGACCATCGTATTCACGACAGTCTTTTGCGTTTCTTAAAAAATTCCCAAGTTCAATACAGCAGCAATCACAATAAACAAGACAACCAGAATTTTGGTTCCTGTTACCAGTCTTCCTTCCATGGAACGTCCTTTGTTCTTGCCCCAGTAAGTATCAGCCGCTCCTGCGATTGCTCCAAGTCCTGCTGACTTACTTTCCTGCATTAAGATGATAACTGTCAATGCAATACTGATTATAATAAAAACAACTGTTAAGATTATTTTTAAAACTGCCACTTTATTTTCCTCCTACGGTTATAAACTCACAACTTCAAGCAGTATAACACATACCCGCCATATTTTCAACTGTTTTTTGTTTCCTCTGATGTGATTGCGCCATCCATCAGCTTGATCAGTTCCAAGGTACTGCGAAAATTTTTCGTGATATTCTTATCTGCCCAGGTCACCTGTCCCTGCCAGCTTGCATTGTCGGTATGATTGATTTTTACAATAAATGTTCCCTTTTGATTCTCAGCCATAATTGCCACCTTTTTCTCTTTTGTATATATTATCACAGAATGCGTTAAAAAAAACGTTACAGTTCGCTTTTTTTCACCGCGTCATCCACAAATACGACCAGTTCCATATCGCTGCAAAAATGCTTTCGGATTTTCTGCTCCATCCAGACCACATCTCCCTGCCAGCTTGCATTTTGTCTGGAAGTTACACCGACAAGAAATGTTGCGAGGTTTCCGCGGAGCTGTATCAAAGCCTGACTGTCGGAAATGACAGCCATGTGCTCTTTTGCAGGAATCCTCCCGCCTTTGCGTTCCATAAATTTTCTCGTTTTTGTAGCCGCCTGCGGATAACCGATGGCGTCGTAAAATCGTTCCATTTCTATAACCAGCGTGGCAGAATCCGGAAAAAATGTTTCTTCTTTTTTATACCGATGAAAGTATCGTCCATAGATGTCCCCATTTTCCACACCGTCCACACATACCATAACCATATTCGGCAATGATTTTTCAATTGTCATAAATGAATCTGCTCCTTACTCTCCCCACATGGAATCCATATTGTGAAAATGTGCACAGTCATCCGCCTCTTTGATCTCCGAAATCGGTGCCGTGCTATATTTTAAATAATTCTTTCTGGATGCTTTTTCAAAATATCCATTAATTCTTTCCACAACAATCGCACAGTCCTCCTGCTTAATTCCTAAAAGCAGCATCAGGAACTGATTGTCACTGTATCTGGTAAACATATCACCGCGCCGGAGCGAATTGCGGATTGCCTGTTCTAATTCTTCTGCAACTTTGCCAAGACGTTCCCCTTTCTCCAACGGAACTCCTTTTCCATCTGTCATCGTACACAAAAGAAGATAGGCAGACTGCCCTGAACGCTCGATCACTCTCCGCACATACCGGTACCCTTCCATAGAAGAAAGATAACTGCAGAAAAAAGCTCCATCGTCTTTTTCTCTCTGGTTTAATCCCTCCTGGATCTCATTCACATGATCCGCTTTATCATGCTGGTACACTTCCAACTGCCGGAAGCGTTCCTTCATCTGATCAGACGGTGTAAGTCCAAGTTCCTTATATAAAAGTTCCGTTGTCGTCTCATACAGCACCATGGCTTCATCCTGCCTGTCCATCGCAATAAGACTGTCCATCTGCCAGATCTGCCAATCCTCCAATGGATAGATAATCGCCGCCTTTTCTGCACAGTGATAAAGTTTTTTATAATCTTTTTCATCCTTTAAAATCTGGCATAATGCGCGCATGGCATTTGAAAAAAATTTTTATAATAGACATTTAAAACGACTGCCCACTCTTCCGCTCCCAGTTGTGGAAGAAATTCCCCGCGATACAGTTCACATGCTTCTTCTATATAAGACTTTTTCTTCTCCGGGTCATTTTCTTTCTCAGCCTTCTTCAGCAAATCCTCAAATTGATGTGCATCCAGTTCATAAGGAATCTTAGAAGTCCAGTAATAGCTTCCCCCTTTGATCGTCACATACTCATCTTCCGGCAGTCCGGCTGCCGCTAAAATCCTGCGCAGGCGAAACACAGTTGCCCGGAGACTGTTTGCCGGGTTTGACATTTCTTCATCAAAAAGATCCGACAAAAGCTTTGCTCTTGCAACGCCCTTCTCTCCCGCCTGCAATAAAATCTGCATCAGCTGGTTTGTCTTTGTCGCGGTATTCCGCTCAAATGAAATCGGCTTTCCCTCATATTCGATCGAATAAGCTCCAAACATCTGTACTTTTAAAACGGATTTTTTCATATGTACCTCCGTTATCTTTCATTTTTTTCCGGTTCATCTGTAATATCATACCATATTCTTCCATTTCATGAAAAGAAATCCTATTATTTTTTTCCGACATTTTTTCCCAGTTTTCGTATTTTTATCATTTTCTTTTTATCCTTCATACACTATAATATACATAAATGATAAACGACAGCCGTTTTATTCCAAAAGAAGCGCTGCCGCGAAAAAATATTTAAGGAGAAACAATATGACCCCCAGAACAAAGGGACGTTTCATATTACTTCCAATGCTCCTGTGTGTCTGCCTTACCCTTTGTTCCTGTGGCAGTAACGAAAGTGCCGAAAAACCTTCTGCAGCATCCTCCGATACTGTGGCGAAGGATTCCTCTCCGGCCACCACAGCTGCTGCCGGATCCCGGGACAATACTCCTGTTGTACTGACAGGCAGTGCAGACGGCACCGTTACCTATGGGAATGATTCCGTTACAGTGGATGCCTCCCATACGGAAGAAGGCTATCTTATGGTTTCCTACTCCGGTTCCAACTCCAAAGTCAAATTGCAGATCACAGGTTCTGATGAGATCACTTACACATATAATTTACATGATGGTTATGAAACCTTTCCCCTCACTTCCGGAAGCGGTTCCTACACCGTCGGCGTATTTGAAAATATTGAGGGAACCAGTTATTCCACCCTTTTTACGCAGGCAATTGATGTGACGATCCAGGATGAATTTGGTCCATATCTGTACGCAAACCAGTATGTAAACTTTTCAGCAGACTCCAAAGTCATCTCCAAAGCCATGGAACTTTCTGCATCTGCCAATGATGATCTGGAAGTAATTGAAAATGTCTATAATTATATTATCACGAATTTTACTTATGATTATGATAAAGCTGCATCTGTGCAGAGCGGCTATCTGCCTGATGTGGATGATGTCCTTGCCAGTCAGACCGGGATCTGTTTTGATTACGCCGCTGTCATGGCTTCCATGCTCCGGTGTGAGCGGATTCCCACCCGCCTTGAAGTAGGTTATATGGGTGATGTCTACCACGCATGGATCAGTACTTATATCAAAGATAAAGGCTGGGTAAACGGAATTATTGAATTCGATGGAAATGATTGGAAACTAATGGATCCGACTTTTGCTTCCACAAGTTCCGATCCAAAAGATTTTCTTACCCAGACAGATGAATACATTACAAAGTATGTCTATTAACAGGAGGTTTTTCTCTTATGAAGAAAAAGAAACAGCAGATGCTGGGCAACCTTGAGATCGCAGCATTCTGTGACCAGCTTTCCATGATCGTTTCTGCCGGGATTCCCATCTATGAAGGAATCTCCATTCTGCAGGAGGACGCACCGGAAGAAGAAACTGCCGAAATTTTATCTGTTATCAGCAATTCCCTCGATCATGGAAGTTCTTTCTGTGATGCCTTAAGGGAAACAAATGTATTTCCCAAATATGTTCTGGATATGATCGGGATCGGTGAACTTGCGGGCAAACTCGAAGAGGTATTAAATGCACTGACCGGATATTATAAAAGGGAAGAAAGCATCCAAAACAGCATTAAAAATGCCGTCACATATCCGCTGCTCATGATTGCCATGATGCTTGCCGTCATTCTGGTGCTGATTGCCAAAGTACTTCCTGTTTTTCATCAGATCTATATGGAATTAGGAAGTGACCTGACCGGATTTGCCGGAGCGATGATGAGATTTTCAGATGCATTGAACCAGTATCTGTTTGTCATTGTGATCGTTCTGATCGCAGCTGCCGCAGGCATTTTTCTTATTTCAAAATCTGACGCAGGGCAAAAATTCTTCAAGAAAAGACCCCTTGCATTAAGCACCGCTGCCAGCCGCTTTGCAAACTGCATGGCACTTGCATTAAGCAGCGGACTCGATACGGATCAGGGACTTATGCTCGCAGAACAGCTTGTAGACAATCCTTACATGGCTTCCCGCATCAAGAAGTGCCGCGACCTGACTGCTTCCGGCAGGGGATTTGCCGAGGCGGTCTTAACGTCCGGTATTTTCAGTAAGATCTATACTTCCATGATCACGATCGGTTTCCGCACCGGTTCCATGGACGAAGTCATGCACCAGATTTCTGAGGAATATGAGGAAGAAACAGACAAACAGATTGCAAAGTTTATCTCTGTATTAGAGCCAACCTTAGTCATTATCCTGTCCATTTTCATAGGACTCATTTTAATTTCCTTCCTTCTGCCTCTCATTGGCATTATGTCAAGTATCGGCTAAAAGTAATAGGAACAGCGAGGTTCTTTTATGATACGATTGAAACAAAAAAAGGAAAAAAAATATAAACAGCTATTGTGTTCTGTCGTTCTTCTTGCTTTGACACTTTTTGTATTTGGTTTTGCAGCTGACCGCATCCGCCTTTCCAATGAATCCGAGCAGACAACCATTTTAGAAAAAGCAGTCACCCGGACGATCACACAATGCTATGCTTTAGAGGGCAGTTATCCACCTGACATTGCTTATCTCACCACACATTATGGTCTGACCTATGATCCTGACCAGTATCTGATCGACTATCAGTACATCGGCTCAAATTTAAGACCGGATGTCACTATTATTAAAAGGAACTGATTTTATGCTTGAATTAAAGAAAACACCGGAGCATACGATCGACCGTGTCTTCCTGCTTGCACTGCTGGCGCTTTTTGCCGCCACTACATTTTTAGTTGTCTCCATCGGAGCAAAACAATATCATTCGATTGCAGACAGCATGACCGCAAATTATGAGACCCGTACCGTATCCTCTTATCTGGAAGAAAAAATGAATCAAAATGATGTGGCGGGTTCTGTCGCAGTCACATCCATCGGTGCCTTTCCTGCCATCGCCTTATCTGAGACTGTGAATGACGCGATCTACACAACCTATATCTACTGTTACGACGGATATCTCCGCGAGATCACAGTTTCCGATGGAACAACTGTTTTACCGGGAGATGGGCAGAAAATCATTGAAACCAAGGCACTTGCCATTGATATGGTCAGCTCAAATCTTTACTGCTTTACCATTACGGATACGACCGGATACACCTATCCGCTTTATATCTCACTGAATGCAAAACAATCGTAATTTGCAAAAGGAGTTTTCATGAATCAATACCGCCACTCAAAATCCAGTCTCTTTTTGATGGAGATTATTTTAAATATTCTGTTTTTTTCGATTCTTGCAACATTTTGTGTACAGATATTTTTCAAAGGATACCAGCTCTCGAAAAGCACAGAAAAACTGCATCAGGCAGTGACCGCATGCACGTCGATCGCAGAAATCTGCCAGAGTACGGATTCCCCGGAGGAAACCCTAAGTTCCATCTATCCGGAATCCATGAGTCTGAATGAAACAATTTTAATCTACTACAATAAAGATTTTCTTGCCTGTGGAAAACAAAACGCTGTTTATCGGGCAACGGTAGATTTTTTACCGGATCAGCTTGCCACCATCCACATCACCTTTTTGGATACCAGCACTGCTGAAACACTTTATGAACTGTCAGCTTCCTGCTATCAGCCAATTTCCCTAAGCACAACAGGAGGTATGCAGTATGAATAAGCAAAAAAAAGGATTTATCCATATCGGTTTTTCATCCATCCTGATGGTTTTTACCATGTTATGTCTGGTGACTTTTGCGACGCTCTCTCTGATCACTGCAAATTCAGATTACAGATTAAGTCTTAAAGTTGCAGAAAAAACAACCGCCTATTACGAAGCAGATACTGCTGCAAGGAACTATCTGCAGCAATTAGATCTGGCACTCGCAGACCTTTACGCAAACTGTGATGACAGTCAGACTTTTTTTGAAAAGGCTGCTGATCTGATACCGGAACTGAAAACAGAAGATACGCTGACCGCGGGATCGCCTACGATTGTAGGTAATTGTCCAACCTGCACATTTCAGGTTACGATCAACGATGTGCAGAATCTTTATGTTACATTAGAACTCCTTTATCCGGAACATCCCGGAGATGAATTTTATAAAGTCACACAGTGGCAGACCGTCACGAACAATGAACCTGTGATTGACGATGACTCACTTCATCTGTATCAGGGAAATTAATTATAAGAAAGGTTTGGTTATGAATATGAACGTCAGAGAAATTTTAGAAAATATCACAAAAGAGCATGCATCCGATATCTTTGTTGTCGCAGGCCGTCCGCTGACCTACAAAGTAAGCGGAAAGATGCATACTTATCAGGAAGAACGCATGAAACCGGATATGTGCCGCGACTTTGTCACAGCGATTTATGAACTTGCTGACCACCGCGATATTTCCCAATTTGAGACAACCGGTGACGACGACTTTTCTTTTGCCATTGTGGGAGTGTCAAGATTCCGTGTCAGCACTTATAAACAGCGTGGCTCTTACTCCGCCGTCATCCGAATCATCACATTCACTTTGCCACAGCCAAGTGAACTGATGATCCCGGATGCTGTGATGGAACTTACCAACACCAACAAGGGAATGGTGCTCGTCACCGGTCCTGCTGGTGGTGGAAAATCAACGACATTAGCCTGCCTGATCGACAAGATCAACACCGAGCAGGAAGCCCATATCATCACATTGGAAGATCCATTAGAATACTTGCACACCCATAAAAAAAGTATCGTAAGCCAGCGTGAGATATGCACCGACACTGAAAATTATCTCACAGCTCTGCGCGCTTCCCTTCGTCAGAGCCCGGACGTGATCCTGCTCGGTGAGATGCGTGATTATGAGACGATCAATACAGCCATGACTGCTGCCGAAACCGGACATTTGATTTTTTCAACGCTTCACACCATCGGGGCTGCCAATACCATCGATCGAATCATCGATGCATTTCCAGCTGCTCAGCAGCATCAGGTAGCGGTACAGCTCTCTATGGTATTACACGCAGTCGTATCCCAGCGTCTGCTCCCGACCACGGATGGAAAAATGGTTCCGGCTTTTGAAATCATGGTGTTAACGCCCGCCATCCGTAACATCATCCGTGAAGGTAAAACACATCAGATTGACGGCATGATCTACACCTCCACGAACGAGAATATGTTAGCGATGGATACCAGTATTTTCCGCCTTTATCAAAAAGGCATCATCGATAAAAAAACTGCTCTTGCAAATGCTTCCAACCCGGAAATGATGAGCAAGAAAATAGGAGCCATTTAGGCTCCTATTTCTTTCGGATTATCTCGGCTTTCCCATATCTTGCAGATTCTTTTAACTCTTCCTCAATACGGAGTAACTGATTGTATTTGGCGGTTCGTTCTCCTCTGCACGGTGCACCGGTCTTGATCTGTCCGGCATTCACTGCCACCGCAAGATCTGCGATAAAGGCATCCTCGGTCTCCCCGGAGCGATGGGAGATCACTGCCTGATAACCAGCACATTTTGCCATCTCGATCGCCTCCATTGCTTCTGTGACGGTTCCGATCTGATTTACTTTAATGAGAACTGCATTTGCGACGTTTAAATCAATTCCGCATTTAATCCGCTTTGGATTTGTCACAAAAAGGTCATCCCCTACAAGCTGGACTCTGCCGCCAATGCGTTTTGTCATTTTCTGCCAGCCTTCCCAGTCATCCTCGAATAAACCATCCTCGATCGACACAATCGGAAATTCTTCGATCAGTTCTTCATACAGAGCGATCATTTCATCCGCACTCCGCTTCACACTGTCTTTACAATAGTCCTTTGCAGATCCTTCTCCGGCTCCCTCTTCCGGCTCTTTTCCTGCCGCTCTGGATTCTCCCGGGAAAATGTATACCCCAGCCTCCTCGTCATACAGTTCGCTTGCCGCTGCATCCATGGCAAACACCACGTCATCACCTACGTGATAGCCTGCCTTTTCCACTGCCTTCTGTAAATAGCGGAATACTTCCCTGGTGTCCTTGACATCCGGCGCAAATCCGCCCTCGTCCCCGACTGCAGTGCTTAATCCCTCCTCGTTTAAGATCTGACGTAGGAAATGATAGATTTCTGCTCCCATACGGAGTCCGTCATGAAAATCGAGTGCTCCCACCGGCATAATCATAAACTCCTGAAAATCAATGGAATTTTTTGCATGCACTCCACCGTTGATGACATTCATCATCGGAACCGGAAGAATGTGTGCTGCCGTTCCTCCGAGATAACGGTACAACGGCTGTTCTAATGCTTTTGCCGCGGTTTTGGCACACGCCATGGAAACACCAAGAATTGCATTTGCACCAAGATTCCCCTTATTATCCGTGCCATCCTCTTCCACCATGATGCGGTCGATTCCTGCTTGATCGAGCACATTAAAGCCAATGAGTTTTTCCCTGATCTTCTGGTTGACGTGATCCACTACTTTCCGGACACCCAACCCAAAATACCGTTCTTCTCCATCCCGAAGCTCGATCGCCTCAAAACGTCCGG
>OCGZ01001274.1_pt1 | contig 10188 bp, 6 predicted proteins | sample 1538711 | NCBI WGS metagenome assembly OCGZ01 (sample SAMN04571720, study PRJEB22368) | human gut metagenome | biome: human gut; material: stool | host: Homo sapiens | place: Luxembourg | collected 2012-08-17
CGGGCTTTGGTTTGCCGCACTCGGAGCAGAAGCGACCCTTGTTCACTGCGCCGCAGCTGCACTTCCAGCCTTCTGCTGCCGCCGGGCGGGGCTTGCCGCACTCCGGGCAGAACTTGCCGGTGACGGTGGCACCGCAGCTGCACTGCCAGCTGTCCGCAGCGGGCTTCGGCTCCGGCTTTTTGCTGCCGCATTCCGGGCAGAATTTGCCGGTAACGGTAGCGCCGCAGCTGCACTGCCAGCTGTCCGCCGGGGCAGGTGTGGGACGGCTGACCTGCTGGGGCGCGTCCACGCTGTCCGGACGGGCCTGCTGGCCCATAGCGAACAGGTTCTGGGCGCTCATGCCGCCCATACCGCCTGCACCGGCTGCCATGCCCATGCCCATAAAGCCGGTCATGGCACCGGCGGTGTTGCCGGCGGCGGTCTTCATGGCGTCGATCTGACCACCCACCAGACGGGCGGCAGCGGTGGTGGGATCGGTGGTCATGGCGTTCTCTTCCCACTCGGTGATCTTCTTCTGCTGCTCCTCCGGGATGGACAGGGAGTTGATGTTGAAGGAAAACACCTCGATGCCGCGCTTTTTGCGCCAGACGCTGGACAGCTGCTCGTTGAGCGCCTCGGAGATCTCCAACGTGTGGGCGGGGATCTCGTAATACTGCACCTTGTTGGCCGAAAGGGTGGCAAGGGCAGGCTGCAGGGCGTTCATCAGCTCGCTCTTCAGCCGGGGTGCAATCTCGGATGCGTCATACTGGGTGGAGACGTTGCTGCACACGTTGGTGTAGAACAGCAGCGGGTCGCAGATGCGGCAGGTGAAGCTGCCGTTGCACCGCAGGTTCACCGAGAGCTTGTAGCCCCGCTCCTCGCTGACCACCACCCGGAAGGGGATGGGGGTGGCAGTGCCGTACAGGATCTCGCCCAGCTCCTTGGTGTTGATGTAGTACACGCGCTGATCCTTGCCGGTGTCGCCGCCGTAAGTAAAGCGCTTGGCCACGGTCTGGAATGTTTCCGCCAGACTGTCGCCGAAGTTACCGGTAAAAACGCTTGGCTCGGTAGAAGCATCGAAGGTGAACTCGCCCGGCTCAGCGCACACCTCCACCACGCGGCCCTGCTCCACGATGAGCATGCACTGTCCGTCTGCCACGGCGATGCCGCTGCCGTTGGTGATGATGTTGTCCTCGCCGTTGTTGGAGCTGCGGCGGGAGGTGCGCTTCTGGCCCTTGACCATCAGCACATCCTTGTCCAGAGAATCGCAGTAGAAAAATTCCTTCCACTGGTCTGCAAGGGTTCCGCCCAGTGCGCCCATACCTGCTTTGATAAGACCCATAGTAATTTCCTCCTGTTATTTGTTTGTTGTAAGCGACAACGCTTTGTCATCGCATTGCGTTCGGTTTCGGTCACGGTACAGGGGTTAGATCTGGGGAGTCGTTTTTCCAGTAAATGGGACGCGTATCCCGGTCAAACAGCACTTCTCCGGCGCGGTATTTCAGGCTGCAGCCGCTGGGGCTGCCGTCATCGTTCAGCAGAATGGCCCAGAACTCGCACGGCTTGCCGTTCTGATCGGTCAATGTAAAATACAGCTCAGTGCCGTCCTCGGTGCGGCCCTGCGTTCCCTCTGCGGTGCCGGTCAGAATGCCGCTCCACCCGTCCCATTCCACGCTCATACAGCAGCTGCCGTCCGGCAGGAAGGTCATCCAGCGGATACCCTTTGCGGACTCGTCTCCGGCGTGGTATGTTCCCCACAGCCTGCGGGGAATGGCGGTGTAGCCGATGTCGTCCCATGCCTCGGTGCGTTGAAAAACGTACCAGACCTCACTGCCCTTTTTGAGGCCGGTGGACTGCATCCGCAGCGAACCGTCCTCCATCATGGAGATGGTCCAGCGGCTTCTGCCGTCCTCGCTGAGGCTTGTCAGGTTCCAGCCCTGACTTTTTTCCCCGTCCCAGCCGGTCACAGTGCCGGCATTCAGCTCTCCGGTGCGGGTCTCGGCAGCGGACTGGATCTGCGGGCTGACGTATGTTTCCCGGATGAAGGAGACGGTCACCGTGCCGGTGATCTCGGCCTTTTCCAGCCGCAGGGTGCAGCTTTCGTTGCGGTCGGCGGGGGCATAGCTTTCACCCTGCGTCACCGCCGTGACTGCCATCCACTCGGCCAGCACCTGCTGCTCCCAGTCCTGCGGCAGCGGCTGCGCGTCCAGCGGGATGGTTGGGGCATCGTTCACAAACTCTTCCTCGGACGCGCTGAGCCTGTGGACCACGAAGGAAATGTTCCCCGATTCGTCCAGCGAAAAAGGCAGCTCGTCCAGCGAAGTCCACCATGCGGTGTTTCCCTTTTTCAGGCTGCCGGCGGGCAGCAGTCCTCTCTCGATGGCGGCTTGACGGTCCAGCTCATCCCGGCGCTTCACATCACGGTACAGCGCTTCTTCCAGCGCGGCGGGGTCTGCCCCCATGCGCTGCAGCATCTGGGTGACGGTCAGCTGGTTTCCGCTGGCAAAATCGAAGCACCAGCCGTCGTAGAAGGGGGCATCGGTACCTCCGTAGCTGCTGCTGACCACAAGGCTGACACAATCGTCATACCAGCTTGCTTCCCAGTTCATTTCAATGCTGAAATCCCACACGGCCGGGTCGGCCGCCGCCGGGCAGTCTACATACTCCTGCACATCGTATTCGTAGTACTGGGCGATCTCGGCGTTGATGCGGGCGGCGTCGGCGCTGTCGCTTTCCAGCCGGGGCAGATGGATGTTCAGTCGGACCTTGCCGCCATTCTCTGCCTGCACCACCTTTTCAAGGGTGTACTGCTCGGTGATCGCCGCGGTGGCGTGCATGGAATCCGGCGGGGTCGATTTCAGCTCCCGGCTGCCAGCCGGGCGGGCAGAGGCTGCGGTCTTTGCCCCGCAGCCTGCCAGCAGCGCCGCCAGCAAAGCCGCCAGCGCGCCGCACAGTGCCAGGTGTTTCATCTTGCACCTCCTGCGCGTTTATCAGCCGTAGCTGTGGGTCAGCACCAGCGGGACCGTTTCGTTCGTCAAGGGGTTCTGCCCGCTCAGGGGGGTAAGGATCAGGCAATCAATGCGATAATCAAGCTTCAATGCAGCGCTGAACGCAACCCATTCCGGGCCGTTTTCGGTGTCGCGGACAAGAGAGAAGCCCAGTGCGGTGCCGTCCGGGGTAGCGCCCAGATAGGTGACAGCACCCTGATAGAAATAGCGGTTGTTGTGGGTAGCCAACTGGCAGCCGCCGCCTGAATTCAGGTCCAGCCAGCACCAGTTCTCCCCTTCCCCAAGGCTGAAGCTGCCGGTGGAATCTACCTGCTGCGGGCTGTTCCACTCAGCAGTCAGGGGGGCAAGCTCTGTTTCCGTACCGTCTGCACACAGCAGGCTGACCTCGGCGTCCCGCAGCGCCAGCGCAGTGCCGTTGTTGGCAATATAGATGGGGTCGGCACAGAGCAGGCTCTGCCCATACAGCAGGCAGCGCAGCACATCCACGTACTCCACAAAACCGTCCTCGGTAAGCAGGTAGACCACAGGGTGGAAGGACGCGCCCAGCTCACCGATGCACACATCTACATAATTATTATAGGCGTTGCGGATGGGCAGGGTGACATCGCCGTCCAGACGGATATCATAATCCTCTGCCCATGCGACGATCTCGGGGGTGTGTTTGATGGTAACGGTGCGGATGTCGCCGTCCAGCAGCACCGAAACGCTTCCGTAGGTATCGGTAAGCACCGGCGTTTTGGCAGGGGCGGCGGAGGTCAGCGGAAGCTCCACCTCCAGCGGCCGCCAGCCGCTGCCGGCGGTAGTGTGGTATCCGGCAACAAGGGTGACGGTATTTTCGTTTTTCAGCAGCACGGTCAGGTTTTCCAGCCCGTTGTCCCGCAGGGTATCGGCGCGCATCCCGGAAAGCATGCCGCTTTCCCGCAGGGAATCGTAATATTCCTGCTGCACCATGTTGCGGTCAAAGGTCTGTATGGCGGCGCGGTACACTGCAAGCTGCGTCTCGTCCGGGTCCAGTCCCATGCGCATGAGCAGCTCGGTGACCGAAAGCTTGTGCCCGGCGGCAAAATCGAAGCACCAGCCCTGAGAATAGATGGGGTCTGTACCGCCGTAGTAGCTGCTCACCACAAGGCTTACGCAGTCGCCGTACCAGTAGGCGTCCCAGTCGATGTAAGTCTGCGAGCACCATTCGTCCTGCGACACCTCAGCCTGCGGATAGCTTTCATAATCCCGATATTCCGCCGCATACTTGGCGGCAAGCTCATCGTTGAGATAGGCGGCGTCCGGGCTGTCGCACACCAGCTGCGGCACATGGATGGTCAGCTTCTGTGCGCTGCCGTACTCGTCCCGGAAGGTCTTTTCCAGCGTGAACTGCTCCGTGATCCGTTCCTTTTGGGCGGTAAGCGCCGGGGCATTCTGGCTGTTGCCGGTGCTCTGGCTGCTGCCGGTGCTCTGGCTGGCGGCAGCGGAGCCGGAGCTGCTTTTTGTGCCGCCACACCCGGCCAGCACCAGCGCGGCAGCCAGCACCAGCGCGGTAAGGCGTTTGTGTTTCATGGTCGTTCTCCTGTGTTCTCAGCCGTAGCTGCGGGTCATTTGCAGCTGGGTCTCGCCCTCGGCAAAGGGGTTTTGCCCGTCGATCATGGTCAGGGTCAGGTTCTCGTTGTACAGGTCGTTCTTGAACGCCGCCACAAAGTCGAGCCCCGCATCGGTAAAGATGGCCAGCACCATGCCCTCGGGCACCACGCCCAGATACGCTGCGTCGCCCTGATCGATGCGGCTGTTGTTCTGCACGCCCAGCTGAACGCTGCCGTCGCTGCTAAGCTCCAGCCGTTTTCGCCGGTGTAGTTGAAGGAGCCGGTGATGGAATAAGGGATATCCTGCACGCTCCACTCTGACGACAGGTCAGCCAGCTCCAACACAGAGCCATCCTTCCGGCGCAGGTTCACCTTGCTATTGCCGCTGCGCTCCAGCGACACGCCGTTGTTGGCAATGTAGATTGGGTTCTGACAGATCATGGCGTTTCCGAACAGAAGGCAGCGCAGCACATCTACATACTCCACCACGCCATCTTTGGTCAGCAGATAGACCACCGGGTGGAAGACCGAGTCGGTCTGCTGACCGATGCACACGTCCACATATTCATTGTAAGAGCCAAGGATCGGGTAGGTGCGCGCCTGCTCCAGCCGGAGGTTGAGCTCGGTGTCCCAGGTGGCGGTCTTGGGTGCAGGGCTCAGGGTGATGGTGGCCTGCGTTCCTTCCAGCTGCACCTGCACACCGTCGTAGGCGTCAGTCAGCACCGGCTGCGCCTGCGGCTGGGCAGCGGTCTGCAGCGGGATCTCCATATCCAGCTGCTGCCATCCCGCTTCGGACGCGTAGCTGTATCTGCCCCGAATCACCAGCTGATTTTGCTCCGGCAAAAGCAGGCAAAGGTTTTCCAGTTCATTGTATTCCAGCGTGTCCATCCGCATTTGCGACAGTTCTCCGTCGAGACGCCAGCTGTCGTAATATGCGCCCTGCGCCATCTCCCGGTCAAAGGTCTGCATGGCCTGCCGCTGCATCTGCTGCTGCACGGTGTCCGGGTCCAGACCCATACGCTGCAGCATCTCGGCTGTGGTGATCTGCTGGCCGGTGGCAAAATCGAAGCACCAGCCGCTGTAAAACCACGGGGCGGTGCCGCCATAGCGGTCGTGCATCACCAGACTGACGCAGTCGCCGTACCAGTAGGCATCCCAGTTCACACCGATCTGCGGGTACTCACTGCCCGGCTGTCCGGCCTCCTCGTAGGCCTCATATTCCCGGAAATGTGCCGCATAGATGTCGTTCAGCTCCTCGTTGATGGAGGCGGCGTCCGGGCTGTCGCATTCCAGCTTGGGCACATGGACGGAAATGTACTGCCCCGTGTCCGCCTCCCACACGCCCGAAACGTTCTTTTCCAGCGTGTACTGGTCGGTGATGCGCTCCTTCTGGGCTGTCTGCACCGCTGCGGCTGCGGCGCTTTGGGAAGCTGCGCCGGAGCTTTGGTCGGCAGCGGCGCCGGAGCCTGCGGGAGCAGCGGCGCCGCCGCAGCCGGTCAGCCAGAGAGCCGCCGCCAGAACCACAGCAGCAAAACATTTGTGTTTCATGGGGGTGCTCCTTTCGATAAAGCCCCGGGCACAGGGGGAGTGTGCCCGGGGCAAAAGGGGGTGTCCGTATCAGCGGGGCCGCTGTGCTCAGGCGGTCTTCCCTCCCTCGGCAACGACTGCGACCCAGTAGGTTGCACTGCCGTACTCGAACACATGGATGCCCACCAGCTTGACCAAAGGCGATTTCAGCTGTTCCAGAGCAGGATCGCCCGTTTGGGCCATCAGCTGTTCTCCCATCAGCTTTGCATCGTCCTGGCATACGTATCTCGGGGCAGCCTTATATGTACCCTCGCTCACCTCGTTCATAGACAGGCCGATCGGCTGGTACAGTTCCGCATTTTTGTAGCCAAGTATTGCCTTGTGAGCTTCAGCAAATGCATCCTTGCTTTCACCGAGTGGTTTGTTCGACAGAATGATCTTCGCCACTTCTTCTGCTGCTTTATTCAGGCCGCTATCCAGCGTAAGCGGGGACAGCTTTCCACGGTAGAGATTGAGTGCTTCCAGCACTTTAGCGTCCTTGGGTGTAGCGGGGACGGCGGGGGCGGAGGACCCGCCGCCGCAGCCTGCCAGCGAGAGCGCCACAACGGCTGCGCCGGTAAGGGTGAGGAATTCGCGTCTGTTCATCTTTTTCATGGGGTGCTCCTTTCTGTTGGTCCCCCTGCTTTTTAGGGGGCTTTGGTTTTGGTATTCTCTGCACTTGCAGTCCGCTCCATCTTATGCTATCCTTATGAATAGAATCCGCAGTTGCCCGTTGACACGTTTTGTGCACAGCGACAGGCTTTCTGCACCGGCGCAGGACTTTTTCTGGTTGTACTGTACCATACCCGGGAAAAAATTGCCCCCTCAGAAAAGCCGTTTTTGGGGGGCAATTCCAAAAAAATTTTTGGGGTTTTGGGGCTTCCCCCTCAAAAAATCCCCCCAAAAAGCCCAAAATTGGGGGGATTTTGGGCTGTTTCCCACCAAAACAGGCAGTTGCAGCCCTGCCTGTGCCGGTTTTCCCCCTCTGGCTGCAATGTGTGGAAAGGAATCATGAAAAATGGAACGAAGGACATTTTTGAAGCTTGCGGCGCTCGTCCCCGGTCTGGCACTTGCGGGCTGCGGCGGCAGCAAGACCCTGCTCTCGCCCAAGGACCCCACCATGCTCAGCATCTGGCATGTGTACGGCGAACAGGCCGACTCGCCCATGAACCGCCTGCTGACCGAGTTCAACGACACGGTGGGCAGAGAGAAGGGCATCCTGCTCAACGTGACCAACATGACCAACAGTGCCGCCATCGGCGGCCAGCTGCAGGACGCCAAGGCCGGCAAGCCCGGCGCGCTGGACCTGCCGGACCTGTTCTCGGCCCATTCCGCGGACGCCAGCGCTCTGGGCATTGAGAACCTTGTGGACTGGAACGACTGGTTCACCGCCGAGGACATGGCGGCCTATGTACCCGGCTTTGTGCAGGACGGCATCATTGACGGGAAGCAGGTGGTGTTCCCGGTGTCCAAATCCACCCAGCTCATCTTTTTGAACGGCTCCCAGTACGCCCGGTTTGCGGCGGACACCGGGGCGCAGCTTTCCACCCTTGCCACATGGGACGGCTTTTTTGAAATGGCGGGTGCCTACCGGCAGTGGTCGCAGGGCAAGCCCTTCTGCGCGCTGGATTACCCCCTGCGTCTGGTGGAGCTGAACGCGCTGGAGCAGGGCAGCGGTGAGCTGTACAAGGGCAGCTGGTACGATCTGACCAACGAGACCTTCCGCGCTTCGTGGATGGAGTTTGCCCGGGCGCTGGTGCAGGGCGATATTCTGATCTCGGACCTGTACTCCAACACGCAGGTGATGACCGGCGAGACGCTGGCGGGTCTTGGCAGCTCTGCGGCCATCCTTTACTACAATGATTTCGTCACCTACCCGGACAACACCACCGAGCCCACCGACCTGCTGCTGGCTCCCCTGCCCCACGCCGCAGGCACCGCCACGCCCCTGATGCCGCAGGCCGGTGTGGGCCTGTGCGCCTTCAAGACCACCGACCAGAAAGCCGAAGCCGCCGCCGTGTTCCTGCGCTGGCTCACCGAACAGCAGCGCAATCTGGAATTTGCCGCCGATACCGGCTACATGCCGGTGTCCAGCGCCGCCTTTGACGCCATTGCGGACTATCCCTTTGAGCAGCAGAGCTATCAGCGGCTGTACGACGTCTACAACGAAATGCGCATCCAGAACACCCCCCTGTCCGAACCGGGCATCGTAGGGTACCACGCCAAGGCCAAAACCTTGTACGACAGCCTGCGCCAGCGCCAGAAGGACTACCCCCAGCGCCTTGCGGGCGGCGAAACGCTGGAAGCCCTTGCCGAGGAAACATGGCAGCTGCTGTGTGACAATGCCTGAGCCTGCCGCTCAGCCGGAAAGGAGGGACTTTGATGCACTTTGTTGACCGGCACCGTGAAAAGATCCGCCAAAGCCCCATGAGCAGCCGGCTGCTGTGGGCCTGCCTGCTGCTGGTGGTGCTGCTGGTGTTGACCTTTGGTGCGGCACTGTTCCTGTTTGCCAGCCTGCACAACACCGAAAAGGACATCAGCCGCAGTCTGCAGATCCAGTTTTCGGTGTTCCAGAACGATATGGAGCGCTATTTTGACCAGCTGGCGGTCATGGGCGTGAACCTGTCCGAGGACATGAGCGCAGAGGTGGACAAGGAGCTTGCTCTGCGGCAGATGTCCTTTGCCCAGCTGAACGACTCCCCCGAGGTGCTGAACGCGCTGGAGGAGAAAATGATCGAGCCGCTGTGCCGCCGTCTGCGCCAGACCGGCTGTTCCGGTGTTTTTGTGCTGCTGGATGCCACCGTCAACACCCGCATGGAGGGAGCAGAGCATTCCCGCGCCGGGCTGTATGTGCAGAAAAGCGGTGCCGACACCCCCACCGTGCCCCTGCTGCTGTACCGGGGCAGTGCGGAGGTGGGCAAGGACCACAGCGTAATGCCCCACCGCAAGTGGCGCATGGAGTTCCAGACCGACCAGTTCCCGGACTACGACCGCTGGATGACCCCCGGCAGCGCCCCGCTGTACCAGTCTTACACGCTGACCGAGCGGTTCGAGCTGCCCGGCACCTCGGAGGAGGTGCAGTTGTTTTTGCTGCCCCTGCGGGGGCGGGACGGCACGATGTACGGGCTGTGCGGCTTTGAGATCAGCGAGAGCTACTTCAAGCAGAACTTTGCCCAGCCCACCGGCTTTGACCGGCTGAGCTGCCTGTTGGCCCCGGCGGGAGACGGCCTTGCCGCCGATGCCGCCCTCAGCAGCGGCACCACCGGCGGCTACTACCATGCCCCCCGGAACACGCTGATGCTGCGCAGCATGGGCGGCGGGCTGACCCAGTTGACCGGCCCCGACAGTGACTATGCGGGCATCTCCCAGCTGTGCCGCCTGAGCGAGAGCCAGTCCTACCGGCTGGCGGTGTGCATCCCCATGGCAGACTACCGGAGACTGGTCTTTTCCGGCAATCTGCAGATGCTGCTCATCGGCCTTTTCATCGCCTTTTTCGTGGTGTTCTGCTGCATGAACTTCCACCGGCGCATCCTCTCGCCGGCGTTCCGGCAGTTCGAGGAGGACCGGCGGGAGTCCCGGCGGCGGATGGACGAGCTGCAGCTGGAACGCCAGCAGATGCAGACTGAGCTGTCCCGGCTGGCGGACGTGTGCCGCAACGAGTCGGTGCCCGATGCCTTCCAGACCTTTGTTGCGGGCATCCCCACCCTGACCAAGACCGAACGCCGCATCTTTGACGGCTACGCCGCCGGGCTGCGCACCCGGGAGATCGCGCAGCAGCTGGACATCAAGGACAGCACCCTGCGCTTCCACAACAAGAACATCTACGACAAACTGGGTGTCAGCTCCCTCAAGCAGCTGCAGCAGTTCGTGGCGATCCTGAACTCCGGCAGCGGCAGCGCCCCGGACGAAAGCGGCCCCAAGAAGGCCCGCTGAATGGAACATTCCCGCGCCGCAGCTTTCACCGGAAGCAAGCAAAAATGAAGGGGCCATTGCAAAATAGCCCCAACGAAAAAAATGAGATAGACTTCCCCGAGAGGGGTTGTCTATCTCATTTTTTGTTGTAA
>OCGZ01001280.1_pt1 | contig 10149 bp, 7 predicted proteins | sample 1538711 | NCBI WGS metagenome assembly OCGZ01 (sample SAMN04571720, study PRJEB22368) | human gut metagenome | biome: human gut; material: stool | host: Homo sapiens | place: Luxembourg | collected 2012-08-17
CGGCTTAATATAGCGGGAATATTGTCCCATTCCATAGTATTTTTTGGTTAATACGATCTTTTCCTGATTATGATCCGCTACGGCAATTCCCCAGAATCCATTTTTATCAAGATCCTTATATTCTTCAGCAGATTTACTGTCAGCATCGTATTTGTTATTGGCATCGACATGAATGTCAATTGCATCCCAAAGAACCCAGGCAGAAGGCATCAGGTAATTTAACTGTCCTGTCATATTTTTTGATAAACCTAAGGCAGCACTCATCTCCTGCGCGTTGGTTCCTTCACTATAAGAACCATCTACTTCTGACATCCAAAGATTGACTCCTAAATCCTGTGCAGCCTGTCTGGTATAAGCGGCACTGGATTTGTTATAGGTATAACAATGGATATCCATTCGGTCTAACATGCTTTGGGAGGTACTGTCTATTTTGGAAAAGAATGCATTGGTATCTGTTGTGCTTGAGTAGTCACATCCCGCAAGGACCATATCATTTAATCCGTTTGTGAGCATGGCGTTTTTCACAACTGGCAATAAAGCAGAAATGGAATCCGGCTCTATTTTACAGCCCTCCTGCTTGGAATTTAAAGCTGTCCAACCACCGGAAGGCTCGTTCATCGGTTCTAAACTTGATAACGAATAGCCCTTTTCTTTCAAATGTTTTGTGACATCCGTTAAATATTTTGCAAATGCAACATGACAATCACTTCTGAGATTTTCAGCAGAATTGACTCCTCCGGAAGAGCAGCCGCTGTTTGTCATAAAGTATGGAGGGGAATTGGAAAAAGCTTCTCCAAGGAAATTTTCTCCTGCTTTTTTGGCTGCCTTCATTAACACATTTAACTGGTTCTTGTCGGCATTCCAGTCATAATTCCAAGCATAACCGGCAGTCAGATCGTATTGATCAAACTGTTCCCCTTCTTCTTTGGTTGTGATCTTCGTTGGATTTACGGCATATCCGGGAATTTTGGAATCAGAACGTGTAATATGATCATGAGAAGGATCATCTCCGCCACCGATATTGTATCTGCCGATCGTCATTCCCAGCCCCTTTTCTTTATCGTAGAAAGCATCAGTTGCCTGCTCAGAGAGAGTGTTGCTATAGCCTACACGGTTTGCCCACCAGCAAAGGCTTGTACCAAACCCCTGAAATTCGCCATAACTGTTATGATTTGTATCATGAAATGTAGAACGATTCGTCGGATCAACAGAAATTACTGTTTTTTCCGCTGCCTTTACTTTTCCGTTGTTAGTGTTACAAGTTGTATGCACATTGCATAGGACAGAAAGTGTCAGACTTCCTATTAGTGTCGTGGCGATTACTTTTCGAAATAGTGTTTTGCTCAAATTCTTTCACCTTTCCTTTCTTTTTTATTGTGTCTAGCATATCTAAAATACACTTGATGAATATAGAAATTATTTGCAAATAGTTTCCTATAGAGTTATTTTATAATATCGTATATAATTATCCTATACACAATTTACTCTTTGGTTTGTCTTATTTCTACTTTTTGTTGAAACAGGAATATTTCTGTGACAATAGCAGATCAAACCATTTTTTGTGATTATGTTGCTTTTACAATGTCTTAGAATGTTAGAAAAAGGAGAGAGAATATGCATCCACCAGAGAAAACATTTTTTCAACAGAATATTTATTTTTCGGCTGATATGAAGCATTTACCAGAGATTGTTTTGATCGATGATGTAACCATCTCATCACCCTATGTACATTATCGGAGAAAACCGGAAGAATACATCCTTTATTATATTTATGATGGTGAAATGTATCTTACAGAAGGTGATACATCCTATGTATTGACAAAAGGAGACATTCTGCTCTTAGATCCGAAGCGTGTTCATTATGGAAGAAAGACATCGACTTGTCATTATCTGTATTTGCATTTTCGGTGGGATGATCTGAAAGAGGAGAGTATTCAGGCAGATCATCTATTGCATTTTCGTAAAAGTCTGCGGGAGCAGAATTCATTATTTGATGCTGCCAATGCAGGTGGTGACCGGCTTATCCTGCCTAAATACCGGAAGGTATCGAAACGTTCGGATGGAAAGATCAGGTTTCTACTCGAACAGATGCAAAGCCAGTTTCACAATGGCATGGAATACCGTCAGGAGATGACAGCAGCATTGTGTCTTCAATTCTTTATAGAATATGCCAGAATTTTGAATGATCAATATAGTGAGAATACAACTAAAAATATGGACCAGACGATCAGCAACATTATTACATATATCTACCGGTATTACCCGGATGAAATCACAAGCCGGGACATTTCTCGTAGAATGCATGGTAACTATAATTATATCAATCGGAAATTTAAGGAATACACTGGAAGGACGATCATGAATTTTCTGAACGAATATCGTGTCTACAGAAGCAGAGAATTGCTGGCAACCGGATTATATACTCATAAACAGATTGCAGCCGAAGTGGGATTTTGCAATGAATTTTACTTTTCACGCGTATTTAAAAAGGTAATAGGGATCAGTCCGAGTGTATATGCAAAAGGTGTAAATAGAAAGGAAACCATCTAGTGGATTGGGATGAAAGGAAGAAGTGTATAATGTGGTAACGGTAAATATGAATGATGTGACAGCACAGAAGTCCTTAAGAAGTCTGTCTGCATGGACGGATTCGAATTTTTCAAAACACAAAACACGGAAAAGCACAGACATCCTGCCTGCTGCATAAGATATAGAGATATCATGTAGAGGTGTCGCAAATGCAGTCTTTTCCAAAGCCACTTAGTGCGAAAGAAGAAAAGGAATGCATCGCAAGGTGCCGGCAGGGAGATCAAAAGGCAAGACAATGTCTGATAGAGAAAAATTTGCGGCTTGTTGCCTATATAGCGAAGAAATATAATGTCGGAGATAAAGATATGGATGATCTGATATCGATCGGGACGATTGGTTTGATCAAAGGGATTGATACATTTGATGAAACAAAGAATATCCGCTTAGCGACATACGCTGCAAGATGCATCGACAATGAATTGCTTATGATGTTACGTGCAGAGAAAAAGAAAGCAAAAGATGTCTATTTATACGACTCGATCGGCTCGGATAAAGAAGGCAATGAGATCAATCTTTTTGACATTATAGAATATAAAGATGAAGATGTCGTAGAAAGGCTGATGGTAAATGAACGTGTTGGAAGACTCGGAAAGATCATGGAAGAAACATTGAGTGGCAGAGAAAAGACAATTCTGATCATGCGGTATGGGCTTGATGGAAAAAAAGAAAAAACACAGCGGGAAATTGCTAAGTTATACGGCATTTCCCGCTCTTATGTTTCCCGGATCGAAAAAAGAGCATTAGGAAAGCTTCGTAAGAAATACGAAGAGATCGAAAATGCCTCTGCTAAAAGGAAATAGAATACAAAGAGATCGAGAATGCCTCTGCCAAAAGAAAATAGAATACAAAGAGATCGAGAATGCATTTGCCGTTATGAGTAGCGGAAAATATGTATTTTTCTGAGAAGCCGGTATCTTGTATGGCTTTTGTAAATATGTTAAGATAAAACAGTATGAAAATAATTGGGAGAGTGGTTTTCATATGGCAACAGAAGAGAGCATTTCTTGCCGGAAGTAAGGAGTGTGATCGAAAAGAAAGCGCAATTTTTGACGGAAATTAAGAAGTGTGATCGAAAAGAAAGCGCAGCAGAAAGGAGTTTCGCACATAGCGGGAAGAATATGACATATATAGAAGAATATAAAGAAGGAAATAAATTTTTTGGTATTTATTTATGCAAATCAAAACAGGTTTTAAAGACAAAAGCAGGTAAGACATATTATTCTCTTTTGCTACAGGATAAAACCGGTGTGATCGATGCAAAAGTCTGGGAATTGAATAATGGCATCGCAGATTTTGATGCAATGGATTTTATTATGACAGATGGCTCGGTGACCTCTTTTCAGGGCAGTCGTCAGGTCAATGTGACACGGATCCGTAAGGCGCAGGAAGGGGAATATGATCCGGCAGAATATATTCCTGCATCCAAATATGACCGTGAAGAAATGTATCAGGAATTAGTCGGATATATCAACACGATTCAGGAGCCGCATTTGAAACAGCTTACTTGTAAATATTTTGTAGAAGATGCAGAGTTTATCAAGGAGTTTAAGCAGCATTCGGCAGCAAAATCCGTTCATCATGGATTTGTAGGCGGATTGTTGCAACATACACTTGCAGTTACGAGAATGTGTGATTTCTTTGCTAAGAATTATCCGATCCTTGATCGCGATCTTTTAATCACGGCAGCTATTTTTCATGATATCGGAAAGATCTGGGAATTATCGGACTTTCCATCGAATGATTATACCGATGAGGGACAGTTACTTGGACATATTTTCCTTGGCGCAGAGCTGATCGGCAGAGAGGCCGAAAAGATTCCGGGCTTCCCGGAAGTGCTTGCAAGAGAACTTAGACATTGTATTCTGGCACATCATGGAGAACTGGAATATGGATCACCTAAGAAGCCTGCAATGGCAGAGGCAATGGCTTTGAATTTTGCCGATAATGCAGATGCGAAGTTAGAGACCATGACCGAAGTATATGACAAAGCAGAGCCGACAACAGAATGGCTTGGCTATAACCGTTTATTAGAGTCGAATGTAAGACAAAGTTCAGGGTACATACAAAAAAGAAAATAACGCAATAGAATAGAACGCAGGAAGCACCTTGAAAGCGATTCAGGGTGCTTTTTCATGGAATAGGAAACTGTTCGTGCAATAGTGGTATATTAACAAGAATTGCTTTAGCAATTCTTGGAGTGCAAAGCACTGGCTTTGCACTTATTATCATGGAAAGGAGGTTGTTATGGCAAAAAAGAATAGGAAGAGTAAAGACATTGTCTGTCAGAAAAACGATGAGCTGGAAGTAGATATTATTGATATGGGAACCGAAGGAGAGGGCATTGGAAAAGTAAAAGGGTATCCTCTCTTTGTAAAGGATGCCGTGATCGGTGACCGGGTTCGTGTAGTTGTTATGAAGACAAAGAAGAATTATGGATATGCCAGACTTTTAAAGATTGTGAAAGCTTCTCCATCCCGTGTGGAACCGAAATGCCCTGTGGCAAGACAATGCGGTGGCTGCCAGTTACAGCATTGTTCTTATGAAAAGCAGACAGAATGGAAAGAGCAGAAAGTGAAAAACTGCCTTGAGCGGATCGGTGGATTTTCGCTGGAAGGCTCTACGATCGAGGTAGAGCCGATCCTGCGGATGGACGAACCATATCATTATCGTAATAAAGCACAATTTCCTGTCGGCACAGACAAAGAGGGAAATCCGGTGGCTGGTTTTTATGCAGGAAGATCGCATTCGATCATTGCAAATACGGATTGTAACATTCAACATCCATGCAACAAAGAAATTGTGGATACCGTCTTGCAATTTATGAAAGATTATGGAATCCTAGCGTATAATGAGGGAACACATACCGGGCTTGTCCGCCATATCCTGACCAGAGTAGGTGCTGTGACCGGAGAAGTGATGATCTGTCTTGTGATCAATGGAAAGAAAATGCCACACGACAAAGAACTTGTTGACAGATTGCTAAATTGTTCGTGGAATAACAAAACTGCTGTAAACACAACTATTGCCACGAACCTTGCAAGCAATACAACTACTACAACTGTTACAAATAACAAGACTGCTATAAACGCAACTGTTGCCACGAATATTGCAGGCGATACAAACACAACACTTACGATCAAAAGCATCTGCCTGAATTATAATGAAGAAAAGACAAATGTCATTCTCGGACAAGATATTCAGGTGCTTTATGGTGAAAAATATATTGAAGATTATATTGGTGATATCAAATACCGTATTTCACCACTTTCTTTCTATCAGGTCAATCCGGTACAGACCAGACGATTGTATCAGACAGCATTGGAATATGCCGATTTGAAAGGTGGCGAAGTGGTATGGGATCTATATTGCGGAATCGGAACGATCTCACTTTTTCTGGCACAAAAGGCAGCTCATGTCTGCGGTGTTGAGATCGTGCCACAGGCGGTTGAAGATGCGAAAGAGAATGCACGACTGAATCATTTCGAAAATGCAGAGTTCTTCGTGGGGGCAGCGGAAGATGTTGTTACAAAGCAGTACCAAAAGAGCAACGGAAGCCTGAAAGCAGATGTTGTAACATTAGATCCGCCACGTAAAGGCTGTGACGAAAAGCTTTTAGAAACTGTGATCGCTATGGAACCAGAGCGGATTGTATATGTAAGTTGTGATCCGGCAACACTTGCCAGAGATCTGCGATTCCTGTGCGACAGAGGATATGAACTCAAAAAAGTGCGTCCGTGTGATATGTTCGGACACAGCTATCATGTGGAGACAGTCTGTTTGCTGTCAAGAAAAGATAAATAAGGGCTGAAAAGCGGTTTGTTCCCGGGCTTTTTGTAAGGTTGGTATCACCAGAGAAACCTTGCAAAAAGCTCGGTTGTGATTGCTTTAAGATATATGCTTAGCTTGCATTTATAGTTAAAAAGTTGTAAATAACTGCATCACTTTAACACATCATTACGTTATATAGAGTAGAACACTTTATAAAAAAGTGCGTGAAAAAGGTAAAGATGTGCATTGAAAAAGGAAGAGAATGGAGGAAAGAGAACGGCAAAAGCTGATTTTGAAAGGAGTGAGCAGTATGAAGAAAAGTGTAAAGAAAAATATCATTATTTTAGCAATATGTATGGGTGCAACTTTTTGTTGTTCTGGTTGTACAAGCAAAAAGCAGACAATTGCAAAGGATGGAGCGGTGACAATGAGCGCTGTTTTGACCGAAGATGATAGCACTACCGTAGAGTGTACTATCATCAATAAAACCAAAAAAGACATTGTGACCGGGGAAGAGTATTCTTTATGGGTTTTAAAGGATAAGTCTTTTGTTGAAGTACCTTTATTACCGGAAGCCGGAGGTTTCAATTTATCGAGCAAGGATATTTTGTCCGGAGATGAATATAGTTTTAGGGCATATATTGAGAAATATTATGGAAAATTAGAAGTAGGTCATTACAGAATAGTAAAAGAATATACGGAGAAAGACGGCAAGAAAGATACGGACAAAGAGAACGTTTCGGCTGAGTTTGATCTATCCTGATTGTTCGTATACATCTTTCATCAAGAGTGTACCGGCCAATACTTATAAATACATCAATTTGCAAAGTTCCTTTCCTGTGGCGGTTTCAAAAATATGACCAAGTGCGTGCTTTGCAGAGCTTTTTGGAAGATTATCTTCATATTGATTGACAAGATAATCTGCTTCTAGCAGAATGCGGTAATCGATACCGTTAACATCCGTATATGTGTGGTGATGACCGACAAGGTAGCATACACGGTCAATGACAGTGGTATCAAAATTAAGGCGTTCTAATAGTTGTCTCGCGATTGCGGGACCTTCCAGTTCCTGTAGTTTTCCATTACATTTTCCGTATTTTTCTTCGGCGGATTTGATTCCGATATCATGTACAAGAGCGGCAGCCTCTAAGGTGAAAAGAGTATCAGATGTTAGTCCTTCCTGCGTACCGATATATTTTGCATAGGCATGTACTTTAGTAAAATGCTGTATCCTTTTTGGGTCATTATGATAATAACGCATCATTTCTAAATTTAAAGAAGATAATAGATCCATGGTCATAGCCATCCTTTCTTATCAAAATATCAAATAAAACAGTTATAACAATTTTTTCAATCGAATATGAAGAATAGTAATAATGCTACGCTGCATACAAAATAATTATAACGTGGACAGTGTTATTTGAAAAGGAACAGATGACAAATTATATGTTTTTTGTTCTGGGTATGTTTTCTATCATATGGTTTTGTATATAGAAAAGTTTTTTTTGATCATTCAATCGTCAAGCTTCCACCTGCAAAAGGAGATAATGAGATTATAGAATGAGGAATAAAAAACTGGTAAGATTAAAATTCCGTACAAGAATTTAGTAAATTTATGATGTAGAATTTAGTGAATTTATGATGTAGTCTTTACTTCCGGACATAAATATGATATAAATTAAAAGATACGCAGAAAATCGGATAAAAGCAAAAGCAGATCGTAGTGATAAAACCGTTCCTTCTATGTGGCAGGAACGGTTTTTCCATGGGAAAAAGCAGATTGGCCGGTCGAGACCGGACGAGCGGATATTGTCAGGGGTTGCATTGTCACAAGTTGTTAGAGTAGAAATGAGGAAATATATGAATTTTGAAGAGTTGAATTTAGATCCGAAGATTATGAGAGCAGTTACCGAGATGGGGTTTGAACAGGCAAGTCCGATTCAGGCAAAGTCGATTCCGATCGCAATGGAAGGAAAAGACATGATCGGTCAGGCACAGACCGGAACCGGTAAAACAGCCGCATTTGGAATCCCTGTATTACAAAGAGTCGATCCGCATAAGAAGAAATTGCAAACAATCGTTCTTTGTCCGACAAGAGAGCTTGCTATCCAGTCTGCAAATGAGATTCGTAAGTTAAGCAAATTTATGCATGGTGTCAAAGTGCTTCCTATTTATGGCGGTCAGGAGATTTCTAAACAGATCCGTTCTTTAAAAGGCGGTGTACAGGTTGTGATCGGAACACCGGGACGAGTGATCGATCATATTCGTCGTCATACTTTAAAATTGGGCGAATTAGAAACGATTGTATTAGATGAAGCTGATGAAATGTTAAATATGGGATTTCGGGAAGATATTGAGACCATTTTACAGCAGATACCGACAAAACATCAGACGCTTCTTTTTTCGGCAACCATGGCAAAACCGATCATGGATATTGCAAAAACATATCTGACAGAGCCCGAGATCGTAAAAGTTGTGAAAAAAGAACTGACCGTACCAAAGATCGACCAGTATTATTATGAGGTAAATCCACGCAAAAAGAATGAAGTGCTATCACGTTTATTAGATCTGTATGACCCTGAGCTTTCTCTTGTGTTTTGTAACACAAAACGTAAAGTAGATGAGTTAGTAGATGATCTCAAAGGCAGAGGCTATTTTGCGGAAGGGCTTCATGGAGACATGAAACAGTCGCAGCGTGACAGGGTTATGAATGGTTTTCGAAACGGAAAGACCGACATTCTTGTGGCAACCGATGTAGCAGCACGTGGTATTGATGTGGATGATGTCGAAGCCGTATTTAATTATGATGTGCCACAGGATGATGAATATTATGTGCATCGTATCGGACGTACCGGCCGTGCCGGAAGAAGCGGACGTGCGTTTACTTTGGTAGTGGGACGTGAAATATATAAACTCAAAGATATCATGCGCTATTGTAAGACGAAGATCAAACGTCAGCCTATTCCGTCTGTAGATGATATTACAGAGATCAAAGCAGAAAAGATTTTAGAAAAGGCGAGCAGCTATATTGATCATGGAAATCTTCCTGAGATGATGGATGATAAAGAGTATTCGGCATTGGAAATGGCAGCAGCATTTTTGATGATGGAACTTGGGGAGATCCAGAATCCGGAGCTTAGACAGGATGATTTTGGTGATACCGGAGCAGAACCGGGCATGGTTCGTCTGTTTATCAATATCGGAAAGAAGCAAAGAGTACGCATCGGTGATATTTTAGGTGCGATCGCAGGTGAATCCGGTATGGTCGGAGCAATCGATATGTTTGACAGTTATACTTTTGTTGAAGTACCGAGAGAATATGCATCGGAAGTGATCGAGGCGATGAAACATGCAAAGATCAAAGGCAAAAATGTTAATGTAGAGCCGGCAAACCGTAAATAAAGATAAGACAGGCATAGCATTGTCTGCAAGAAAGCAACGAAATGATTCCGCAGAATGGAATGATAGCTGTACAAGTGTGCTCATACGCAGAATGGAATGATAGCTGTACAAGTTGACAATTGAAAAATATTATGCTATGATAAAAAGTGCTGTAGAGATACAGCAGTAACAAGTTCATAAAAGAAACTCTTATTCAGAGTGGTGGAGAGTGAAGGCTCAGTGAAACCACGGCAACCCCTTGAAAAAGGAAGGTGCCAATCTCAGCGAGAAATCGATCAATAAGATGCATATACAAAATTCAGGCGTTCATCTTAGGGATCATAAGATGAACGTTTTTTATGGAATAAGAAATTGCTCGTATAGTAGCGGTACACCAACAAGAATTGCTTT
>OCGZ01001281.1_pt1 | contig 10146 bp, 6 predicted proteins | sample 1538711 | NCBI WGS metagenome assembly OCGZ01 (sample SAMN04571720, study PRJEB22368) | human gut metagenome | biome: human gut; material: stool | host: Homo sapiens | place: Luxembourg | collected 2012-08-17
TTTAGCTTCTCTGCAGTAATATGGTGTAAAAAAATTACGGCATATTGCAACTTAAAATTACAATACATCCACAGAAATATTTGCTTTCTTCTGGCGGCATATAAGCAAAAAGAGCATTTCCCTAGCGGAAGTGCTCTTTTGCGAATTCCATATCCTGTACCAGTTCCAGTGTTCCAAGATATTGCTCCTGCTTATCCCGGACAGCGTAATAAGTCACTAAGAATGTCCGGCCGCCCTTGTCCATCCAGACCGGTACCTGGTCCAGATTCCCTGCACGGAATTCTCCGATAATGCGGCGAACCTGTTCTTCGATTTTAGGCGGGTGACAGGTGAAGACCTCACGGTCCAATGCCATGCCGGGACGTTTGAATACCTTGGGGCCTTCGTTAAAATAACGATTGACATTATCGATGTCCACGAAGGTAATCTCCAAAGGAATCGTATTCAACATGGCGGTCAGCTGTGACAGGGTCAGACTGCCGCCGGGAAGGTGGATTCTGGTCTCACCATCTGCAAAAGCATGTTCCGCAGACATGGTGCCAACCGTAGAGGCAGTGTCAGCCAGATGTGCTTCCGCAGCCTCCCAACTGTCACCCCGGATACCGAAGCATTCCGCATAATCTTTGGCATCCCGGTAGATGTGATACCATTCCTCCTCCGAGAAATTCAGTGCGCAGTTGGGGAAGAGGATATTGGATTCCTTGTAGATCATTTCTTCCATGCGGTTTAATACGGCATTCAAACGTTGTTTCCATGCATCGGTTTCTTTTTGGTGTTTTTGTTTTGCAAGCGCATTCAGTTCATCCCGGATCTCATCATCCACTGTCCACATGACTGCAGAGGGGCCGCTGATCCCATATTGTACCTTCAAATGTGGATAAAGTAAGTCTCCCTTTCTGGCATAGTGGATAGCAATCTGGCGCAGCTCGTCAAGCAGTTCATTGGAAATTCCATTATTTTCCAATGCCTGCCTCGCACGGGCAATCAGCTTTTCCAGTGCTGCATTTTCCAGCGTAAAAGTTTGCAGGGGATGTCCGGAGATCTGGATCAGGGCGGCAGCGGCGGAGAGCCGTTGGTCCTTTAGGTCTTTAGAGTGTAGTTTCTGGGCAGCTAGAGAAGGGGCTGCTGTTTTTTCGGCATTGGTAATTTTCTCTTCTGTCGTGGAACCATGGAACAGGGCGGAATGCACATCACAGAGCCGCTGCAATTCTTCGATGGAAGTACCCTCCCGTAGCAGCTCCTGTTCGGCCTGCATAATTGCGGAAGGATCCACATCCTTACATTCCCGGACGAAATCCGCCTGGACATTTTCCAGAGCTTCTCCGTGATTCAAACGTTGTAAGTAAGACTTAATCTGATCTTTCATATAAAAATTCCTCCGGAACCAGTATGCCCCGGAGGAAAGTTTGTTATTCTTTTATTTTTATGATTAATCATCGTAGTGTGTTTTGATAAATTCGCAATCCACTACCAACACATAGAAAACCGAGCCATAATGTTCACTCTCCACGATACGCCCATAATCCAGAACCGTCTTATAAGTTCCATCTTTGACAGCAAGTCGGTATTTGACATAATCATTGTATCCGTTCATGCCGGATTCTATCTGTTGCCAGATGCTTTCTTCTACCTGTGTCAGATCTTCAGGATGCACCAGATTACGGAATTGATGTTTCGTAAAATGCATAAAATCATCCAGATCCGTACATCCTGTCAGCTGAAGCATTTCCTGATTAGCATACAGGATGCGTTCATCCTCCTTTTCGGCCCGGTAGATGAAAAAGGCACCCGGCAGGTTGTCAGAAACATCCGATAATGAAAAACCAAGCTGTGTCCGTTTCGAATTGTGGAAATCCGGCCGGTAGGCCAAAGCACCATGTTTTCCCTGTAATTTTACCTCATAGAGTGCAATGTCAGCATAACGGAGAATGTCAGAGACTTTTTCTGCGTTGGCGGGGTATTCCGCATAGCCCAGGGAAATGCTGTAATTGTGTTCGACGCCTTTGGCTGAAAAAGAGCGGGACGCCTTGCTGAAAGCGTCTATCATTGGGGCAGCCTCTTCTGCACTGCAATCCTTCAGGATAATACAGAACTCATCACCGCCATTTCTGGCAATAATGGAATTATCCGGAAAAGCCTGCACTAAGGATTGTGAAAGCTGCAATAGAACCTGATCACCGATAGTATGACCATAGACATCATTGATAAATTTAAAATTATCCACGTCAAGTAATATACCGACACAGTTTTTCTGCTTGTTTCCCTCCAGATACTCCTCCAGCTGCAAATTAAATCCGTTACGATTTAAGAGACCGGTCATAGAATCCGTCAGAGAGAGTCTGCGAAATTTTTTGCGTTGCTCGTCAACGAATAGTATAGATATCGTTAGAACCACCAGTAGTAGGATCACTGCAATGCCACATAATACTATCAGTTGTAAAAGTGTGCCATTCTTCCAGCCACCGGTGGGCATGACTTCCAGCTTCCAGCTACAGCCTCCCAGAGTAAAATCATAAGAGACGGGATCCATCAGAGTCTCCTCCGACTGGTCTACCACGGTATATTCATCGGTCAGAGGTGAGATGGTCTTCGATAGCCGGTATTGATAACCGAAATTGGTTAAGGCATCAGCGGAATGCTGAAAAATATCAGGAACCTTGATGATAACCATAGTCATGCCCCAAAAATATGGAGTTCCCTTCTCATCCTGTAAAAAAACTGGATTACGGATCGAAAGGACGTGTCCTCCCTGCTCCAGCTCGAAAGGACCATGTATGATAAGCACATCATTAGCAATGCTGTAATTTACGGTCTCTCCGCGGTATTTGTCATGGATCAGGTCTATTTTACCTGCTTCGTTGCCTTCGGCGGGATAGATATCTGTTACGATGCCCCCGGGAGCCACTTGGATGCTCCGGACGTAATCTGCCATCATTCTGTCCGCAATGATATCAAATTTGTCGATTCTGCCGTCCGTACTGATCAGAAGCTGCTCCAGTGTATCCGTGATATTGATACCGGCATTCAGATCTGCGATCATGTTATCACCGTAGGTTACAGCATTTAGTTCCGCAAGAGTGCGGATGTGCCTGGAGTCGTTCTGCTGTACCGCATGAGCGATCATATATAAGACAATACTGCCGATAAGAAGTATCCATAACGGCAGCAGCCATTTGGTATGAGAAAATTTAACTTTCTTCCGTGTCATAGTGCTATGCTTCCTTCGTATGTGTTGGCAAAGTGATTTAAATTTAATTATAGCATTTTGACGTTTTTTTGTATAGACATGAGAAGATATTTCATTCCGCTTCGGTCCGTGCTAAACATGTGCCATTGGCACATGGCACCCTACCCTCTACTCGCATATCGAGGGATTATCATACCACTTTTATGCTCATATCGGGGCGGGTCATAAGTATTTTAGTATCATAAAAAAGAATAGAAATGTGGTACAATACCTAGGGAAAGATAATTAGTTACGAAAGAATATGTTTAGGAAGCATGCATAAAAGATTATTGGGAATATCAGCTGGACAAGGAGAAGGGCAATAAGGTAATATATTATTGCATGCCGGAACGGAAAAGGAGGATTCCTCCGACGGAAGGAATCGTCTGCGGAATGGAGATTAGTATGGAATATATATCAGATGTACAGGCAAAACAGATGATCTTAGAGGTAGGCCGCAGAATGTATCAGGGCGGCTTCGTGGCAGCGAACGACGGGAATATCTCCTGTAAAGTCGGAGATAATGAGATCTGGGCAACACCTACGGGAGTTTCTAAGGGATTTATGACAGAGGATATGCTGGTGAAGCTGGATCTGGACGGGAATGTGTTGGAGGGAACGCACAAGCCTTCCAGCGAGATCAAGATGCACCTCAGAGTATTCAAAGAGAACCCGAAAGTACAGGGTGTGGTACATGCACATCCTCTGACGGCGACGGCGTTTGCCTGTGCGGGCATCAGTCTGGAAGAACCGGTGCTGATGGAAGGGGTTCTGTCCTTGGGCTGTGTGCCGCTAGTGCATTTTGCCCTGCCCGGCACAGAGGAAGTGCCGGAAGCGGTGGCACCCTACTGCCGGGAATACAATGCTGTACTGTTAGCAAACCATGGCGCGCTGACCTGGGGAGATAACCTCATGCAGGCATATTACCGCATGGAGACCACGGAATATTATGCGAAGATCCTGATGATGAACAACTTTATCTTAGGGAAGAAGACGTTGTTGTCCCAGGGACAGATCGACGATATTATCAGGATCCGTGCAGGATGGGGCATCATCACGGGCGGCAGACCCATCGGACCGGAGGGCGCGCAGAACCTGGAGGATATCTGCATCTCCCGGAAGCGGTGATTTGTTTTTCCGGGCATATTAGCGCGATAGCACGAATTCGTAAGCTTATGATAGAAGGTCATGTTAGAGACTTTTGCGAAAGCAACCTCTAACAGGGCCTTCTTTTTGTGCTTTATTTGTGCAATTGCATAGAAGCAGGCAGGGGGAAAGCTTCTACAGGACACAGATTTTTCACAGAGTGAACACTTTTTCAATACAAAATCCAACTATACTTGAGAAAACAATGGAATTTGGACGGAATAGCAATCGGAGGTTTGCCGTGAAGAACAAAGAGATCAAGCAGATAATTTTTTCCCAAAAGAAAAACAAAAAATGGATCATCGTTGCGCTGGTACTGGTACTTACGCTGGGTGGCGGTTCTCTGGCAGCAGTGGTGGTATTACATAGAAACGGCAATCGGTCAGAATTATCCATGCCGGGTAATATGGCGGGGCTGAGCTTCACGGAGGATATGACTGCTACGTCAGGTGTTACCAATGTCGGTATCACGGAGGAGACCTTCGATGTGGAAAATCTGACGACAGTGCTAGAGATCGAGGAAGTCTATGCGGCCTCCGGAGAAGAGGTAACTGCAGGAGATAAGATTTTAAAGCTTACGGAGGACAGTGTGGAGGAAGCCAGAAAGGAACTGGAAAGAGCGCTGGAGGATGCGGAGCTTGCGTATCGCACCGGAGCTATCGAATATGAGCAGAACCTGATCACAGCGGAGTATACGAGAGACAGTGCCATCCTCACCGGACAGCAGGCGAAGGACGTTTATGATGAGACCGTAGCAAGTCTGCAGAGTGCTGTGACCAGGGCAGAAGAGGAATTACAGGATGCGGAGGATGATATAGCAGAGTATGAATCCTATGTGAATGACGGTTCCTATAAGAGTTATTTCAAGGTGGATGAGTATCAGGCAATCTATGATGAGAACCTGAAAGCACTGACGGACAAGATGGACGAATGGGGTATCAGTTGGTCGCAGGTCACAGGCGGTGGAGGTTCGGTACAGATCGGTGGCGGAGCCGGCGCTAATATGCAGAGCGGCGGAACTTCCAACGCCAACATTTTAGCTTCTCTTTACAGTATTCTGGAACAAAATCTGAAAGATTTGGAGGAAGCAGAGGATAAATATGAGGATGCATTAACTAATGCTGCTTTTGAATTACAAACTTTGCAGTTAAAGCTTTCCAGTCTCCAACAGGCAGTCACGGAGGCGAAGGAAGATTATGAGATCCAGCTGGCGCAGGCAAAGCTGACCTATGAGACTTCCCTGTCCGGCGCAGAACGGGCAGAGAGCGATTATAATACTACGGTGGAAAAAGCTAAGTCCGATCTGGCAGCTCTGAAAAGTACTTATGAAGATGCCAAAGAGAATCTGGAACTGTTTGAAAGCAGTGTGGGAGACGGATATTTCTATGCCTCGGAGGACGGAACGATCCTGCGGACCATGGTGCGGGCGGAGCAGGCTCTGACTTCCGATGCAGTGGTATTCGTTTACAGCAATCCGAAGGAGCTGACGGTCACCGTATCGGTAGATCAGTCGGATATTACAAAACTGACTGTAGGCGACAGTGCTTATGTGCAGTCCTCCGCAGGCAGCGGATATACCGGTGTGATCACAGCCATTGATCCGGTATCCTCGTCTAGCAGCCGTACCAGTGTCACTTACAGCGTGACGGTACAGATCAATGTAGAAGATGAGGAGGACAGTTTAAGTGCCAACGAATCCGTCACCGTAGTCTTCGGCATGACGGAGGAAGAGATCGAGCAGTTACAGCAGAGACAGAGTATGCAGGGAGGACAGACACAGTCATGAAATTAAAAAGCCCACATTTTGATAAACTGAAATCCCTCACGAAAAAGCAGAAAAAACTGATCCTGGCGGGGATCGCATTACTTCTGCTGATCCTGGCAGCCTGCTATACCGTGTTTATTGCACCGTTACTTCAGAAAGAACAGTGGATCTACAAAGAAGAGACGGTGGAGCGTGGTACTTTAAAGGTAGGTGTGACGGAGAGCGGCTCTCTGGAATACAACACAAAATCCATAGATTACGATCTGACTCTGGACGTCAGTGATGATGACGAGGATGACAGTGATGATGACGATGATACCGTACAAAAATATCTGAAGATAGAGGAGATCTACGCCGCCAGCGGGCAGCGTGTCACCGAAGGCGAGGAACTGCTGAAATTCACGGAAGACAGCGTGGAGGCGGTTCGGGCGCTGTTGCAAAATGCGGTAGTGGAGGCGCAGGCAGACTATGCGGAGGCAGAGAGTACCTATGAATTGTCCCTGCTGGAAGCCCAGACCGACTACGATACCCAGAAGATCAGTGCTTCCTATGCGGCATCCATCCGCAATACTTCCGGTACGAGCGTGACGAACAAAGTGGCATCTCTGCAGGTACAGCTGGAGCAGAAGCAGGCCAACGCAGCTTCTCTGCAGGAGAAGCTGACAGAAGCCCAGGAAGATTATCAGGATGCATTGGAGACCTACGAAGCGGCAAAAGAAGGTTATGAAGGCGCCGGAACCGATAATACAGTGAATTTTATGACGATCCAGAATGGTTATCTCAGTGCCAGATCCAAATACCAGCAGGCAAAATCAGCGTTGACGCAGGCAGAGGATGCTTTATCGGAGAATGAAAGTGCTATTACCGATCTGCAGAACCAGCTGGCAGCGGCACAGGCAAAGCAAAAAATCGATAAGCTGGATACAGAAGAGACCTATCAGGAAGCGGTGATCACCGGGCAGAATGCCCAGACCACTTACAACGCTGCTGTGGAAGATCTGAAGGAGACCTTACAGGAAGCGGAAGAGACGAAAGAAAAACGGGAAGAACAGTTACAGGCCTTTGAAGATTTCGTCGGAAGTGATGGTATTCTCTATGCCACAGAGGATGGTGTGATCACAGAGGTCAGCTACGAAGCGGGAGATCGCCTGACGACGACAGGAGCTCTGTTTTCCTATGCAACGTCGGATGACATGAGAATCTCCGTGGATGTGACCCAGGAGGATATTGTGGACCTACAGGTGGGAGATGCGGTAGATATCACCTTTACGGCATACCCGGAGGATTCCTATACCGGAAGCATCCTCTCCATCAATACCACGGCTACTTCCGATTACAGCAACACGGTAAGCTACACTGTGGAGATCAGCGTGGAAGGTGAACTGGAGCAGCTCTACGGCGGCATGACGGCAGATGTGATCTTCGTTACCGAAGAAAAAGAAGATGTCCTCTATGTATCCCGTAAGGCGATCGTAGAAGAGAACGGCAAGACCTATGTCTATCGTAAGACAGCACTGGGTGGCAGGGAACTGGCAGAGGTAGAGACCGGCATTACCAACGGTGTGGACATTGAGATCCTGTCAGGACTGGAAGAGGGCGATACCATCTACCTGGCAAGTAAGGTCAGCTCCGAGGCAGAAGTCAAGAGTACGGAGGAGACTGCCGATTCCGGCAGCAGTTCTGATACCGCAGTCGGCAGTGATATGGAGCTTCAGGAATTCGATGAATCCCTTATGCCAGAGGATATGCAGATGCCTTCCGGAGGAGCAATGCCCCAGGGTGGTCCCGGGGGTGGTAATTCCGGCAGCTTCGGCGGCGGAATGCCGCGCGGTCCCGGAGGACAATAAATCAAGCGGATGGAGCAAATGTTGAGAAACAGACAGGAATGATTGGGAACAGTTATGAAGCAGAATGAAAATGGGAAAAAGATCAAAGAAAATATAAGAAATCAAATGCGCCGGATTGGATCATGGAAAAGCTGGTCGAAAAGACGCAAGCTCACCACAGGTGTCTGTGGTGTCTGTGTGATCGCTGTAGTGGCTGGTGCCATTGGTCTCTCCGGTGGTTCCGACACGGAAGTCATTTATAAAGAGACCACGGTAAAATACGGTACACTGGTCAAAGGTGTGACGGAGAGCGGTTCCGTGGACATCGGTACGGTGGATCAGACCTTTGATCTGGATATGAGTGCCCTGCAGAGAACGGATACTTCCGGCAGCAGTTCCTCCGGCGGCTCCTCCGGTAGTACTGCCGGCAGCAGCTCTGGTTCCGGTGGTTTTGGCGGCATGAGTGCTTCCGGCGGCGGAGCTCAGGGAGGCTTAGACATGTTTGGTCAGATCTTCAATATGGGCGGCAGCAGCTCCGGCAGCAATGGTGACGATTCTACCCTGACCGTGGCAGAGGTAGTGGTCTCCGTGGGGCAGCAGGTGTCCGAGGGAGATCCCCTGTACCTGCTGGAAGAAGACAGTGTCTCCGACCTGGAAGGCGAACTGCAGTCTAACGTTGAGAAAGCAAAAGCAGATCTGGAGGCCGTAGAGGCTGACCAGACCCTGTCCAGACAGCAGGCAAAATATACTTATGACAGCAGCACTGCCTATGGCAGTTATATTGATACCGAATACAGCACCACACTGCAGGAGCTACAGAATGCGGTAGATTCTGCAGCAAGCGCATTGGAGCAGGCGCAGACCAGTCTGGAAGATTATCAGGCACAGCTGGAGGAAGTAACAACTGCTTACGAAGATGCGGCACAGGTATTATCCAACTGCCAATACAGTCTGAACAATACGGATCCGGCAGATGATACCTATGGATATGTCTATTTTGCACAGCTGACGACACAGGCACAGTCTACTGCGGACTCTCTGGAACAGCAGAAGGAAGAACTGGAACAGAAGGTAGAGCAGGCAGAAGAAAATGTGACCACAGCCGAGACCGCTTATAATAAAGCAAAGCGGGAACTGGAGCAGGGAAAACTGACCGCAGCCGAGACAAAAAAACTGCGGACGCTGGCTTACAATACCGCACAGGAGACTTACGATATTGCGCTGGGGTATCTGGAACAGGATCTGTCCGATCAGCAGGAAACCTACGATGAGACTCTGGAAAAATGGAACGAGTTCAGCACCTATATCGATGGCAACGCGGTATGCGCCAGATACAACGGTGTGATCACCAGTGTGGAACTGGAAGCAGGAGACAAGATCAGCACCGGAACCTCTCTGGTCACTTTGTATGATATGGATGAAGTGACCATGACGGTAACAGTGGATGAAGATGACATGACGGATATCTCTCTGGGATCTGCGGCGAATATTGCATTGACGGCATATCCGGAAGATATCTTTACGGCAAAGGTGACGGTTATCGGAGATGCGACATCGGATTCCAGTGGAAACATAACTTATGACGTAACTGTCACATTAGAAGGGGATGTTTCAGGACTGTTCCAGGGCATGACCGCAGATGTGACTTTCGTTACGGAACAAACGGAAGAAGTGCTGTATGTCTCACGCAGAGCCATTATCACAGAGGATGACAAGACTTATGTAAAAGTGAAGACAGCAGAGGGCAGCATTGTGAAAAAGGAAATAACGACAGGACTGTCAGATGGCTCTAATGTGGAGATCTCCGGAGATATTGCAGAAGGAGATACCGTATTGATCGAAAGCAGCATTACGAAGTAGAGCGGAGACCTGTGGGAAAGTAAGGTCAATGGAAGGGAAGAAGTAGAATATGAGATTATCCGAAATATTGCGTCTGGTGTGGCTGAACCTGTCACAGAATAAATTCAAAGTGATCCTGACTTCCATCGGTATCGTTGTGGGATCCGCCACCATAATGCTGGTGCTGGCGATAGGTACCGGTGGAAAAGAAGAAGTGGCGGAGCAGTTCAAGAATCTGAATGCCGGAGCTATTGATATTTCCTGTGACAGCAGTGACAGTGGTGGTTTTAGCTTTGAAATGCCGGGCGGTGGAGGAAGCGTTACCGTCACCAATATGGGCGGAG
>OCGZ01001288.1_pt1 | contig 10085 bp, 8 predicted proteins | sample 1538711 | NCBI WGS metagenome assembly OCGZ01 (sample SAMN04571720, study PRJEB22368) | human gut metagenome | biome: human gut; material: stool | host: Homo sapiens | place: Luxembourg | collected 2012-08-17
CCTGCGGGACATATTGGCTTCCTTGACCTTCTTGTATCTTAATATTATTTTATCATATCCATAAATATATTTCTATATTGCTTCCTAGGATATCGTTTTATGCTATCCCCATCCACATAAGCCATAACCTTATCTGCATACAAAGGTCTATAAATTATTTTGCACATATCCGTCTGTAGATGGTATACCGCAATCGTTTCAAAAATCAACAACAAAATGGGTAACCAGAACATTGACCACTAAAAGTGATAGCATTATTCCTACGATAATAAGAATCGGCCAACGGAATGTGAAATATGACAATTTATTTTCCATATAAATCTTTACCCCAACCAAAGCTGCCATTCCTACAGTAAATAACAATCCCACCACACACATAAAATAATAACTGCCTTCTCCAAAGAGCATTAATTTCATTTGTTTATCGGTCATCCCGATACTTTTCATTACATCAAACTCTTTCCGTCGTGCGTACATCCCAGTGAATACAACGTTACAATAATTGGTCAATCCCGCAATGAATAATATAATACTTACAGCACCTAAGAGAATTCGATTTCCTCTCATATATGTTTCTTTTTGCTGCATCAGGTCTGATTTACAGATAACAAAAACTCCTGCTTCGCCGGTTCCTTCATCCATTGATACTTCTGTCATTTCGGATCGTTTTTTATTTTCCTCGGAGACCAGCTCGCTGATCTGTGTTTTCACATAAGGTTCTTTTTCCGAGTCGGCAGTTAATTCCATTGTTAATATCTTTTTCTCAGTCGGTATCTTTTGAAAGCCTTTCTCACTGATAAAATAATATAAGCTGACTCCTCCATGCCAGGATTGATTTATTTCCGGGAAATCATCACTTTGCCTGTCTAAATAACCACATAGAGTAAATGTTTCAGATTCTTTTTGAGGGAATTCGTCTTCCTGTTGTTTCTCTTTATTCTCAGAATTACTTTGTTCTTTTCTACGAATCGCATCTTCTCTTGAGAGCAAAGTTTTAAAGTATACCGGTTCGCCAATTGCTTCATCTGCAAGTTTTTGCTGTTCCGGGGTCAGCATATGATCATGTATGATCAGCACACCATTTCCTTCTTCCAAAGATTTCAAATCAATATTGAGTTGATTATCCTGAACGTATTTCTCAAGCGACAAGATTTGATTGTCATTTAAAATCTGTACCGTATCCCAACTGAATCCTTCCACCATATTGTCATTTGTAAGATTCGAAAGCCCTTCATCATAAGGACGGATGCCCTTTCTGGATATAACTGTAGTTACATAAGCTCCTTCGATCAGATTAGAATTCTCCCAATCGATACCATCTATCTTGTGTATTTTTTTCTCCAACTCTTGAGAGATTGGTGAAAATTCATCATAATCGTTATCATACAACAGTTCCACATCATCTCCCTGCGTCAGCAAAGGATCCACATCGATTTCTCTGGTTTTATATTCTTCCCCACGCCCCTGACTTTTCCCGAATTCGCTAAACTCTCCTGCCAGCAAAAAATCAGGACGTTTCTCAAGAAGATGCTTATAATCACATCCATTTGTAAGTACATTCATTAGAACAAAGGATAGGACTCCTAAAAATATGGAAAGACTTGTAATGATAAATCGTGCTTTATGCCGTGTTATATTTCCCCACGCAATATAGAACATTTCTTCTGTTTCAGAACGTCTAGGCACTATTTCCCCAAAGTGTTTTGTTTTTCTGGCAACTGTATTTTCATTATAAGCAGCACTCTCAATACAAGACAGCTTCGTTATTTTTCTAATAACGCCTTCCGATGCTATCCACAAAATTCCATTTACAAATACAACAGAAAGCAAAAGAATCCACGGTCTGAAAAAGGAAAGTATTGTATTCCCTCCCATTTCCTGATAAAAATGGAAACCTAATATTTCCGGTATTAATAAGACTAAAATCAGTGCAGAGATCAAACTTCCCAAGACAGAACCTTTTAACATGAGTGACCTCATTTGTTTCCGGTATATTTTTGTAATCTGTCTTTCTGTGGCTCCGATCGTGTGGAGCAGTCCGAGATTTTGAACATCTTCGCTCATGGATATCCAAAGGACATTGCGTACAAGGAAATATATTCCACACAAAATTCCTATTGTTCCTAATATCACCATCTCATATCCACCTGCGAATTTAGAAACAGCAGTATATTGTGCTGTATCAGAAACGTATATCTTCTGATTTGCACTCTTCATCGGCAATGTCTGATATAATTTTTCCTCTGTTTTACTCCTGTTTAAATGATCACTCTGACTGAAAAGTAAAGTATAAGGACCCTTTTCCAGTTTCAACTCTTTAATTTTGTCATGTGAAATATATCCGATTGCTAATTCATTTCCAGAGTCTGTATACCAGCCACACAATTCGAATTTTTCTTTTGAATGTTCGAACACACCTTTGTATACATCTAAGTTTATTTCCATTCCCTGTTCCGGTTCAGAGATACCAAGTTTTTTCAATGCCCGCTCAGATAATAGAATTTCATCCTTTTTCTGTGGGTAGCTTCCAATCACATTGGTATATGCCGATCTCAAAAAATCGTTCCAGCTTTCTGAGTCAGCCCAGACTATATCACATATCGTTTTTGCATTGTTCTCCGAAACTTCTGTAGCTTCACCTACAAAAATACTTTTTCCAACTTGTTTTATATAATTCAGTTGTTTTAATTTTGCATATTGTTCTTCTGTTCCATCTTCTATTCTCCCCGAAGAAGAAGTTCCATTTTCTCTGATTAATCTTATTTCTTCTGCCTGTATTTTTCCAAAGGAGATTCCGAATACCATGGTAATAGCAACAATGCCAATTACAATCGAGCAAAATAGAATCGTATTTCTCACCTTTTTTGTGCCTGCAAAATTTTTAGCCAGGAATCGGATTATGTCTTTATTGTTATTCGGAATGTTCTTGTGAAGCATAGTAATCCCTCCTAACAATCGTTACAATCTCTTGTATAGATTTTCCCATCAGACATACGTATTACTCTGTCTGCCATCTGTGCGACCTCTTCTTGATGCGTCACGATCAATGTCGTCTGATGAAATCTTGCAGCACAGGATTTTAGTAATCCTACGACTTCCATACTTGTAACAGAATCCAGATTTCCGGTCGGTTCATCCGCCAGGACAATTGCCGGTTTCGTCAACAATGCCCGTGCTATAGAAACTCTCTGTTGCTGCCCGCCGGACAGTGTTGATGGAAAACGTTCTAATTTATCTTTTAATCCAAGTATTTCTACAATTTCATTAAAGAAATCTATATCGATTTCCTTACCGTCAAGTCGCATCGGAAGAACTATGTTTTCGCGTATACTAAGCGAAGGAATTAAATTGTATTGTTGGAATACAAATCCGATATTTCTTCTTCTGAATATTGTTCTTTCTTCCTTGTTAAGATCTTTTAAACTTGTATTTCTGATCCAGACACCTCCAAAATCCGGAGTATCAAGACCTCCTAACATGTTCATAAGTGTTGTCTTTCCACATCCGGACGTACCAACAACCGCTATAAATTCACCCTCTTCCACCGTTAATGACACACCATCTAAGGCACGCACTTCATATGTATCGGATGTATAATATTTTTTTAGATTCATGGCTTTGATTATATCCATCTTTTCTGTAAACTCCTTTCGTAAATGCTACCTTTAACTCAGCCATAATCTATTATACATGGTACCTCTTACAAACTTCTTACAAGCTGCATATGAACTGTCTATACCGGAAGATTCACTTCTATAAGCAGCCCTGGCTTCATTTGTTTTGCTTTCATCATCCCTTTTTGTAATAGAACAATCTCTCTGGAAAGATATAAACCAATTCCGCATCCTTCCTGCCCTCTTGCCTGCTCACCACGATAAAATCTTTGAAAAATTTTATTTTCTTCTCCATCTCTTATCCCGATTCCATAATCTCTTATCTGAATCTTATAAAACATTTCGGTTTGTTTCATTGTGATATTGATCGTGCTGTTGTTTTTACTATATTTGACTGCATTATCAAACACATTATAAAATGCCTCACACATCCAGTTTTTATCATGTTCGCAAATGATTTTCTCTGGCAATTCTACTTGAAAATAGATATCTTTCTCTTCTGCCTTTTTCTGTATTTGCCCCAACGCATTTAGAATCGTTTCAACAAGATTTTCTTTTTGAGTGTGAACTTGTATGATTCCCTGCTCTAATCGGGCAGTTTTTATAAAGCTCTCCACCAAAAAACATAATTGTTCTTCACTTGTTCGCAAGTCTTTTATGTATTCTGTGTTCAATGTTTCTTGAGTTTCATTTAATGACTCTTGCAGCAATTCTGTATAATTTTTTATATTCGCCAGCGGTGTCCTTAGTTGATGCGCAATCTCAGAAATTAATTTCTGTATCTCATATTTACTTTTTTCAGCCTCTTTCCTTCTTCCTTCCAATATTTCCTGTAAACGGATTAATTGATTGGTCGTTTTAGAATAGATTGTTTCTTTCCCTATATCAGAACCATCTAATTCATTGCCGTTTATTAAGGATTCCGTCAATTTATATATTTTATTCATTTCATTTGTTCTCAAATGATTTTCAACTAAATATACAGTGCTTTCTCCGAGTATGAAACCTATTAAAAGTACTGTAAAAATTGCTACAGCCATGCTACTCTCCCATTCTATATCCCATTCCAAATACATTACTGATAACATTCGATGAATCATTCAATTTCTTTTTCAATCTGCTAATCATAACGCTAATTGTGTTGGAATCAATGAATTCACTATCGATTCCCCATATATTTTCCATTATCATCTCTTTTGTAAGAACCTGGTTCTGGTTCATAATAAAATATTCTAAAAGCTGATACTCTTTGAGTGTCAAAGATATTTCCGTCTCTCCAACAAAAACCTGTTTTCTATCGGAATATAACATAACCTGTCCGCACATAAAAATATTTTCATTTGATTTTCTCTTTAGCACAACTTCAATACGCTTTAACAATACTTTTATTGAAAATGGTTTAACCACATAATCATCTGCTCCTGTATCAAACGCTTTTAACATATCTTTTTCGTCATCTTTTGCAGTCAAAAAAATAGCTGGAATTTTTCTATTTTTTTGAAGCTCCTGATATAGATTTATTCCATCTCCATCCGGTAATCCAATATCTACGATCAACAAATCTACAGAACTATCTATATTTTTAATTGCTTCTTTTCTCGAACCAGCAAGAATCGTTGTATAACCTTGATTTTTCAAAGATGTATCCAATGCTTTTCTCAACAAATTGTCATCTTCTATAATTCCTATTCTCATATACTCCTCCAACTATGATACCTACGGATTGTTTCGTGCAATGCACTCCCACAATCCTGGTATCATCATATAATATAAAAATACACATATCTTCCTGCCAATACAAGCTTTTTACACAATAATATGAAAGGTGATATTCAGAAATCATTCAAAGCATCACCTTCCTCTGTTGAAATCCGTAATACTAATTGTCATAAATAGAAAAGGGCATTATAATAAAAACAATTTGAAATCAAAGAAATAAGTTGGAATTTCTAAACACAAGGAGAAAAAAATGAGTACAAAAGTTGAAAAAGCATTAGAACTACATGGCAAAGGGTATAACTGTGCACAGGCTGTAGCCTGTTCTTTCTGTGAGAAATTTGGTGTAGACCAGGAAACAATGTTTAAAATCTCTGAGGGATTCGGATTTGGCATGGGCATGATGGACATGTGCGGAGCTGTAACCGGAATGATGATGGTTATCGGAATGGACAACAGCATTGGAAATCTTGAAAATGGAAAAGCTACAAAAGCAGATACCTATAAGAAAACAAAAGAATTTGCAGAAAAATTTCGCCAAAAGAACGGAACCTATTATTGTCGTGACCTAAAGGGAGTCTCTGGAAAGGGGAAAGCTGTCCCATGTTCTCAGTGTATTGCAGATGCTGTTGAACTGACAGAAATGTATCTAGAGAGTATAAAATAAAGTCGCTAAATAATTGGGAGCTATGCTCCCATTATTTATTTCTCCCTGATCTCTTGAGATTGCCTCATCCACTGATCTTCTCTTCCAGTTGTAACAATCGATTGTTCAGTACTGTATAATAAGCGCTTTCTCTGTTTTCAACCAAGATCATCGTAATATTCGCTGCAACTGCAAGATCTACCAGAAAGCTGTCTTCTGTTCCTGCTGTTTCCTGACTGAGAATCATTTTATTCCCTTCATTCTGTTCTTTCAGTATTCTTTCGAACAGTTTCGTAAGAACTGTACTCTCATCCATCTTAATTTCTTTTATCTTTTCTATCTCAATTTCTTCTTTTCTGATCAGCTGCGGCATACTTGGATGTACCGCACGTACGCCTCCAAGATACCTGTAAAGCGGAATCTTTTCTGCAGCCGCTGCTGCTCGCGCCACTGCAAGTGATATTGCAAAGGATGTCTGTTCATTTCCGTTTTCTTTCAGAATTGTATCAATCTTTCTTTGTTCAAATACATTTTCACCGATTATTTCCGGTGCGATCTGACTGTTAAGCAGTTCAATTTTTTCTTCGATGTGCACCTGCTGTTTTTCTGTCTGCTCTTTTTTACTATAATTTTTCCCTGCCATAGACGCTTTTCCTATGATTTCTCCTCCTGCCAGCACTTCCACTTCAATAGCCGGATTCCCGGCGAAATCAAGGATTTCTCTTGCATAAACGTCACGGATTTCTATTGCAAGATCCAGCTTATTTCTAACTTCTGGTTCCACACTCCAAAACCTCCTTTTCGTTGCTTTTCTTTCTATTTTTGTATGCTGTTTTTCGTACTTTGCTTAATTTCAGTATTTCCTTTTTGGAATAACTTCATGCGTTGACTTTTCACTTTTCAACGCTTACAATCATATGTGCAAACATTTGTGACAGATTTTTAGATTGGATGTTGCACACAAAAGCTATCATTTTTCTTTTGGGGAGGAATTTATTTATGTTAGACAAGGGGAAGCATTTTCTTTTACTGACAGTCAGCACACTGATCATGGCGATTGGTACCTACTTTTTCAAGTTCACGAATAACTTTACCTTCGGCGGTATCACCGGTCTTGCTGTTCTTATTGCAAAGACAGGACTTATGACAGCCGGTGATTTCAACTTTGTTGCCAGTATGACGCTTCTGGTGATCGGAATGATTGTTCTTGGTAAGAAATTCGCAGCTAAGACAGCTTATTGCAGTATTCTGCTCTCGGTAACGCTTTCTTTTCTGGAGCGCGTCTGCCCGATGAAAGCTCCTTTGACAGACCAGCCGATGCTGGAGCTTTGTTTTGCAATCGCACTTCCTGCTCTTGGCTCTGCCATTTTGTTCAACATTGGCAGTTCCAGTGGCGGTACAGATATTATTGCTATGATTTTAAAAAAATATTCCAGCTTCAATATCGGACCGGCTCTTATGCTTTCTGATCTGTTGATCACTATTGCCGGATTCTTTATCTTCGATATCAAAACTGGATTATATTCTTTGCTCGGACTTACAATTCGTTCTTTCATGGTAGACACCTTTATCGAGAACTTCAATTTGTCCAAATATTTTAATGTTGTATGTGACGACCCGGAACCGATCTGTGATTTCATCGTTCATGAGCTGAACCGTAGTGCCAGCGTCTTTCACGCAACGGGTGCTTATTCCGGTCAGGACAAAGCGATCGTCCTGACTGCGCTCAACCGTACCCAGGCTGTCCGCCTGCGTAATTTCATCAAGATTACTGATCCAAAGGCGTTTATTCTGATCTCTAATACAAGTGAGATTATCGGAAAAGGATTCCACAGTATCTGATCAACTCTGTTTGATCAGATATTGTGAGTGGGGCATTCTAATGAAATAAGTGATCTCCGATCCGTGTTCCGTAACCGCCTACACTGAAATACAGACAATCTCCAATCGGATTGCTTCCTGCAAGTGCATCTTCTGCCGCCTGCATCGCAGCTTCTGTATAGCCCTGGTTTGCTCTTACGCGGTCAAGCCATCCGGACATTGCCGGTGAGAACTGACCGGACTGGTAGATTACTTCTTCCATCGTATCCGGATAAGAGGAACTCTTGATACGGTTCATTACAACCGCTCCAACCGCAACCTGTCCTTCATACGGCTGGTTTCCTGCTTCGCAGTAGATGATGGATGCAAGCAGTTCCTGATTGGCTCTTACGTATGCTTCTCTTGCTTCGCGTTCTGCTTTTTCTTTTGCTTCCTGCTCTGCCTTTTCTCTTGCGAGGCGTTCTTCCTCTTCTTTTTTCGCTATATTGTCTGCAATTACCTGCTGGCTTGCATCCGTCATTTCCTGCGCAGATGCCACGATATTCTGTGATATCGCCTGTACAGCAGTGTGTGTATTCGTATTTTCCCCTTTTGTTTCTGTGATTGTTGTTACTTCCGGCTGTTCAGAGGCTGCCTGACTGGTAAAACCAGTTGCCATTACTGCGCATGCTGAATACAGCACGAACATCGATTTCAGTCTCTTCGCTTTTAACATAATATAAATACCCTCCTGATTTTGTTGCAATGATTTACATTTCTTTTAATAAAGTATATTCATTTTTTTGCAACTTTATTACAAATATTACAAATTTGTTACAAGCAACGATTGGTATCATATCATGTATGTCTCGTTTTGTCAACTTTTTTATTTACTTTTTTAAAGTTCGCAGATTATGCTACTCTTTTTTCTTATTTTTAGCGTTCATTTTTCTCCGTTATTTCTCTGCTCCTTAAGCTTCTCTTTTACAATAGCTTACTACTGTTACAATTAAAAATACCGGGATACAGATTACTGCCGCAATCATGATAATATACGGTGTCCAGTAATATCCACTGCCGATTTTCACAAAATTTCTTGCAAGTAATTCTTGCTCCAGACTGTTCATGAATGCCAGTCCACTGGTCTTTACAGGTAGGCAACAAAAAAGCAGCATACTGCAAAATAATCATGCTGTATGCCACTTTTTATTTATGTTTTTACAAACATTACAAATATTAATTTTTCAAATTCCGTTACATAAAATTCATTTACGCAAAATCCGATTGTCCAAACTCTATTTGATCTTAGCAATGTCGATCAGTGTCAGTTTCTGGATATCTGTATTCTCAAGACTGGTGATCAGAGCTTTTGCTGTATCGATTGCTGTCAGTACATTGACACCTGTCTCGATCGCATTTCTACGGATCACGAATCCGTCTCTTGAGTGATCAGCTCCCTGCGGAGGTGTGTCGATAACCAGGTCGATCTTATGTCCGATCCATAAGGTTCGGAGATTCCTGCTCAATCTTATTGACTGTCATTGCTTTCACGCCTGCATCTGTCAGGACCTTGGCAGTTCCTTCTGTAGCAAAGATTTTGTAACCGATCTTCTCGAATCTGCGTCCGATCTCTACTGCTTCTTTCTTATCTTCATCACGAACTGTCATAATCATGTTCTTGTGTTTTGGAAGTTTGACTCCGGCACCGATGAATGCTTTATAAAGAGCCTCATCAAATGTCTTGGCAATTCCCAGACACTCTCCGGTAGACTTCATCTCAGGTCCAAGGCTGATATCAGCACCGCGGATCTTCTCAAATGAGAATACCGGCATCTTGATTGCAAAATAATCTGCTTCCGGCTGTAATCCAGGTGTATAACCAAGTTCTTTGATCTTGTGTCCGATGATCACTTTTGTTGCAAGTGGTACGATCGGAATACCTGTTACCTTACTGATGTATGGAACAGTACGGCTGGAACGAGGGTTAACTTCGATTACATATACATCTTCTCCACATACGATGAACTGGATGTTAATCAGTCCGATTACATGTAAGGATTTTGCAAGTCTTCTTGTATATTCGGCAATCGTCTCTTTTGTCTTCTGAGAGATGCTCTGTGCAGGATATACAGAGATACTGTCTCCGGAATGGATTCCGGCACGCTCGATATGCTCCATGATACCTGGAATCAGGATATCTTCACCGTCGCATACGGCATCTACCTCAATCTCTTTACCCTGTAAATATTTATCAACCAGGATTGGATGATCCTGTGCGATACGGTTGATGATTCCGATGAACTCCTCAA
>OCGZ01001290.1_pt1 | contig 10072 bp, 6 predicted proteins | sample 1538711 | NCBI WGS metagenome assembly OCGZ01 (sample SAMN04571720, study PRJEB22368) | human gut metagenome | biome: human gut; material: stool | host: Homo sapiens | place: Luxembourg | collected 2012-08-17
GAAATCTTCCCATCCTGATTCAGCATGATCACATCGCTGACCGACAGGCTGTGCCCATGGTAATCCGTCGGTCGGGCGAAGTTGAATTTCTGGTACAGTTGTTCCAGCAGCTCCGCTTGCGGAACGCTGCGCTTTCCTTCCGGGAGGTTGCCCCGGTACAGGATCTCGTAATTTTCAATGGACGGAGCGATGTTCTGCTTGTTCAGATAGCGCATGGCGGCAAAGCGGAGTGCAGGGTCTGCATCCTGTTGCAGCTGCATGACCAGATAGCAGTCGTGCCCGCTTTGCTGGAATTGCTTCATACGGTATGACTGTATCCCGTTTCGGTCTGCGAGCTTTTGTGCAAACTCCTCTTGCGTGAGCGGGATGCAGTCCTTGTTCCGTAGGTTGTGGCTGTACAGGATCTCGTCCCGCACTTCCTCGATCATCAGTTCGGGCGCGTCAATTTTCCCACGCTCCAACAGGCAGCAGTCGCCCTGATAAAGAGCATAATTCCACGAGCCATTATCTGCCTGCACTGTGAGATAACAGTCATATTCCAGATTCCATGCTCGGCAGTTCTGCTGCGTCAGCGGCTCCGGCTCCACGATGGCATGGCTGCGTGCCATGCGCTCTGCAAATTCGCAGATGTGCTGCACAGAGGAACCAATCTTCATGTGGTAGTCATCGAGATACTCGACCACCTCGGAGTGCTGGTGCCCGTCCGGGTAGGTCACCTGCACAACGCCGCCGTCCGGCACCCGGAACAGCTCGTTGTACATCGGGTCAATGAACCGCACATCATTTTCCGGGAGAGAACGTGGAGCCAGATTCCGGCGTTTGCGAACCCCGGAGCGAAACTTCTCCAAGGTGGTAACGGCAACATTTTGGATTCTCCCCACAGGCTCGTTCTGATACTCTGCCAGATAGTACGCACGGGCGGTCTCGATGCGCCGCTGGGTGTTGCCCAGAGCTTCCCGTGGAATCTGCCCTTCCTCCACCGGGAGCGGGCTGCTTTTGTCAAAGACCTCGTACCCAACACCTTGGAGATTTTCCCGCAGATGCAGATACGTTTGCTCGTTGAGGAGGTAGACCGCCTCGTTGTCCTTTATTACGGCATCATCTTTCATCAGAACCCTCCCTCAAATTCCAGACTGAACTTGCTGCGGCCATCGGGTTCGGTGCCCAGCAGCACGGTGGCGTTGTAGGTCTTACCCTTGGCGCTCTTGCAGTCCTTCAGGCGGACCCGACCATCCCGCAGCAGCTTATCCGCCACATGAGCGTCCAGACGCTTGCCCAGACGCTTAAAGAACGCATTGTCCTTCCACAGCACGAAACGGCACTCCCGGTTCTCGCAGAACCAGCCCTTTTCACGCTCCACGACAGGCTTACCGCAGTTCGGGCAGACACCAATAATTTTGTTTTTCATAAGCGCATTCGCTCCTTTCCTAGCCTCGGTGGTCGTTACCAGCGAGGAAATCATTTCTTTGATTTCAGTCATAAAAGTTTCCGGCTCCATTTCGCCACGCTCGATTTGCAGCAGTTTTGTTTCCCAATCGGCGGTCATTTCCGGAGACTGAATTTCTTCGGGCATCACGGTGATGAGGGCTTTGCCCTTGTCGGTAGGCAGAAGCACCTTGGTCTTTTTGGTGCCCTTGCGTTCCAGAAAGCCCTTCTGCACCAGCTTTTCAATGGTTGCGGCTCTGGTTGCCGGGGTGCCGATACCCTGACGCTCCACGCCCTCCGGCATACTGTCCGCACTGGCGGTTTCCATAGCGTGCAGCAGGGTGTCCTCGGTAAAATGCTTCGGCGGGGACGTTTGTCCCTCTTTCAGCTCTGCGTTGAGGATGCCACACTCGTTTTCTGCCGCATTTGGCAGGGCGGTGAGTTCCTGTTTACGGTTCAGAATATCTGCCAGCACCTTGCGTTCCACCGCTTTCCAGCCTTCTTCCAGAACCTCCTTGCCCTTGGCGGAGAATTCCTCCCCGGCACATTCGGTGGTCAGCATGGTTTCCAGATACCGGAAGGGTTTGCTCACCGCCATCAGCGTCCGGGCGATAATGAGCTTCAGAACGTTCTGCTCGCCCTTGGGCAGAGCTTCCAGATCGGCTTGCAGCATACTGCGGGTGGGCAGGATGGCGTGGTGGCCGGTGACTTTTTCCCGCTTGACGGTGCGCCGTGTCCGGGGCACCGCCTCGTCCATGTCCTCCGGGGTAATGTCAAAAAAGCCTTCCAGTTCCTCGGTCAGCTCCTCCAGCATCTCCTCGTCATCGTCGGTGATATAGCAGCTATCAGTTCGGGGATAAGTGGTAAGTTTCTTCTCATACAGGCTCTGCACATAGTCCAGCGTCTGCTGTGCGCTGTACCCCAGCAAGCGGTTAGCATCTCGCTGAAGGGTGGTCAGATCGTACAGCGACGGCGGACTCTCGGACTTTTCCTTGCGGGTGATGCGCTGGATCGTTGCTACCATCTCCTTTCGGCAGGCTTCCAGCAGGTCTTCTGCAACGGATTTTTCGGGAATGCGGCGGCTGGATGCCGTGCAGCCACTGGTCAGTTCCAGATCCACCGTGTAAAATTTCTCCGGCACAAAGGCAGCAATGGCGGCATTCCGCACCACCGTCATGGCAAGCACCGGGGTCATAACACGCCCCACCGCCAGCGGCTGACCGTACAGGCACGAAAAAAGCCGGGACGCATTGATGCCGACCATCCAGTCGGCACGTTCCCGGCAGAGTGCTGCATTGTACAGCGCATCATATTCAGTTGACGGTTTCAGGTGGGCGAATCCTTCCCGGATGGCATTTTCCTCCATGCTGGACAGCCATAGGCGAGAAACAGGCTTCTTACATCCAGCCTGTTCATAGACCAGCCGGAAGATTAGTTCTCCCTCCCGGCCGGAATCCGTAGCGCAGATTACGCTCTCCACAGCCGGGCGGTGCATAAGTTTTTGCAGGATGCCAAACTGCTTTTTGGTGCTGGCAGACACCAGATACTGCCACTTTTCCGGCAGGATGGGCAAATCTGCAATGCTCCACTTAACATACTTGGCATCGTAGACATTAGGCGGTGCAAGCTCTACCAGATGACCAACGCACCAGCTTACCAGATAGCCGTTGCCCTCCAGATAACCGTCTTGACGGCGGGTAGCACCGAGGACTTTGGCGTAGGACATGGCCACCGAGGGCTTTTCTGCTACAACTAGAATTAAAATAAGCGTTCCCTCCAATCTGTTTTCATTTGGATATGTACGGCGGCAAATGCCGCCTTGAAATCAGATGGGTTCGGTATCTTCCTCACCGGGTTCCTCCGGCTCGTCCTCGGTGGGAATCTCGAAGTCGCCCTTGTCCTCGGTGTAGTTTGCATCAGGGTCAAGGGCTTCTTTTTCGGCCTGCTTTTTCTGCTTCTGCTTTGCGAAAGCGTAGAAGCTGCCGCCTGCCGCCAGTGCGATCAGCACGACTACGCCCAGAAAGCCGGATGCGATCTTTGTGACCTTGTTTTCCTTGGGCTGTTCCTCGCCGGATGCCGCCGCTTCTTCTGCGGCTTTCTTGGCTTCTTCCTCGGTTTTCAGCTTGTCCTGTTCTGCCTGCGCCGCTGCTTCTTTTTCAGCGGTATAAGCATCCACATCTTCTTCCTCCATCAGTGCCAACAGGTCGGCTTCGTCCACAAGGTTCATAAAGTGGACAGTCTGCTGTCCTTTGGCGTTGCGATCAATGACCAGATAAAAGGTGTTGCCGGACTTGCTGACCAGCGTAATGAACTGTTGTCCGCTGCCATCGGAATAGTCGGTGTGGTAGTCATCCACCAGCGTCAGATTGCCCTCCGGGGTCAGGGCACCAGAGGTTTCGTCCGTGACGGTGACAACATCTTCCTCCACGACTTCCGGCAGAACCGGCTGCTCCACCGGGGTAGCTTCGCCCTCAAAGGCAAAGGCGGGAGCCGCCATGCCAGCGCACAGTGCCGCCGATACCAGCAGCGCACCCAGTTTCTTAATCTTCATCTGCATCGACCTCCTTCTCAAAAGTTGCACCCACAGCAGACAGCGCAGCTGGGGTCGGGGTGGCGGTTGCGGACTGCCGCAGCAGGGCAGCAAGCTGTTCCGGCGTGACCTTTGCAGTCCGCACCATCTCGTTGACCTCGGCGGAATCTTCCTCCTGAATGCGCCGCTCCAGAATCTCGATGCGGTTGTTCAGTTTGATGCGGCGTTCCTTCTCTTTTTCCAGCATCGCCCGCAGCTTATCCGATTTTTCGCTCATAAAACTCCTCCAATCATTTTGAAAGCCGTCCGAACCCGGCGAGATGCTTCTCCCAGTAGGACGAATGAATGTTTGCGTACTTGATGGGGTCTCCAGCGCTGACCATCATGCCGTTGCCAAGGTAGTAGAGTAGGAAAGTGCCGCCTTATCGTATTTCTACGACAGGTTTGCACAGACCTCTCCCAGAACCGTGCTTGCGCCTCTCAACGCACACGGCTCCCCATTTTTTGCTCCATTTCAAAAGTTATTCCGTTTTAGTTCCATGATGAATTCTCATGTGGCATTTGTGGCACACAACGATTGTCTTGCGCCTCTTTGCCAGCATGACTTTTTCCCAATCAGCTTTACCTTTCAGGTTTTTGACCTTGTTTACATGGTGGATTTCATAGCTATCGCTGTCTGTACAGCCGCAGACTTCACAGACTTTGGCCTTCAGACGTTCCTCGAAGGAGGTTGTGTTGTGCGAATAGCGATACGCCAAATCGGGCACTTTTTCCGTCAAATCTTTGCCTTTGCAATCGCTGTACTTAGCGAACATCATACGGCGTTTTCCCTTTTTGGTTTCATACGGAACGCCCCATGCACCAGTCCCATCTCTGTATTCATAACGAACCTTAGCAATTCGGGAGCGATGCTTGTTTGCGAGTGTTTTCAGACAGCTGTATTCCATCAGATAACCAAAGTAAACGAGCTTGTTGAAGTTGCTTGCAATGGCATAATAGTTACAGAGTCCTCGGAGTTCCGCATTATAAATCATTACGATTTCCAAATCCGTGCGGTTCAGCAGAATTGGGCGATGAATAGGAATCAACCTCTTTCCATCCCTTTCAGCGATGCTATGGGACAGTAAATAGGTCTCCACCTTATCTTTCAGTGGAATATTGAGTTCCACTTTGTTGTTCATAGTACGCATTTTTCGTTTTCCAGAGCGTTTGACACTGGCATCCCTGCGCACCCGAACATCAAAACCAAGGAATCGGGCAGGAGTATTGCTGTGCGTAATAAGGGTCTTTTCTTGACTCAACTCCATTTTCAGAGTGTCCCGGACAAAATCCGTGAGTTTTGCCTTAATCGCTTCGCATTCCTCTCTTGTCCCATTGACTGCAATCAGAAAGTCATCTGCATAGCGAACATATTTCAATCGCTTATCGGTACACGCTTTTGCAGGTGTCCGAAACAACTGCTTTGTCAGTTGCTTGTGCTGAGCAATCAGCTGCTCCCGCATTGTTCCTTCAGCTTTCTTGATTTTCTCATGCAGTGCATCTCGTTTGTGTCTTATCGTGTTGTATTCTTCCGTAAAGTTTCTCGGATTGTATCCGTGGTCAAATTCCTTCTTCAGCTGCATAATATACCTGTCCAGTTCGTTCAGATAAATGTTTGCAAGAATCGGGGAGATGATTCCACCCTGCGGGCATCCGCTATAGGTTTCATGGAAGTTCCAATCTTCCATATAGCCGGCTTTCAGAAACATACGAATCAGGTTCAGAAAACGAGCGTCCTTGATTTTTCGGTTCAGCACATCAATCAGCGTGGAATGGTCGATATTATCAAAGCATCCCTTGATGTCACCCTCAATGAACCACTTTGCTCCGGTAAACTCATGCTTGATCATGGCAAGTGCCGTGTGGCAGCTTCTGCCCGGTCTAAAGCCGTGGGAATAGATAGAGAAAATTGGCTCGTAGATGGCTTCCAGAATCATACGGATAGCTTCTTGCACCAGCTTGTCAGCGAATACAGGAAGTCCCAACGGGCGCAGCTTACCGTTCTTCTTTTGAATATAGGTTCTGCGTACCGGCTTGGGTTCATATGACCCTGTTCTCAATGCTTCAATGATGGCTGTCACATACTGCTCGCTAAATCCATCAGCCGTATCATCATTCACACCCTTCGTTCCTGCACCCTTATTGGAGTAAAGATGCTGGTAGGCAATGAAGTAAATATCCGGCCTCAAAAGATAGCGGTACAGTCGTGTAAACACTTCATCTTGGTTCTTTTGGGAATTTTCTTGTAATTTTGTTAAAATCTCCATTGTTGATTTCATTGAGGCTTTCCTCTCTAATCAATTTCTGATTTTAATGCGCAAAAAACTGCTTCTCTTCGCCATGTGAGCGGCTTTCCCGCATCCGATTTTACGGCTTTTCCTGTCAATTCAGGATTCTCGGACTACTATAGAAGCTCCGTTGTCATGCCAGATTTTCAGTGTCATCTTTCTAGCATAGCTTTGAAATTTATCACATTACTGCATTACACATAGCTTTTTCAAGCGTTCTGGTTTAGACAATCTCCAGTTGACGATAGTAGTAGGTCAATGTGAATTATCGGATATGCTTTCGTTCCGTTACTATCGGTTCTCCGACGTGCCGTACAGGGGATTAGCAACCCATAGGAAGGACTCTATTTCCTATGGTCTCTGTACCAAAGGTTTCAGACAATTTTCCTTTGCCCACACGTAACGAGGGCTTGGAACTCACCTTAAACAATTCAGTTTTATCCTTATATTCACTTATCCTTGCGGTTCAGTCGTGCCCGATTGTCTTTAGGCAACTTACCGCTTTCCTGCCGTGCTCTTTTCCCGTACATCTTTCGACTTTCGGTAAAGCAGGTGGATTCCCGCGTTGCTTTGCGGGGTAGTACCTTAGCCACAGCCTCCTTTCTCTACTTCTACTATCGTCCTTACTGGACGCACGATGCCCACATGACTTTTTCCGGGGGTATCATACGTTTCCTCGAAGAAAACAAGATCACCGGGCTTTGCTTCGGCTTCGGAAATGTGCTGGCTTTTCTGCCAAAGACCGTTGGCTGTGGTGCGCCCTACATCATAGCCGTTCTGGTTGTACACCCAACAGACATAACCTGAACAGTCGAAGCCGGTTTCCGGGGTAGAACCGCCCCAGACGTAGGGCGTGCCCACATACTTTTGGGCTTCCTTGTAGATGGCGGCGAACTCGCTGTCCGTCAAGGCTTCTGCCGGAACCTGATAGTCGATGCCCGGTGTGCCGGAGCCGTCAGAACCACCGGGCGGCAGACCGCCGTTGAACAGATAAGGCCGACCACCCAGCGTGTCCTGAAAAATCTCGTACCGTTTCCACTGGTCGGCATTCAATTCTTCCCGAATGACCACTTCCAAGCCACGGTTCACCAGCTTGGTGTGGAAGATGCGGTACTCGTAGGGCACCTGCGTGGGGACTGGGATTCCTGCCGGGCTGATGACCCAGACCGTCTTATACCGTATCTGCACCTCTACCCATGTGGTCAGCTTATACTGCTTTTTGAAGGTCTCCTTCAACTTGCCCTGCACCTCCGACCGGGTATAATCGTCATACAGAGTCGTGAGAAAAGAGGTCAACTGCCATGGGTCATGCTCGATGGGGTCAAGATGGTACTGGTACTCGTTGTAGCCGGGGTGGTCGGTAGGAGTGCGTTTGATCTTTTTATCCAGTTCCTTTTCCAGCTTCTTGTAGTCCTGCTCTGCACCCCGGATGTCCCGATCCTCGGCGGAGTACATGGTCTGCCCGGATACCTGTGTGCCGCCGGAAAAGAGGATGCCGCAGGAGGAAAAGCCGGACATCACCATGAGGATGAGCAAAAGAAAAACGCCCACGATCACCAGAACGTGTGCGTTGCCCTTGGCGGCATTCATCAGCCCCTTTACGGCAGTGCTGACGGCGGTTTTACCTTTTTCTACGGCTTGTTCCACGCCGGACCGGGCAGCAGATGCACCGTTGGATGCCGCCTTGCCGCCTGCGGTCTGCGCCGCCGTGCCCGACCGGGCGGCGGTATAATAGCTTTTGTGAATTTCTTGCCGCTGTTTCCAACGTGAAAGCCAGTTGGAGCCGCCCTCGCTGGTGCCGGATGCGCCTGCATCTTGTGGAGCAGTTGGCCCCGATGCAGAAGATTTTGCGGTCTTAGAGCCTTTCTTGTCCTGCATCTTGGCTTTCTTTTTCAGCTTTCGGGCATAGCGGCTTTTGGAAATATCCCGGACATTTCCTACCGCCTTTTCGCCCTCGCTCAGCGCCTGCGTACCCGCATTGTCGTCCTCGTATGGGTCAACCTCCCGGTGCACCGCAGACCGGGCGGCATGGGCGGCGTACATTTCCCGCTTCTGTGCCTTACTCAACCGGCTCAGTTCGTCCGGGGTCAGTTCCGCCTTGCCGAACCGCAGGTGCTGGGCTTTTTCGGCGGTCTTTTCTGCATCGGTTTTCAGTTTCTTCTTTCTGGGCACCGACTGCTCCACCTTGGCTTTTTTCGGGGGAGAACGGGTCTTTTTGGTTGACGTTTCCTCTTTAATGTTCAGCTTCGGTTCACTCATTTCTGTGCGCCCTCCGAAACTTCACCCAACTTGGTGGTCATAATGCGGTAGAGTTCCAGATCGGTGGGGAAACGGTCCACAAACGGCAGAATGACATTGCCGAAAAACAGCAGCCCTTCGCCCTCGCCGGAGTGGGTCACATAGGAAAGCTGATGGGGCGAAATATTGAGCTGCTTTGCGAGAATTTGCCGGTCTCCTGCCGCCTGATTCAGCATGATGATCATGTCACTGTTCTCGAAAATATTCTCGACTTCACGGGAAGAAAGCAGGTCTTTGACGTTCTGTGTTAATCCAGTCGGGATACCGCCCCACTTGCGGAAACGCTTCCAGATCTCCACGGAATACGCCGCAGTCTGCTCCTCTTTCAGAAGCAGGTGCATCTCGTCCATATAATACCGTGTGGACTTTCCGCTGCTGCGGTTTGCCGTGACACGCCCCCAGACCTGATCCTGCACGATGAGCATACCGAGCTTCTTCATCTGCTTGCCCAGTTCCTTGATGTCGTAGCAGACGATGCGGTTATTGACGTTCACATTCGTGCGATGGTTGAACAGGTTCAGACTACCCTTGACGTAGATCTCCAGTGCGGTGGCAACATGATGGGCTTCTTTCTCGTCCTGTTGGAGCAGGGCATTGTACAAGTCCTCAAGGATGGGCATATTCTCCGGGCAGGGGTCCGCAAAATATTTGCGGTAGATCAGATGCACACAGCGGTCAATGACGGTTTTCTCCACCGGCAGTAGCCCTTCCTTGCCGCCCACCACCAGTTCACACAAAGAAAGAATAAAGTCGGCTTTCAGGGACAGGGGATTATCTTCCTCGGAGTAGTTGGCATTGATGTCCATGGGGTTGATGAACTGGGTACTGTTGGGCGAAATTTTGATGACCTGACCTTTCAGCCGATTTACCAGCGGAGAATACTCTCCCTCAGGATCGTTCACAATAATATCATCGTCCGTCACCAGAAACGCATTGGCGATTTCACGCTTTGCTGAGAAACTTTTGCCGGAGCCGGGAGTACCCAAAATCAAGCCATTCGGGTTCTTCAGCTTCTTCCGGTCCACCATGATAAGGTTGTTGGACAGGGCGTTCAGGCCGTAATACAGGCTTTCTTTGCCGGACTGGTACAGTTCCTGTGTGGTGAACGGAATGAAGATGGCAGTACTGCTGGTGGTCAACCCTCGCTGAATTTCGATCTGACAGTCTGCCAGCGGCAGGCTGCTCATCAGCCCCTGCTCCTGTTGGTAGTCCAGTCTGCACAGGTTGCAGTTGTGCTTCTGTGCAATACTGGATGCCTGAAAAACGTTGTTTTCCAACTCCTGCTCTGTGCGCCCGGTGTTCAAAACGAGGAATGTCACCAAAAACATTCTCTCGTTCTGGCTCTGCAATTCCTTCAAAAGAGCCTTGGCATCTCTGCCGTAGGTCGCCAAATCCGACGGAATGATGTCAATGTCATACCCGGCACGGATGGCTTTCTTCTGGTGGAGTAGGGAGCTGCCGCCTTACTATCTTGCAATAGCAGGTTTGCATC
>OCGZ01001291.1_pt1 | contig 10072 bp, 10 predicted proteins | sample 1538711 | NCBI WGS metagenome assembly OCGZ01 (sample SAMN04571720, study PRJEB22368) | human gut metagenome | biome: human gut; material: stool | host: Homo sapiens | place: Luxembourg | collected 2012-08-17
TTCATGCTTATTATCACCGCCACATCAAAGTGCCGGGTGACAGGCTGGGATTCCGTATCTGCAGAGTTCGTTGTGCATCTTGCGGAAAGACTCATGCTTTACTGCTTGAGTTGGCTATTATCTTCGATTTCTTTGCTCTGCTTTACGGCATATGGATTTACCTGGCCAACGCTGATTCCGTTTGAAATCATCCATGCAGCCAATGCAAACCAGTAGTGACCTGTTGGTTCAAGACCAAGTACTATCTGTTTTTTATCGCGTTTTGCCGCAAGTGCCATCACCCATGCCTTGGCATTCTCAAAACCTTCTGAAGTATTGCTGAATTCAAATGCTCCTCGACTTAACTCCCTTCCTCGGACATCAATTGCCCTGATATAATGAGTCTCACTGCCTATATCGCATCCTACTATAAGCATGTCATCCGTAATGAAAGAGAGTTTATCGTTCTTGGCAAATTTACCGTTTGCTTCCAATTTTCGCCATGTATAGGATCTCAGTTCTTTTTCTACCACCTCTATTTTCTTGTCCAGTTCTTCTTTTGACAAAAGATTAATTGCCTGATTTTCTACATTTACTTTTTTTGTTCTTCTTGATTTAACATTCATCTTGAATACCTCTTGTGTTTTTAGATTTTACTAACTGGCCGGTCAGTAATAATCTAAATTTACTTGAGGTATTCTTTTGGGGCAATTCCCTTTACTCTTTAAAGTATACAGGAAGCTTCCTATAATTTCCTTTCCTTTTCAGCTCTCCTGACAGGATAGGGGATTCCCTTTCCAGAAGCTCATATAGTTCCTTATCCCGGTAATTGGCAAGCCCATCATCATACAGTGCATCGAAATCATACCCATCCCTACGGAAATTTGCAAAGTCCGAAAACCACTGTGCGCTGATAAAAGCGGCTTTTTTCCAAAGAATTTTCCATAGGCGCACCCGCTTTCCCTGATAACAGGTCCCTTCCATTCCCATACGCCCGGTTCCTCCGAAAACCAGGCTTTCGGAACCGTGTGTTCTTCTATGGAAAAGTCCTGAATTTCATTCGCAAAAAGAGGGAGAAAGCCCAATGCCTGAACCGCTTCCTTCAAATCTTCTTTTGTGTAAATTGTAAAATCAAGCCCGCCCATAGTTTTAGAAATCGACCTTGTCCGGATGCAGGCCGGAGCCTCCGCAGTATTCCATCCCGTTTATTGCTTCCATATCCTCGTTTGTAATCTCAAAATCAAACACATCCGCATTTTCGATGATTCGGGACGGAGTCACCGACTTTGGAAGCGGCAGGATGCCGTTTTGCAGGCACCAGCGGATACAAAGCTGTGCTGCAGATTTGCCATATTTCGCAGCAATACTTTTCAGCATCTCATTGCTTAACATCCGCCCTGTTCCAAGAGGGCTCCATGCCTCAACAATGATGTTATGATCTTTGCAGTAAGAAACCGTTTCCTCCTGCATCTGTCCCGGATGGAATTCAATCTGGTTTACCATCGGCTGAACTTCCGTTTCCATAAGCGCCTTTAAATGATGCGGCAAGAAATTACATACGCCGATTGCCTTAATTCGTCCCGCTTTATATAGCTCTGTCATGGCTCTCCACGTTTCAAGATTGATCTGTTCCCAATCCTCAAACTGTGTGGAAGAAGCCGGCCAGTGGATCAAATACAAATCCAGATAATCCAGTTCAAGGTCAGCCATCGTTTTTTCAAAAGCAACCATCGTTTTCCCGTAACCTCTGTCGGAATTCCAAACCTTGCCTGTAACAAAAAGACGGCTTCGTTCCACACCGGAAACTTTAATCCCTTTTCCAACACTGGTTTCGTTTCCATAGCAGGCCGCCGTATCAATATGACAGTATCCTGCCCTGATTGCTTCGCTGACTGCTTTTATGGCTGTGTCCCCGTCTGGCGTCTGCCATGTGCCAAAACCCACACAGGGTATCTCATACCCATTATTCAGCTTAAATGTGTCTTCCATTTTTTTCATTTCAATATTTTCCTATTTTTTTCAAATTTTTCGGCTGCTTCACACATCAGTTCCGCTATCGGAAGGTGCTGCGGAGTTTCCTCCTTCGATGATTGATCCGAAATCGTTCCATTCTGTTTGGATATTATTCTCCTTTTGAATATGAATCTAATTTTTTACCAATTTATATGCCCGGAAACTTTTAATGGTTTCCCACCGTATATGTAATCATTGGATACATGTTTATAAATCATTTTAGGATTCTCAGAGCAGTGATCCAACAATCGAATTACTGTATTTCCCTTCCATTCAACTCGTACCTTGAACTGAAAACAAGGAATAGAATTTATATTTCGGTAAACATTCTCTTCGGTAATATAACTTTCCAACGGATATTTAAATTGAATCTCCTGTCCTGCCTCTGCATTCTGAATGACCACATAGTTTCCTTCTATTTTAAATAGTATCTCCGCACCTTCAGAAAATATCTGTAATTTTGTTTTTTCCCAATATGCCGGAATACGCACACGCACTTTCTGCGTATATTTTTTGGGAATAACTACAAATTTTCCTTCAAACGGTTCATAACTAATCAGTTCCGCATACTCATTCTCAAAAGAATAATGAAAATTAACATCAAACCCCTGAATGGTAGGACGAATCATTTTTTCTGCTATCAAATGGAAACTGCGCATCGCATGGCCGGAACAGCACAGCATCAAAGAAGCTGGAACAAAACGATGTTCAGAAAAATCTGTCCACAGAAAACCTCCTTCGCTCTTATCTAATACATCATCACCATAATAATCATATGGTAATGTATTTAATGTATCCGGATATTCTCCGAAAACCCAACGAAATTCCTCATCTGTAATTCTTCCCTCATGAGCCAGTTCACGATGCCATTCACTTTTTGTAAGGAATTGTGCTTCTTTTGTCTGATTTCTTACATATCGGTCAATCTGTTCATAATATGAAACATCCACCGTTTCAGCAAGATGAATTGCGCTGTATATTAATTCCATATTGCTGCACGCTGGCTCTGTACATGGTGTTGATCCATATCTCGTCACATAAGAGGACAGTCGATCATGTATTTTCTTTCCCCTTGTCAGCAATGACTCATCCTGTGTCAACCTTGCTGCCCGTAAAACTCCACTCAACACCGAAATGCCAGATCGATATAACTGATTCCCAGCAATGTCTCCATTCTCATCAAAAAAACCAGTCGATAAATCCATGCAGTAATATGCCAGTCCCACTCCAAGTGCCCTTGCCTTTTCGTCTCCAAACAACTCATAGCATTTGAGCAAAGGATCTATGATTTCTCCCAAGGCAATCGCTCCCATTCCGATATCACGAATAACCTCAGGGGCAAACATCCGCTGATTTCCAAATTGATGTGACATATGAAACAGAGTTTCTATCATCTTTTTCATGATATGAACCAACCGCTCATCTTGTTCTTCCATATACCAATATAAGAGTGCGTGCAAGGCTCTTGACTGCTCCCACAGGCACATTTTATAGGATTTGTTCCATGGAGAAGAACTGCTGTGAATCAAAAAATCCAGTGGTGATATCTGACGTAAAAATAATTCACGCTGCTTTTTTTCTATTTCTATTCCTTCCTGACTTCCGCAGAGATCACGTGCACATATTTCCCCATAAATTGCATACGGCAACACCTCGCTCCAATCCAAACGATGATGAACAAAATGCGGTTTTTTCTCTCCAAGTGTCACTCCCACATACGGAACATAATCATGATCCGCATCATAATTGAGTGTCATATGCCGCAAACATGGTTCTGCTGCATCTGCAAAATTCAGGCTTTTAGGTCTTCTGTTTATTTCCATTCATTTCCTTCTTTCTAAACATATCAAAAATAATTTTGCAGCTTATACTGTTCAAAGCTTCCAAAATGATATAATCAGCCTTTGATACCTGTCATTGCTATTCCTTCTATAATATATTTCTGCGCAGATAAATACACCAGTACAACTGGCAATATTACGATACTGCACGCTGCCATAAGCACCGGCCAATCCGTAAAATATAATCCTTTAAACGTATTCAGCATCAAGGGAAGGGTAAACTTCTCCTGTGAATTTAAAAATAACATAGGATACAAAAAACTGTTCCAATTCTGCAAAAACGAAAAGATAAACAGAGAACTCAGCGCAGGTTTAATCAAAGGAAGAGTCAATTTGAAAAAGATTCCAGGATATGAACATCCATCTATTTTTCCAGCCTCCATAATTGAATCCGGCAAGCCCATAATAAACTGTCTAAGCATAAATATACCAAAAGGGTAACAGAATGCCGTCGGAAGAATCAGACCCAGATGAGTATCTATCAAACCTACTTTTTGAAACATCTGGAACAGTGGAATCATAATTACCTGTTCGGGAATCATCATCGTTGCAAGCACTAAAAGGAAAATCAGTTCACGGAATTTAAATTGCAACTTTGCAAACGCAAAGGCAGCCATTGAAGCTGTTAAAAGTTGAATCACCACTACAGTCAATACAATTTTTATGCTATTCACAAATGCCTGTCCAAACGGAAGTAATTCCCAAACCTTTCCAAAATTGGAAACCACCAATGGATTCGGGAAAATTTTGGGTGGATACTCATATACCGCATAGGTATCTTTAAATGCAGTTGCTATCATCCAATAAAACGGGAATATCATTATAATACAAATTGTAATAAGTATTATATGTTTTATAATCGAAAACACTTTTTTACTTTTAGCTTTCATAGTTCACCCACCTTTTTGAAACAACATTTTGGAATACTGTCATTCCAAGCAATGCCATGAAAAATATAACTGCCGCAGTACAACTTTGGCCCATTTTAAATAATTTGAACCCGTAATCATAAATGTGCATTACAAACACATAGCTCGCCTTTGCTGGTCCTCCTTCTGTCATTACATATGCCAAATCAAACACTTTAAAACTTGCAATCATTGTCATAATAAATGTAAAGAATATGGTGGGAGACATCATCGGAAGTGTAATTCGAATAAATCTTGTCCACGCACTTGCGCCATCAACCATGGCTGCCTCATAATATACACGTGACACTCCTTCCAGTCCAGCAATATAAATGACAACATTATATCCAAGATTGCACCAGATTCCTATTAATCCAATTGTTAACATTACAGTTTTTGTATCTCCGAGAAGATTGACCCGTCCAAGTTTAATACATTCCAAAAAATAATTCAGGATTCCACAATTTGGTTCCAGAATCCATAACCATATCATTGATACCCCAACTGAGCTTGCAACAATTGGCAAAAAGAAAATCAATCTATATCCGACCTTGCCTTTGATATGCTGAATTGCTGTTGCAATCAGCAATGCAAACACAACATTCCCTGGTATATAAATGAGTGAATATTTCAGTGTATTTACAATAGCTTTATAAAATGCCGGGTCATGAAATTCTGTAATATAATTCTGAATTCCAACAAAAACCGGCTCTGAAATTGCATCCCATTTACAAAAGCTAAAATAGAAAACACAAATAATCGGAATAATGGAAAATAGTAGTAAGCCAATTACCTGCGGTGCAATAAAAATGTATCCCCAGATACCATCGCGTTTTTTTTGCCTCATATTGACTTCAATCCTTCCCTGATGATATTCATAACAGTCCTGTTTTCCCTGAGTACCGGAACCGAAGCATGATTCCCTCATCCTTCGCATTCCGGCACTCAAGTATATTCTTCTTACTGACTGACAATTTGGTTTATCTGATCCTGCAGGCTCTGTAAGGTTGTTTGTACATCTGCAAAATTAGCAAACATCTCATCCTCTGCATCAGAAAGTACATTGGCTGTTTCGGGATGCAGGGAATCTTCCACATATCCACGCACACCCTCTGCACGATATTTCTGCCAGACTTCTTTATGTTCCGGTAAAGCTTCATTCATGAACGTCGCTTCATCCAGACCTGGCAAATCCATAGACGGAATGCAGTTTCCATAATCCTTCAGTCGTAATGTCTGTCCAGTTTCTCCAACGAAATAGCTCAAAAATCTCCACGCAGTTTCTTTATCCTTTGAATTGGATGACATACAAAGCGGAATAGAACTAAGGCATGCTGTACGTTCTCCCGTAAGACCTTTAGGTATCGGACAAATATCAAATTCAAAGTCCTTTATGTCTTTAAAAAGCGGCATCAGCCATCTTCCTGCTTCTACAAACGCAAGCTGTTGTCCCATGAATAAACCGTTGGCATCTATTTTAGAATTGCCATTCCACTGTACTTTCCCATCTTTGATCATATTCTGCATCTTTGTATAGATTGCAACAGATTCCGGACTATTAATAATACATTTTCCATTTTCATCATACATAGTTGCACCACTTGATCTAAACCAGCAAATATTTGATTCCTGATTGTTATCCAGCACCAGCGCAATTTTTCCTGCATCTTTAATCTTGCCTGCCATTTCTTCAAAGGCATTGATATCCCATTTTCCCTGCTCCTCAAGTTCATTCGGATCTTCCAATCCAAGCTCTTTTAACATTGTTTTGTTATAATACAATGCCCGAGGTGCACAATCTGTCGGCAAGCCATACAACTGTCCATCAACTGTCAGATAAGTCAGCAGATTTGAAAAGAAATTATCTTTATTAATATTTTCGTCGTTCTCAATATAGCTGTCCAAGGGTTCTAATTTTCCTCCCAATGCCAGACTATGATAATTACCGTCCGCAACATAATAAAGATCCGGTTCAGTTCCGCTTGCAATCATTGCGAGAAGTTTATCTGAATATCCATTATTTGGAATTGGAATAAAATTCACTTTAACATCCGGATTTGCTTCCATAAATGCTTCATTTAGTGCTTCAAACCGTTTTAGTTCTCCTTCATTTCCCCATGTTGCCCAAGTGATTTCCTTTTGTGCTGCATCGGTTTCCTCGGTTTCGGTTTTATCTGATACCTGCACCTCAGCTGCCGAATCTGCCGATGTAACGGTCTCAGTGTCACCTGCACCACATCCAACAAGCCCCAATACGCTTAGAGCTGTCGCTAATGCACATCCTAAAAACTTTTTTCTCATACCAGTATCCTCCTTTGAATGCTTTTTTAATGTATTTTATAATAATGGCGAATTAGCCATATATTCTTCCATAATGGCAACACTTGAAGTAGATCCTATTCTACTTACTCCAAGATTTATCATTTCTAACGCTGTCTTTAAGGTACGAATCCCTCCGGCTGCCTTGATTTTTACCCCACTTCCTTCAGTTTCCCGTTTCATCAGCGCAACATCCTCAAACGTTGCACCTCCGGTTCCAAAACCCGTAGACGTTTTAATAAAATCAGGCTTTACCTTTGTGGCAATATGACAAAGTGTTTTCTTTTCATCTTCTGTTAAATAGCAATTCTCAAAAATCACCTTAGATACAACACTAAATTCTCTGCAAATATCTGTTATTCTTGCCATTTCACTTTCAATATATGCCGTATCACCTGCTTTCAGTTTGGTCAGATTCACAACATAATCTATTTCATCCGCACCATTCTTAATCGCATTTCTGGTCTCAGACAGCTTATCTTCCAAAGTTGTCTGTCCAAGTGGAAAAGCTATTGCAGCTCCTACATGAACCTGGCTGCCCGCTAAAAACGTTTTACACAGCTTTACTGGAGCAGGATTAATAGCTACCATGCAAAAACCGTATCGTTTACTGTCATCACACAACTTCTTAAACTCTGAAACTGTTGCATTTGCCCGCAAAAGGGTATGGTCAAAATATGAGGCCAATTCCTTTGCTGTTAAAACCTTTTCTGATTTTAAGTTTTCCATCTTCTTTCCTCCTGTATTAATGTATTTATGTCATTACATATATAATTAAATATTTCGACAGCCACTTTCATTTATTTTTATTTTTGAAAACGCTGTCGTATATTCCGTATGAAATCTATACCTGTAACTCGATACTGAAGCTGGTTCTGTCACCTCGGTATCTTGCCACGGAATACTCTACTGCCCTTCCCTCTTTTGTAAAACCTACTGTTTGCACTCTTACCATTGCTTTTCCTTTCGGAATACCAAGTAAATCTTCATCTCGTTTTTTAGCATTTACCGCTTCAAGTACACGCTGTACTCTTGTAACATCTACCTGTGCAAGATCTCTCATACTTTGATACAAAGAACTCTGATTAAAATCCACATTCGTCAGCATCTGGAATTGCCGATATGGAAAATAGCTTTCCACATATACCATCTGCATATCTGATTCGTTCAAGATAAAATAACGGTTCTGTTGCTTCAAGCTTCATTTTTGCATTAATATCTTCCCTTCCGGGAACACACGAAAAATTAATCACCTTAGTAGATGGTTTCAAACCTTTTTCCAACATTTCCTGATTGAATCCCTGCAATTTATTCAGAAATCTTGCATCTATTTTTGTCTTGGAAACAAATGTACCCTTTCCCTTCAGTCGATAAAGATAACCTTCCGATACCAGTTCACCCAACGCTTGACGAATCGTCGGTCTGCTAATACCACAGATTTCACATAATTCTGCTTCCGTCGGAATCATATCCTCTACTTTTAAAGCACCCTCCTGAATCGCCTGTAGTATACCCTGTTTTATCTGATAGTAAAGAGGAACAGGTATTCCCTTATCTACCTTTAAAAAGTTATCTAATTTTACCGCTTCCATGTGTGCTCATCCTTATTTTTATATATTATTGATTATTTCGTGTTGTTTCTTCTAAAGGTTCCCAATTCTCCAAAAACATCTTTGAGACTTTCATAGCTTTTGTTAAAAACCCGATACAGTTCCTCATACAATTGCACATTTTGTTGTTTCGGAATTTGATATGATTGTACCATATTCCACTTTTCAGCAACACTATAATCTGCAAACATTCCTATACCAACACCCGCACAGATTGCAGCTCCCATAGATGTAGCTTCCTCCAGATATTGTGGAAATTCAAGTTTTTTTCCATATATATCCGATAGAATTTGCCTCCAAACCATGCTCTTTACACCACCTCCTATCATTGTTATGGTTTGCACAGGCTGTATCTGTTCTAAAAGTTCGAGAATTACCTTCAGATTATAGCCTACTCCTTCCAACACAGAACGCAGCATATCCTCCTTTGAAGTAGAAATTCCAATTCCTATAAATGCCGCTCTAGCATCCACATTCCATCTTGGAGAACGCTCTCCCAATAAATATGGCAAATACAATAACCCGTTTGCACCCGGAGGCGAACTACTAATTCCCTGCTCTAACAACATATAAAAATCTTTCTGTTCTTCATGAGCAATTTTTCTCTCTAATTGGCAAAAAGCATCTCGATACCAGGCATAAGACATTCCAGCAGTCTGCATTGTCCCGCATGGTGTATATAATTTTGGATCCAGATGTATCCAGTTAAAGGTTCTCATCTGATCATCATAGAAAGGATGATCAGATGCCATACTAATCCAAGATGACGACCCTAGTACATTATAAATTTTTCCTTTACGAACAACACCTGCTCCAACACAGGCGCAAGAACCATCTCCGCCACCAATTACAACTGGCATCCCCTCAATCAATCCAGTTTCTTTCGCTGCCTGTTTTGTGACTGTACCAGCAATATCGGAAGAACTATGCAATTCAGGAAGTAATTCTGCCCGAATTTGAAATGCCTGGATCAATTCAGTCGACCAAGTTTGTTTTTCAATATCTAACAAATTTGTTCCTGATGCATCACTTAAGTCTGTCACAAACTGGCCTGTCAGTCGATAAATAATGTAATCTTTTGCTTGAAGCATACGATATGCTCTATCATAAATCTGCGGTTCATTTTCCTTAATCCATAATAGCTTAGCAGCACTATATGATGCACTTAAGCGGTGTCCAGTAATTTGATAACCACGTTTTTCTCCAATGGCATCCTTCATAAATTGTTCCTGCTTAACACTGCGTGTATCAGCCCATATCATCATAGGTCTGAGCGGCACTCCGTCCTGATCAACCACCAGACATCCCATCATCTGTCCAGAAAAACTAACTGCAGCAATATCCTCTGCCTTTATACCTGTTTTTTCTAACAACTGTTTTGTTGAATTACAAACTGCCCGCC
>OCGZ01001292.1_pt1 | contig 10070 bp, 7 predicted proteins | sample 1538711 | NCBI WGS metagenome assembly OCGZ01 (sample SAMN04571720, study PRJEB22368) | human gut metagenome | biome: human gut; material: stool | host: Homo sapiens | place: Luxembourg | collected 2012-08-17
CCGTTATTTTTTCGAGAGATTCTTTAATCGTTTCCTTGATGGAAAGTTCGGAAAGAACATCATTTAAATCATTTTCACGAATCTTTACAGTAATGATGTGAAAAACTTCATAATCAAGATTCAGTTTTAAATTTTTCATTTGAAGAGTACAATAATCTTCGGTAAGAGTTTCTGTTAAAAGCTGTGTAAAAAACTGCTGCCGAAGAAGAGGAATACTTTCTGTGTAAATGTTCTCCAAGCGGGTGCGGTTCATTTTCTCGGCATATTCTTTTTCGAGTTCCTCATGCATTGTAGTGAGAAGTTTCTGCATTTCGTTGTAGTCGATTGGTTTCATGATGTATTGTGAAACTCCATAGCTGATAGCGGTTCTGGCATATTCAAAATCATCCCAACCGGAAAAAAGAATAATTTTCGTGTTTATGTAGTTCTCATGAATGGTTTTAGAAAGCTCTAAACCGTCCATAAATGGCATTTTAATATCACTGATTAAAAGGTCTGGGTGATATTCTTCAATGAGTTCTAAGGCCTCTTTCCCGTTTTGTGCCGTACCAACAACGGAGAAACCAAGGCTCTCCCAGTCGATGCCGTTTTTCATTCCATATAATATTTGCTGTTCATCATCGGCTAAAATAATAGTAAAGTTTATCAAGATTTTTTCCTCATTTTTCCTGTAGTTTATTTGTGGTTATTTATATGGTATTTGCTTTTAAGTTTGTTTTTTTATAGTTACGTTGTTGTTTATTTTGAAATTTATTTTTTATAGTTGTTTTTCTATTTATTGTGTTATTTATTTTTGACATAGTTCCTTTGGTATGGATTTTGCTACTTATTTTATTATTTTGTAGCCGTTTAGATTGTACCATAAATAAGAGCAAGTCGATTACATTTTATATCAATCAACTTGCCCTTACTTATTTGCCCTATAATGTTTTATAACTGTTCCGAAACATAGAATTTATTTGAAATGTAAGTTTGTAAATTTAATGAATCGGAATAGTTAGTGTTATATACTTTGCACAGTATCCTGTTGTTATATTGCAGATAGCTCTGTATTTTTAGATTAATCTTATACCTTGTGTAATATTCTGCGATTATTCTTCAGCTTTACCACTGATCTTAGCAACTACTTTTTTCATAAACTCATCATTAAGCTTATATTTAGTCTTAAATACAACGTAAGCAAGAATGATGCCGAGAGCTGGTACAATGCACATCAGCACACGGATGGAGTTCTGTGTTGCTAAAGACTGTACTGCATTTGGAACGTATCCAGTTAACTCTAATACGAATCCGATTGCTAAAGCTGTAAAAGCTGCGGTCAGTTTTACGATTAATGTCTGAAGGGAGAATACGACACCTTCATTTCTGACACCTAATACATATTCGCCATAATCAACAACGTCTGCAAGGAAAACGGTAGCACATCCAAGTTCAAGACCTGTACCAGTTTTAACGATAATTCCCGCAATTGCAGTTAAAGGAATATTAGAAGGACATACAAATCCTACAATGAGCAGTAAGATAAGGCCGATTGGTGGAAGCGTACAAGCCATTAAGAATGCCTTTTTTCTGGATAATAATTTTGTGACTTTAGGGAAGATTAATAATCCAACTACCTCTGCAACAGATGCACTGATCATGAAAGCAGATAACATTCCGGCATTATTGCAAACATAGCTGAAATAATATGTAGCAACACCCATGATAGCCTGAATTCCAATATTGTATAATAAAATTAAGAGGACAGCCCATCTTAACTGGTCATTCTTTTTGATTACAGTGAAAATATCTCTGAATTTCATTTTCTCTGCAGTTCCGGTAGCCTGCTGTTTCTTTGGCAGGTTGATAACGCAGACAGCCATTGTAAAAATAAAGGTTGCTGCGATAATTAATGCAAATCTGTGGTAACCAGTATAGTTGCCGCCAAGTCCTTTGATAATCTGAACACCGAAGCCGGCGATGATAAGAGACTGACCGATGCTGGCAAAAATTCTTGGTAAAACAGATACTTTTTCACGTTCTTCCGGGTCGGAAGTTAAGTTAGGAATAATAGACCAATACGGAATATCCATAATCGTATAAGTCATTCCCCATAAAACATAAACGACAGATGCAAATACACAAAGACTTACACCTGATAAATGAAAGTCTGTAAATACGGTAATGAATACAAAAGCGTTAATCAATGTACCGATAACAAGCCACGGAACGAATTTACCCCACCGGCTTCTCGTATTATCAACAATCATACCCATAAATAAATCGTTAAAAGCATCCCACAACTTTGCAACGAAGAACATACTTCCGATAAATGCGGGAGCAACTTTAATAATATCTGTAAAATAAATCATAGAAAAAGTTGCAATCATTCCATAGATTAAGTCTTTTCCTAATGCACCAAAGGCAAAGCAGTACTTCACACGATTTGGTATTTTTCCTTGGTATATAACACCACTGTTACTGTTGTTTTCCATTTTTCCTCTCCTCTTTTTTTATTTGCGTGTTTCTTAACTTGATTGGAGTTTAGCATTTTAGAAAAAAGAATGACATTTGATATTCTATTTAAAAAATATGAATTTCTATTTTGGAAGATTGGATTAGAAGTGGGATTATGGTAGACTAATTGAGAATCACAGGAAATATTTTGAGAAAGAAAATGAAAGAAAATAGGAGAATATAAGAGAAAAATAAAAAAAGGGGCAAATAAAAAATGAAAGAAGATATATATGAAAATAAATGGGATAAACTACTGAAAATCCATACAATGGGACGCGATGATTCCAATGCAGGACAATATTATTATCCCTATGAACCAACGCCATATTCTGTATTAGAAAGGCTGGCAAACACAGGAATCATAAGAAAAGGCAATACACTTCTTGATTACGGGTGTGGAAAAGGCCGTGTAGACTTTTTCCTTGCCTATCAGACCAGATGCAGGTCCATCGGCGTGGAATATGATGAGAGAATCTACAATAAAGCAATAGAAAACAAAGAAAAAGCCATTTCAGCAGGAAGAGTAGCATTTAAAGCGGAAAATGCCGAATACTTTTCTGTACCAAGAGAAGTAGATAGAATTTACTTCTTTAACCCATTTTCACTTGAAATTTTGCAAAAAGTGATACACAGGATACTAGAATCCTATTACGAAAAACCAAGAGAGATAAAACTACTGTTTTATTATCCGTCAGATGAATATATTTCTTATTTAATGACCGTAGATGAATTTATGTTTGAAGACGAAATAGATTGCAGAGATTTATTTCCGGGAAATGATATGAGAGAGCGGATTGTGATATTTGGATTATAAATACTTCAATCAGAAAATGATATTACTTATCTATTATATTCGGTAATGAAATTGCGGCGTTTTTAATATCATTTTCATATAATATTATTGCAATGAGTAAAATAATTGCTGGAATATATCTTTTATACGATTTTATAACATTAATCTTATATACATTGATTTTATTTTTGTAATCTTCTCTGCTATCTCTCTGGATATTACAAAATTCAAAATTACCACAAATTTTAATAATACGAGGCAGGATAAAAATGGAAAATAAACATATTCAAAATAATAGAAATGAAAATAATAAGGAAAATGATACAACAAAAAAGATAGGGAAAATACATATTCAAGAAAATGAATATATAAAAAATCGAAATAATTTTTACAATCAGGAAGATATTCAAGGAAATGTACACTATGACAGTACACATAAAGAAGGACATTCTCATAAGCATGAGGAATTGTCAGAACATCAACATATTGGTAAATCAGAAAAGTCATCAGTGAATCAGCATACTCATAAATCAGGAGAGGCATCAGTGTGCCAGCATACCCATACCCATGTAGATGCAAACGGAAATGTTTACACTCATACACACACCCATTCGCCCCAAATCGTGAAAAACGAACTAAACCGAATTGCCCGGATTATAGGTCATATGAAGTCTATAAAAATTATGATTGAATCTGGAAGAGACTGCAGCGAAGTGTTAATCCAGCTCGCCGCTGTAGATGCCGCAGTCAAGAGCCTTAGCCGGGTTATATTGAAAGAACATATGTCAACTTGTATTGTTGATGCGATAAAAACGGGGGATGATGAGGCGATTGAAGCATTGAATGAGGCGATAGACAAGTTTATGAAGTAAATTCTGGAGTTCGTCTGCCTCGCCAGCTCGGTAATTCAAAATTCACCATTGACATTTGGAAAGAAAAGGATTATTATATGCAAACAAGTTCGTTAGTGAACTAATTGCCGAAAGGCAACCTAAGGAATATGAAAAAGATACATAACAGGAGGATAAAACTATGCGGGATTCGTTAATTAATACCTGTGGAATGAAGATGCGTAAGCTTCTTGATAAAAAGTCAGAGGTGTTTGCACAGAAATACGGAGTGAGAAATGTAGAACTGGAGATTCTTTTATTTTTATATCATTCACCATGTGGTGATACAGCAAAAGATATTGTGGAGGAGAAGAATTTATCCAAAGCACACATTTCAAAGTCTGTAGATAATTTACGGGCGAAAGGTTTTGTCGTTTTGACAGAGGATGAGAATGACCGCAGAAAGAGACACATTGAGTTGACTGAGAAGGCTGTGGAAGCAGCGAAAAATATGCTGGAGGTTCATAATGAATGTAAAGAGGTTGTCATGCGTTATGTGACGGATGAGGAGAAAGAACTTATGAACCAGATAATGCAGAAGATGCTTCGCAGTCTGGATGAGGAACTTCAAAAGTAACAGAATTACTTTACGGAAATATTTACAGATAGCATTTACAGGAAGTATTTTTAATGGCATCGACTGATAATGCCACTGGAAAATGACCGGGAGAAATTTTAGATAATTTTTGGAGTATTGATGAAGATGATGACCAAAGAGTTAGTCAGATTAGAAGAAAGGAATGCAGTATATGAAGTCAGTGGCAATAGAAAGGGAATTTGGCAGCGGAGGACGGGATATCGGAATTCGCATCGCGAAAGAGGCACAGATTCCTTACTATGATGGACAGTTGCTGATTGAGGCCGCGAAAGGATATGGCATAGAGATTGCAACTCTTAAGGAGTTTGACGAGAATAAAGTAGGAAGTTTTCTCTATAATATTGCGATGATGGCAGGCTATAATCAGTATGAAAATATGGCGAAAATTAATGAGATTTTTTATGGAATGAAAGAGACAATCAAGAATCTTCATGCAGAAGGTCCGGCGGTTTTTATCGGAAGATGTTCTACAGAAATTTTGAAATCCTGCGAAGATGTTGTGACAGTTTTTGTTCGCTGTAGTGATAAGGAGAAGAGGGTACAGCGCATTTTTGATAAGGAAAATGTAGACACGATGCAGAAGGCACGTCGTTTAATGGACAGAAAGGATTGGGGCAGGGAAAAGTATTTTAAGTTCTGGACGAAAAAGGACTGGAAGGACGAGAAGAACTATGATCTGGTTCTTGATACAGCGAAGTTTTCTTTGGAGGAGTGCTCAGAGATTTTATTGAAGAGGATGAACGAGTAGGCATTGGAAAGTATAATAATAAACGATGCTGATTTTTGATGAACATAGTAGTCAGAGTAAAATTGTTTTGACAAAAAGTAGTTGGAGGACATAAAGAATGACAAAAATATTTAAAAATATGGCCCCATACTGGTATATGATCGTTGCGATTGTGCTGTTGCTTATTGTGCAGGCGTTTGGCGATTTGTCGCTGCCGCAGTATACGTCAGATATCATTGATGTGGGAATTCAGAATAAAGGTGTGGAGCATATTCTTCCTGTGAAAATGACGGAGGATGAGTATGAGATTTCGCAGTTGTATATGACTTCGAAAGAGAAGAAAATATGGAAAGATACTTATGAGAAAAAAGGTGAGTATTACATTTGCAAGGCGGAGGATGAGGAGAAGCTGGATCAGTTAGATGATACATTTCTTACAGCGATTTTCTTAAATCATAACATGTCAAATGTAAAAGAATCGCAGTTTAAGAAGATGATTAAGAATTCGATTGCTTCGAATCCTGCGATGGCTCCGATGAAGGATAAAATAGATGATATGAGTGTCGATGAGATTGGAAAGATGCTCAACATGAAGTTTAAAAGCTTTCAGGAGGAAGATGATAACGGGAAAAAGGTTATTTACGTTGATGTGCGCCCAATGCTGTATCAGATGAAGCAGACAGGAATGATGAGTGCCAAAGATATCCAGAAGTCCAGAGAAGAAATCGAAAAGAAAATGAATGATATTGGAGAGAGTACTTTATTTTCTACAGGTGTTGCCTATGCGACAAAATGTGATAAAGCTGCAGGAGTAGATATCGATAAGATACAGACAGATTATCTCTGGAAAGAAGGCGGCCGTATGCTTGGAATTGCATTTATGATTCTGGTAGCGGCGATTGGAGTCGGTTTTCTTGCTTCTAAGGTAGGTGCGAGTATTGGCAGGGATTTGCGAGGAAAAATCTATAAAAAGGTTATGGGATTTTCAAATGCGGAAATGAACCGTTTTTCTACAGCATCTCTTATTACAAGAAGTACAAACGATATTCAGCAGATTCAGATGGTTACAGCAGTTATGCTGAGACTTCTTTTGTATGCACCGATTATCGGAATTGGTGGAATTATTAAAGTGTATCAGACCGGAGCAGGAATGGAATGGATTATTGCTCTTGCGGTTGTTGTGATTCTCGGATTTGTTATGCTGCTTGTTTCGATAGCGATGCCGAAGTTCAAAATTATGCAGACATTAGTAGATGGTCTTAACCTTGTTTCCAGAGAGATTTTAACAGGACTTTCTGTTATTCGTGCATTTGGCAGAGAGAAAACAGAGGAAGAGCGTTTTGACGAAGCGAATAAAAAGTTGACAGGTACGCAGCTTTTTACAAACCGTATTATGACGTTTATGATGCCGGGAATGATGTTTATCATGTACAGTGTTACCATTCTAATCACATGGGTTTCCGCACAAAAAATTGATGCGGGTACGTTACAGGTTGGTGCGATGACAGCGTTTATTACTTATGCAATGCAGATCGTTATGGCATTTCTTATGATGACAGCGATGTCTATTATGGTACCAAGAGCGGGTGTTGCAGCAGATCGTATTGATGAAGTTCTTAAGACAGAAGCTTCTGTTCAGAATGTGAAGAAGCCAGAAACGCTTAAGGAGCATAAAGGTGTTCTGGAATTCTCACATGTGGATTTCAAGTATCCGGGAGCAGAACATAACGTGCTTTCTGATATTGATTTTAAAGTGGAGCCAGGCAAGACAACGGCAATTATCGGAAGTACCGGCTGTGGAAAGTCTACGCTGGTTAATCTGATTCCAAGATTTTATGATGTGACAGGTGGACAGATTACATTAGATGGCAAAGATATTCGCCGGATTTCTATGGAAGAACTCCGAGAGGAAATCGGATTTGTGCCACAGAAAGGTGTTCTTTTCTCAGGAACAATCGCTTCTAACCTGCGATTTGGAAAAGCAGATGCGACAGATGAGGATATAAAAGAAGCAGCAGAAATTGCCCAGGCGACAGAATTTATTGAGACGAAAAAAGAAAAATACGACAGTCCGATTGCCCAGGGCGGAAGTAATGTATCTGGTGGACAGAAACAGCGTCTTGCGATTGCAAGAGCGATTGCGAAAAAGGCAAAAGTACTTGTATTTGACGATAGCTTTTCCGCACTTGATATGAAGACAGATGCAGCACTTCGTAAGGAATTAAATGAAAAGGTGCAGGATGCATCTATCGTAATTGTAGCGCAGAGAGTCAGCACGATTTTACATGCAGATCAGATTCTTGTTTTGGATGATGGAAAGATTGTTGGAAAAGGAACACATGAAGAACTGCTGAAAAACTGTGAGGTATATCTTCAGATTGCTAAGTCACAGCTTTCTGAAAAGGAGCTTGGACTTGAGAAATTAGGTTTGGCAGAAGAAAAAGCAGAGAAGGAAACAAATAAGAAAGAAATCCTTTCTACAAAAATTGATGAGAAAGAAAATAACAAATTAAAGGAAAAGTCTGATGACAAGAAGTTAAAACATAAGAAAGGAGGTAAGTAAAATGGCTGAAAATAAAGCAGGAACATCAAACAGAGGCCCAATGGGGGGTCGTGGCCCGATGGGTGGCGGAAGAAGAATGATGCAAGGTGGAGAGAAGGCAAAGAACTTCAGTGGTTCTTTTAAGAAACTCATTCGCTATATTGGAAATTATAAATTTGCGATTCTTGCGGTAATGATTTTTGCGGCAATATCTACAGTATTTTCAGTAGCTGGACCAAAGGTTATGGGAAAGGCAACTACTGCGCTGGCCGAAGGCCTGATGAAAAAGATTGCCGGAACAGGCGGGATTGATTTTACCCGTATCGGAAAGATCCTTTTGCTTACTTTAGGATTGTATCTGACAAGTACAGTGTTTAACTTTTTACAGGGATGGATTATGACAGGCGTAACACAGAAAATATGTTACCGCCTTCGAAAAGAAATCTCGGAGAAAATTAACCGTATGCCGATGAAGTACTTTGAAAGTCGTACTTATGGTGAAGTTCTTTCAAGAATCACCAACGATGTAGATACATTAGGTCAGGGATTAAACCAGAGTGTAACGCAGGTTATTACTTCAACAGCAACGCTTATTGGTGTCGTTGTAATGATGCTCACCATTTCACCGTTAATGACATTAATTGCATTTATCATTTTACCGGTATCGGCAATCTTAATGTCTACAGTCGTAAAGTTTTCTCAGAAATATTTCCGCACACAGCAGGAATATCTTGGACATATTAATGGACAGGTAGAAGAAAGTTATGGTGGTCATCTGGTCATTAAAGCATTTAACAAAGAAAAAGATATGGTAAAAACATTTGATGAAACCAATGGAGTCTTATATGAATCCGCATGGAAATCTCAGTTTTTGTCAGGTTTAATGCAGCCAATCATGGCATTTGTCGGAAACCTTGGGTATGCCGGAGTTGCTATTTCCGGTGGACTGTTAGCAATTAGAGGAACGATTGGTGTCGGTGATATTCAGGCATTTATTCAGTATGTAAAGAACTTTACACAGCCAATCCAGCAGATTGCTCAGGTTATCAATCAGGTACAGTCCATGACAGCAGCCTCCGAGAGAGTATTTGAATTCTTAGAAGAAGAGGAAGAAGATCAGGAACACGAGGGAGCGGTATCTGTAGAAAACGTAACAGGAGAAGTGAAATTCTTTCATGTGAATTTTGGCTACAATCCAAATCAGACGATTATCAACGATTTTTCTGTAGACGTAAAGCCGGGTCAGAAAATCGCAATTGTCGGGCCTACCGGTGCAGGAAAAACAACAATGGTGAAACTGCTTATGCGTTTCTATGATGTAAATAGTGGTCAGATTCTTTTAGATAATCATGATGTTCGTGATTATAACAGACGTGATCTTCGTAAAGCATTTGGAATGGTGTTACAGGATACATGGCTCTATAAAGGAACTATTATGGAAAATATCCGTTATGGACGTTTGGATGCAACAGATGAAGAAGTTATCGAGGCAGCAAAAGCAGCTCATGCAGACAGCTTTATCCGAACACTTCCAGGCGGTTACAACATGGAACTTAATGAAGATGCAAGTAATGTGTCTCAGGGACAGAAACAGCTCCTTACTATCGCAAGAGCTATTTTGGCAGACAGCAAGGTAATGATTCTTGATGAGGCAACATCTTCTGTAGATACTCGTACAGAGGCTCTTATCCAAAAGGCGATGGATAATCTTATGGAAGGCAGAACGAGTTTTGTAATCGCGCATAGATTGTCTACGATTAAAAATGCAGATGTGATTCTTGTGATGAAAGATGGAGATATTATCGAACAGGGAAATCATGAGGAGTTACTTGCGAAAGGTGGATTCTATGCTCAATTGTATAATTCACAGTTTGAAGAAGCTGCATAATAGAGTTTGAATTCTGGTTTGCCGCAGGCAAGGAGACGCTCTCAGTAAATAAAATAACCTATATTTGTGACTTTAGTCGCTGCGGTTTGAATACTCGCTTACACACGCTCGTATCCAAACCTTGCTCCGAGGCCAC
>OCGZ01001311.1_pt1 | contig 9924 bp, 19 predicted proteins | sample 1538711 | NCBI WGS metagenome assembly OCGZ01 (sample SAMN04571720, study PRJEB22368) | human gut metagenome | biome: human gut; material: stool | host: Homo sapiens | place: Luxembourg | collected 2012-08-17
GTGCGCGCTTTCTGCTCCGCCGCCATATCTTCAAACAGATCGGTGATCGCATCGCCCTTAGACTGGAACTCGCACGCATTGAACGGAATGCCTCCCGCCGCCTGCGGCCAGATACCCGCCGTGTGATCCACATAGTAAGGCGCAAACCCCGCCTCCTCCAGTTCCTCCGCGCTCAGTCCTTTCGTGAGCTGACGGACGATGGAAGCAACCATCTCAAGATGTGCCAGCTCATATGCGCCTCGATGTTGGAAGTGGTTCTATTTAAGTTCTAGAACTTTATCTGCAGATGCGTTAAGTTCCCTGCAGATCCCCGCCAGTGCTATGGCGCTTGGTGTCAGCTCATTGTTTTCCCATCTGGATATATCTTTTTGATACACATGCAGGCGCTTCGCAAGCTCCTGCTGTGTCATTCCGCTTTCCTTCCGTGCTTTTTTTATGTTTTCTCCTAAATTCATTGATTCTTTTTTACCTCCTCTCTATATTCTTCGCGCTTCTTTTCTAATATATCCAATCTCCGCTTATGCCCTCTATTTATCTCGTTTATACACTGCCGGTATTTTCGTTGCATTTCCCGGCAGTAATCTGAACACAATGTTGTGGTTGTGGTTGTGGAAAATTTACGTCCACAGTATACACATACTTTTTCTGCTGCCCTCCTTCTCTCTTTTCTCTTCTCCTGCTGATTTGTTTTCTTATTATATTCGCTCTTTCGTTGTCTCTGCCATTCCAACAATGCTTCTCTCTTGCAATCGTCACAATATTTCTGCCTACCTCCTGATACCACGTATTCTTTTCCACATCTCTCACATTTATCGATGCTCCCTATTTTTCTCTGCGGTCCGTTCTTTTTGTAGCGCCTAGTGCTTTCTTTTTGTGCCTCGTATGCACAGTCCGGACATCTCCTCGCTCGTGGCCCGCCAAAAAATTCGCCTCCACAATCCTGGCATGTTCTGATTCTAACCACGGTATCTGCCTTTCTCTTTTTGGCGCATTCCGGGCAATAGTAATGTTCATATGGCGCCCAGAAATTTTTCCCGCAACTTTGGCATACTTTTTGTGTTTTAATCATCATTTACCCCCTTTAATTTAGAACATTTTTTCAACTACAACCGGCTCCCGCATTACGATTTCTCCCTCATCTTCTCCGTATGCAGTCTCATATGCTCCTAAGATATAGCAGTGATCTGTGCCAAACACTACATCTACATCCATGTCTTCCATGCTGGTCGGTACGTTTATGTTCCAGTCAATCTTATATGCAGATACTCCGTCAAGTTCCTCCAGATTTTCATATTCCTGCGTTCCGTACTCTGGAAATTCTCTCTCGCACTCTCTGTCACTATTGGATTTGGAATTTTCCTCGATCATCATTCCCACTGTTCTTTCCTTATTTTCAAAACGGTTTCCGTAACACTCAAACTCTCCATCATTTTCGATCTTTTCTATTACTCTCTGCAATTCCTGTTTAAATTCTTTGTATGTCATGTTTCCGTTCCTCTCTTTCTGATATTACAATATACCTTTTTTGGTATATTGCCAATACCTTTTTCGGTATATTTTAAATACGAATTTAAAGGCTACAGTATGCTATATCAACACTAAGGATACTCGCGAGCCGGCATTGATTTTCGCCATATCTCGCTCGGTAAGTTACAAAAATGGCATCGGCGAGATTGATATATCGGACTATGCGACCCCACTCATGGTATTGTCTGCAAATGTTTCAGGATCTGCTGCGACTCATAGTGCCTATGCGTCTGCGTCTGGTGGCAAATTACGATCGGTACTTAACAACGAGACATACAGTGGCACTTTACCAACGGTTTTTACTATGCTTTGCGCAAAACAATAACTACTATCGAAAATAGATTTCTATTTTAACTCCTTGAAGATTGTCCGCGCTTGCCAACATATTCTTACCGAAATCATACCAGCTCGTTATAGCAAATTCTCCATTTTTAGACTGATCAAATCTGTTGTATTTTGCTATGCAATAACTTTCGGTTGGGGAAGCGGCACTTTGCATTTGGAAAACAACCTCATCTGCCCATACCGGAAATATAAAATGATATCCCCATCCCATACCAGTATAGCTCACAACAAATTTTACTTCGGAGGATTTCTGTATAACCGGATCTTCGATAAAACCCGTGAAAGAATTTGAATTAGTTGATACCGCGGTACCTTTCGTCCAAGTACTATTTAACTTACTCCCTAAATTCGTATTTAAATTATTCTCCCGGGCTCAAGCATCATCCATCCCAAGCATCTGCAAAAGTCTCCTGTCCAGCTCAAAGCATCCGTTCGCAAGCTTGCCGTTGGAAAAATAATGTCTACCACCATCGGCGGCATCGGAGTGATCTTATACTCAGCATGGCATACCGCTGTATATAGATCCCTCACAGTCTTATTTAACTCAGCATACTGTTCTTTTCCCTTGCACCCTGCAGTTGCAAGGATCGGCACCTGCTCCTCGCCGATCCTTGCATACAGCGTACAGATATACAGCCCGCCGTCCTTGGTTAAATCCATTGTTATCCCATCCAAAATCTCAGGATACTTATGTTTTGTCGCATCTCTTATGAGCCTCTTAAGCACTACCACCATCTTTTTATCTACTTCTCCCGGTAGCGACATCCTCTGATCGGCTGTGTTCGCCGTATAGTGATTTATATACTCTATCATCTGTTAGGTCTCCTCTGGCACATAAACAATTATGGTCTTTTCATCTCCGTCATAGCTTCCTGCCTTTGTTTTGCATTCCGGATAGTCTCTCTTATATTCTTTGTAGAGCATCTTCACTTCTTTGCATCCTAGGCTTTTTTCAATTTCTTTTTGCTCTTGATAGCATTTAGGGCAGACTCCGAATTTTTCTAGATACTCGATCCTTCTGTGTCTCTCTTCATTTTTTCCAAACAATTCTACTGTTGCTTCGTGCCCACACGAAAAATTCACATCGTACTTCATTTTTCATCCTCACTTTCTTTGACCGATTGGATATAGACCATCATTAGTTCCGCGAGCTTGCTTGCCTGGCTTACACCTTCTTTTGCGCAGGTCTCTTTAAATGCTTCTGCAATTTCTTTGTTTAGTTTATAGCTTTTCGATATATAGCCTATCTTCTCGTGATACTTCTTAGTCGCTGCTGTCTGTGTGTTGGGATTTCTTTTTTCCATTGTTTTTCCACTCTTTTCTGATTTTGTATGCCACATCCACAAGCATATATATTGACGCCATTATCAATATTACGCTTGCGTAGGCATTGTGTCTTGATGCCGCATAAATAATGATCGCGGCTACTAAAAAAACTTCGCTAAATCTTATCCTTTTCATTTCCTTCAAGATGAGTTATACTTATTTTAAAGGTTCGGGGCTTTCGCCCCTTACCTCACTTAAGAGCCTGTATAAGACTTGCCAGACCTGCGAAAAACGTTCCCAGCGCTATCAGCAGTTCAGTGATAAGTTTTATCAGGTTCTTCTTTTTTTGTTTCTTCTTACCCATCTCTTATGTCACCTCCTTATGTATATATATTATCATAGGGTGCACCCTATGTCAACAATTTTTTGTGAAAAAGCAAAAAAGCCGGCAGGATTTCTCCCGCCGGCTCCCTATTATTTGAGATACTTTTTTGAGGCAAAACCTGTATACTTTTTGTACGCCACATATAACCAGACTGTGTCTCCCAACGTCGTGTGGTATCCGTAGCAGCGTACTTTTTCGCCTTTTGGGATCGTAAGGACGATGTCCTTATTCGTTCCGGCTCCTGCACGCAGCCTTAAGTTTGCCGTTGTTGTGTATGCCTTGTTATACGCCGCACTCTTTGCCTTCGCTGCTTCTGTGTGGTTCTTTGATGCAGTCACATTGTCAGCTACCGCTGTCTGATCTACCTTCTCTGTTGTTCCGGTGTCCCAGCTTGACATGAACTTCTCAGGCGTGCCGTACTGATTTCTCAGCTTTGTTGCCGTGCTTCCCCAGTTCGGAAGCTGAAAGTGTGGCTTGTCCTTAATAGACTTCCACGATCCGCCCCACTCAAGACCGATACTCTGTCCGAGTTTTCCAACTTTATCAAACAGTCCGGTGGCGTTGTTAAATGCATCGTCTGATGTCTTTCCGTCTCCATCCACGTCCACAATGAGGTAAAAATCAAAGGCAACACCCCACTGGTGCATAGAACTGTAGGATGTTCCTTTGCAGTTTGTCACGATGGATCCGCCTGTGGTTCGCCCTTTGGCATATAAGGCATCCTGCTCTGCCACGGTGCGCACACACTCAGATATTCCGATCGTGATGCCATTCTGCTGGCACAGCGCTTTCAGCTGTTCAACTTTTTTCTGTAATTCCGGATGTAACTGACTCACATTTCTCATGTTTTATTCCTCCTTGCTTTCCACTTCTGGCAGTCCTGTGATTGACATCAACATTGATAAGACACCGGCCAGGAGCGACGCCGACGCAACATACTCCCAGTCTACCTGTCCCATTGCCGCCGCCGCACCGATTCCTGCAATCGCCGCCTGCGCCATAGTCTTAATTGCTCTGATTCCCGCTGCTTTGACCCATTTTTTTGTGTCTACGCTTGCTTTCCATACTCCATTTTTCATTCTGTTTCTCCTTCCTTCGGCTCTGTTGGCAGTGCCATAAGAGCCTCATACAACTTTGTCCCCACGCCGTTACCGTGCAGCGCGTGATATTGTTTATACTCGTCCTCAAGTGCCTGCTTCACATACAGCGGGCAATACTCCAGATCGTCGTGATACTTGTTGTACAACCTTATCAAATCCGCTCGTAGCAGCGCTCTTACTCCTCTTCGCGTGGCTGTGATCTGTGTGTACAAGTATGCTAATACGCTGGCAAAAAAGGTGATGATCTGCCAGTTCTCCCCTATCGTCTCCAGCACGTTCCTGCTCCTCTCTTTTACTCCACCGCCTCGCGCAGTTCCTGCTTCTCCGCATCTGTGAGCTTACTGTATCCCTCAAGGATCTCATCTAACACTTTGCCTTCGCTCACTCTTTTTTTGATGACTCTTACCATGATGTTTTTTGCAGCCTTACTCATCACTCTCACCTCCTCCCAGTAGCTCTGCAATCACTTCGTCCTGCTCTTCCTGCGTTTTTTCGAGGACGCTGATGCGCCGCTCGGTGTCACTTGGCACTTTAAACGCAACGGTAATCGAATTATCCCCGTTTACAGTAACCGCCGCAAACGTAACATTCCTGTACGCTCCATAGATCTGCTGATCCTCTCCCGACACATCAACCGCCGTCGCTGATTCAAATTTCTCAACAGCATCTGCGACGGTCATATTCTGCAGCGTAAAGCTTACGCTGTCGTTCGACGTCACGATCAACAGTGCCTCGTAGCTTTTTCCGTCGATATGGACATACTCTTTTTCTTTTGCAGCTGCTACTGCTGCATTCTCGTTTTCATTGCTCATAAAAAATCCTCCTTAAAATAAAATAAGACCTTGCGGTCTTTGATTGATTGGTTTCTACATATTTTAAATACGAATTTAGAAAAGCTGACCAGATACAATGATGGACTGCTTACGCATGTTGATGGCACGAAAAACAATATTACTATAGCTGGTAATGGAGGCGGCGGAACTGTGGGACAAATAACACTGGATAAAGGTATTTGGCTCTTGTGCGTTGAGGGCTGGAACATTAGCGCCAACCCTGGATATTATTCCATGCGAGAAATGATGGGGACAACTATAGCTGCTAATGTTAATGGTCATAGGACTTACGGTATATCAATGACATGTATTGCTTATATCAGTAGCAAAGAAACAATACCGCTAACATATGTAAATTGGGGAGACACCGTTGTCACTTTTGCGTCTACAGATCAGCCGAGCATTTACGCTTATAAACTTAAAAATATTTAGTCGATGGTCACCATTCAAAGAAAATAACGCAAAGTACATGACCTACACTCTGCCAGTATAAGATCCAGAAACGCTCCAGGAAACATTTATGTTTTGGTTTTCGCTAATACCATTTTGATGATATGACACAATAGTAAATCCATTTTTGGATTTGCTTTGAGCATATAAAACACATGGTGATACCGAAGCCACATCTCCATAATACGTTATCTGTATTGCATAATCAGAATTAGGCATAGGATCTGCAAAAGTTATCGCTGCAATTTTTGTATTCGCATCGTTGTGAGCCAGTACCACACATCCACTTTTATACTTTTTTAAATTCGTATTTAGCTGCTCCAGCTTATACGCAAGCGTCCCCTCGAGTGATGCGTTCTTCTCTGTCGCGGCCAGTGCCATGCCTGTGCTGTCTGTCACCGCCGCCGAACTGGACACCTTTACATGCCCCGTCACACTCCCCGTGGCTTTTAAAGCCATGTGTGCAATGATCTCTTTGACTGCTTTTGCAATCTTTCCAAGTGCCAGCTTTAAGCTTTCTCCCGGTGTCAATTCTTCCAGTGCCTCGCTCTCCGTATAGGTTGGCTCTTCTAACTCCGCCAGATCTTCTGCCAATGCATACACCCCGGTGCTGACCGTGATCTCTACATTCTCCGCGTTTCCGACCTTGGTGTAGAACTCCTGTATGTATGTGATCGGTGTGCTCTCCGGCGGCATATAGTCAGCTTCGATCGCTACGGCGATTGAGTACAACACTCCGTCCGATGCTGTGTCGCCGCTTGCTTTCGCAAAAATTCCGATCTCCGTCATCCTGTAACCGTTGGTAACATTTCGGTTGTCGATTGCCGCTTTAAGCTTCACTGCGCTGTCTTTTGCTTTTTCCACGCTGTTAAATGAGCTTTCCTGCCTCTTATTCTTCAAGCTTGTGCGCTTGCGCAATACATCCTTGCTTTTTTCCTCTTCCGTGTACTCTCCGTCTCCAATCTCCATTCGCACAAAATCAATCTTTACGCCGTCTGTGATCGACTGCGCAATAAGATCTGCTCCTGCATCCGTCAGGTAAGCATCGTTAAATCTTGCCATACTTATGTATCCTCCTCTTTAATATAGTTCCGCATCATTGTGATCGCTGCTGTAGCACTCGTGCCTGTCTCCCAGTGCTCCCTTAACACCTCAACTGCCGTATCAATGTCGTCCTCAACTGCGCATCCTCTCCCGTTGCTTATAATGTGACAGCCTGCATAAACCGCTCCCTCATGCTCCCTACTTAACTGTATCTCCTCCAGGTGCGACCTTACGTTTTTTACATTCCGTATGATTTTTTCAAAATACTCCATGTCTGATGCCGACAACACAGCGTCTGTCTTGATCTTAAAGTGATATGGCTCTCCTCCATACTCAAACCACTCTGATATCTCTCCCTCTCCAAACACGGCGCTTATCAGCTCTTCCACGGCACTCGGTGTCCCTGCTCTGTGATACCACAGCATCGTCTTTTTTACGATTTCTCTTTTTATTGAGATGTCCATGTTTTCGTCGTAGTACTGCGCGCGCAATTCTACTGCCAGCAAATCCAGTATGTCTTCCGGCAGTTTGTCAATGGCTGCATACACACTTGCTCTCTCTGCATATCCTACCATTTTGCCTATTGCCCTTTTTATCGCATAGCTAAGCGCCACTACCTCCGCCTTATACTTTAACGGCTCTGGCATTACCTGCAACATCTCCGACTCTGTGTACTTAATCACTTTCGACACCTCCATATTTAACTACTGGTGTCCCAGTCAGCGTTGCCACCTGGTTATTGGCCACAATCGTAAACACCGGCTTTTTTATCTCCGTGCGCTTTACTCCTGCATCGATAAGCTTGCTTATAAGCTTCTCCGGGTTAATATCCCGGCCGATCCTCTCCGTCTGCCACATCCGATACGCTTCAATCGCATCCTCGACGTTCTTTTTTACCGCTGCAGCCTTGTTCTTTTCGCTCTCTGCAACATAGTAAGTGAGCTCTATCTCAAACTCCGCTGTCTCCGGGGCATCGACATTGACCTTGTCTGTCAACGGTCTCTCCGTTTTTGCAGATACATTTTTTAACACGTCCGCAATAAGCGCTGCTCCCGGTATCCCGTCGCTTGTGATAAACCGGATGTCTACCACTCCCGCGGATGGCGAGTCAACCTTTACATCCGTAATGCTCTCACTACATTTTTTAACCTTTGCAACATAAGCATCTTCCGGTCCTGCCACCGAGTAATCTGACGGTGCTAAATAGATCCGATCGGCCAGTTCCTCGTCGCTTTCTGCATCTGTTCCACCCTCTGTTTTACTGATGTTCGCCACGCTCCCTATGTAGGCTATCGGCTCCATTACCTTATTTATATCGCCCGCCTCATATGCATTTGTTGCCGTTCCGGTGTCTGCACATTTAATCTGCACATCGACATACTCCGCACCCGCCGGAATCTCTGCATCCTCCGTCGTATAAAAAAAGACATTGTCCCCAGCTGTCACGCCGGTGCCCATCGGTATCGCGATCGCTTCTGACCGTTTTTCCGACACCGAAAATCTCTCGATCGCCGTTGATCCCTCCCCGGATTTTCGCTCGACGCCCTTGAGTGCGCCCAAATTATCCAAAAAGTCTGCATAGGCATACTTTAAAAATGACTGCTTCCCGGCACGGTCAATGTACTGCATGCCCTGATAAATCTGCAAAGCCGCCGCATACAGTATCATCCTGTATGGATCTGCTTTTCCAAGCGTAAGCTCTGTGCCTGACTCCTCGGCATACTTTGTGCAGAAATCCGCTACCATCTCATCCATGAGAGTCTCAACCGTCAAGTTGTCGATAAAGTTGATTTCCGGATAATTGTCCAGATCTTTTATTGTGCTACTCATTTATGCGTCTCCTCCCTTTTCGAGATGGATGGACGGAATCAACATGCCATTTTCGCCGTCCTCCTCATATGTTACCTCGGCAACCTTTACTCTTGGCTCATACGTCGCTGTTTTTCGCACAACCTCAAGCGTAAACTTGCTTTTTGCCACTGGCAGAGGATCGCCGACAAAATTTATGTCCAGCCCGAACTCTCTGTCCATCGGCTGTGTCCCGGCTTTTGTGGCGTACAAGTTTCTTAAATTTGTCTCTATCTGTTCTATCTCCGGCCCCGAATAATCCGACAACAGCTTTACGCTTTTTGTATCAAATTCCATACTCCCCTCCTATGTATACTCCTCCATTGTGATCTCTACTGTTGCCTTTGCTAACTCACCGCCGGAATATACTGCATCCCACGCCTCGCTTATGTTCGTGATGCAAAACCTATTGTCTCCAATTGGCTTGTTGCCGATCACGAGATAATCAGCATATCCGCTCTCCGTCATAAACTCTAAATCTGTAAGCATTTTTTGTGGGCGGACTCCCAATGTTGCATCCAGGGTCATCGAAAACTTAATGTTTCGCAATCCCGCTCCGATATACTCCTTTTTAGGCTTATGGTTTATCAGCTTATGGTCACTATATTGTGCAGATACCGTCTGCTTTAATTCCGAAAACGTAAGCACTCGTTTATCGCTCACCTCAAACACTATCGGTCCGAACGTACCAATCTGTCCCATCCTTATCTCCTACTTTTTATCTGATTGATCTCCATCCAACGCTGCCAGTCTTTCCATGATTTTTTTTAGAGATGTGCTCCACGAGTCATCCTCCAGCTTTAAATCTGCCTCTGATACAAAGTACATTTCTGCTTTTGCCTGGTGCTTTATCTCTTCTGCGTTCACATCCAGCTTTTTTCCTTCTGCTTCGTAGGTCACGTTCGCCGTGCTTGTCACAGCAATATCCGTGACAGATTCTCCATCTTCTGATGCTTCTCCAATCTTAATTTCCGGCGCTGCTATACTCCAGGTGTCCGCGGATGTACTCATCTGCTCTGCCCGCTCTGTCAACTTTGTTGCCGCCTCGATCTTTATCTCTGGCGAGTTTAATTCGATTCCGTTTATCCCTGTGATCTGCACCGTTCCAGCTACTAGATAGTATATT
>OCGZ01001354.1_pt1 | contig 9665 bp, 6 predicted proteins | sample 1538711 | NCBI WGS metagenome assembly OCGZ01 (sample SAMN04571720, study PRJEB22368) | human gut metagenome | biome: human gut; material: stool | host: Homo sapiens | place: Luxembourg | collected 2012-08-17
ATTCTCTGGCACATTATGAAAGAGTATTCGTACTATGGATTTAATGAGTTTATTATTTGCGCAGGTTACAAACAGCATGTGATTAAAGAATGGTTTGCAGATTATTATCTTCACAACAGCGATATCACGTTTGATTTCAGCAATGGTGGAGAGATGACGGTACATAACAATGTGGCGGAGCCATGGAAAGTCACTATTGTAGATACCGGTCTTAATACAATGACGGGAGGCAGAATTAAGAGAATCCAGCCGTATGTTGGAAATGAGCCGTTCATGCTTACTTATGGGGATGGCGTATCGGATGTAAATATGCAGGAACTGTTAAAATTTCATCAGGAACATGGAAAGATCGCTACACTCACAGCAGTACATGTAGGACAGAGATTTGGCGTGCTTGATATTGACCGTGAGAGCAAGTCCATTCGTGCGTTCCGTGAGAAATCAGAGGCGGATGGTTCCAGAATCAACGCAGGATATATGGTATTACAGCCTGAAATTTTCGATTATATTGAAGGAGATGACACTGTATTTGAACAGGAACCTTTAAGAAGACTGGCGGCAGAAGATCAGTTAAAAGCGTACAAGCATAACGGATACTGGCAGTGCATGGATACCAAACGTGAGAAAGAACAGCTGGAAGAGTTAATAAATAAGGGAGAGGCACCTTGGATGGTGTGGACAAGATAAATGTTAGAATTTTACAGAGGTAAAAAAGTACTTGTAACCGGACATACCGGATTTAAAGGATCATGGTTGTGCAGGATACTTGTCAAGGCGGGAGCTGACGTGACGGGGTATTCATTAGAAGCACCGACGAACCCAAATCTTTTTTCGATGTGTCAGGTAGAAGATCGGATGCACTCTGTGATTGGAGATATCAGGGACAGAGAACATCTGATGCGTGTTTTTGATGAAGCAGAGCCGGAAATTGTGCTTCATCTTGCAGCACAGCCAATCGTGAGGGATTCTTATAAGGATCCGGTGTACACATATGAAACGAATGTCATGGGGACGGTGAATGTCTGTGAGTGTGTGCGGCTGCATCCTTGTGTAAAGTCGTTTCTTAATGTCACAACGGACAAGGTGTATGAGAATAAGGAATGGGAGTGGGGATATCGTGAGAATGAACCTCTGGATGGGTATGATCCATATTCCAACAGCAAATCCTGCTCAGAATTAGTGACACACAGCTACATCCATTCATTTTATTGCGATATGGATGTAGCTGTGTCTACTGCACGTGCCGGTAATGTCATCGGCGGTGGAGATTTTGCAAATGACCGGATTGTACCAGACTGTGTGAGAGCTGCAGAAAAAAAGCGGGATGTTATTGTGCGGAACCCACATTCGACCAGACCGTACCAGCATGTACTTGAGCCTCTGGCAATTTATCTTACCATAGCAAAGGCACAGTATGAAGATAAGAAATATGCAGGTTTTTACAATGTGGGACCGGATGATAAGGACTGTGTCACTACCGGACAGCTAGTAGATCTGTTTTGCAAAAAGTGGGGAGAGGAGTTAAAGTGGGTAAACCAGTATGATGGCGGACCACACGAGGCAAATTTCCTGAAGCTGGATTGCTCTAAGATTAAACGCGTATTTGGTTGGAGACCACGTTGGGGCGTGGAGGATGCAATTGAAAAGACTGTGGAGTGGTCAAAGATCTATTTAGCAGGACAGAGTGTCTGTGAATGCATGGATGATCAGATTGATGAATTTTTTGGGGGGAAATAGAAATGAAGGTAAAAATTGCAGAATGGATTGCGGATTATTTAGTTGAGCGCGGAATAAAATATAATTTCACTGTTCCTGGAGGCGGTGCGATGCACCTCAATGTAGCATTTGGGCATAAGGAAGGTCTGAAGAATATCTTTGTGCAACATGAGCAGGCAGCAGCAATAGCAGCAGAAGGGTACGTGAGAATGTATAATGAAATGCCGCTGGTTTGCTGTACGACTGGACCAGGAGGAACCAATACATTGACAGGTGTATTGGGAGCTTGGTTAGATTCGATTCCGATGTTTATTATCTCAGGTCAGGTTCGTTATGCTACTACAGCAAGATATAATAATATTGGTGTAAGAGCGATGGGAGATCAGGAATATGATATCACTCCTTGTGTAGCACATATGACGAAGTATGCGGTAATGATTACAAACCCAAAGATGGTAAAGTATCATATTGATAAAGCTCTTTATCTTGCGACGACGGGAAGACCAGGTCCGGTATGGTTAGATATACCGCTTGATATTCAAGGAGGATATATAGATACAGACAGTTTTGTAGAGTTTAATCCAGCAGAAATTGAGGAAACACTTCCACCAAAGGTTTCTGAAAGCGTGATTGACAGAGTGATTGAACTTGTTAATAAAGCTAAGAGACCAGTTATTAATGCGGGAAATGGTATTCGTATTGCTGGTGCACATCCGGAATTTTTGCAATTGGTTAAGAAACTGGATATTCCGGTTGTAACGGGATGGGATAGTATTGATTTAATTGCTGATGAGGATTCGTGTTACGTAGGAAGAGCGGGGCTGATGGGGGATCGCGCAGGAAACTGGGCAATTCAAAATAGTGATTTGATTTTATCGGTTGGTAGCCGACTGGGTGTAAGACAGGTTGGGTATAACGTGAAAAATTGGGCACGTGAAGCCTTTGTTATAATGGTGGATATTGATAAAGAAGAATTACGTAAACCGAGTATTCATGTGGAACTTCCTATTCAGGCAGATGCAAAAGACTTTTTGGTTAAGTTGAATACTGCATTGTTAAACCGGGAGGTTGTTCAACATACAGAATGGAAATCGATTTGTCAGGCTTGGAAAAGAGATTACCCTGTGGTACGCCCTGAACATTATAAGGATGCTGAGTTTGCGAATGTTTATTGCTTTATAAAAGAGTTGAGTCGGCGTTTGCCTGAAGGACAGACTACTGTTGTGGGAAATGGAAGCGCATGTGTTGTTGGAAGTCATGGTTATGTAATTAAAAAAGATCAACGTTTTATTATTAATAGCGGTGCTGCTTCAATGGGGTATGATTTACCGGCTGCTATTGGTGCATGCTTTGCAGAAGATAGGAAAGAAATTATCTGCTTGTCCGGCGATGGAAGCATACAGATGAATCTACAGGAATTACAAACAATTGTGTTTCACAATTTGCCAATTAAGATCTTTGTCATAAATAATCAAGGATATCATTCAATGAGACAGACCCAGGGTAATTTGTTCCCAGAGTTTACAACTATTGGTGTGGGACCAGAGAGCCATGATCTTAGTTTCCCAAGCATGGAGAAGATTGCATGGGCATATGGAATGCCATATGTAAGCATAAAATCCAATAAAGAAATGGGATCCGTGTTGGAGAAAGTGTTAGGCATGGATGGTTATTGCATCTGCGAAATTTTTGTTGATACAAAACAGAAGTTTGAACCGAAATCAGCAACGAAGCGTCTGGAAGATGGTACATTGGTGAGCCCTCCACTGGAAGATCTGGCACCTTTCTTGCCAAGAGAAGAACTTGAAAAAATAATGTTAATTCCGTTGTGGCCAGAGGTATAAGATGAGAGCAATTATTACGGGACCGACAGGAGCGGTTGGAATATCTTTAATACAAGAATTATGTGATCATGGATGGGAGGTCGTTGCGGTTGCACGACCTCATTCAAAACGTTTGGATGCAATTCCTAGATTGAAAAATGTTACTGTGGTAGAGTGTGCTTTGGAAAATATAAAAGATCTTTCTGATTATGTGGAAGGCAAGGTGGACGTATTCTATCATTTTGGATGGGATGGAACATATGGAAATAGCAGGCTGGATGTTCAGGAACAGAATAAAAATGTAGGATATACATTGGAAGCGGTATCAGCTGCAAAAAAATTAGGCTGTTCAGTATTTGTTGGTGCAGGGAGTCAGAGTGAGTTTGGACATGTCCAAGGGGTATTACACCCCGATATGCCGTGCAGACCGGATAACGGCTATGGGGCAGCTAAGCTTGCAGCGTGCCATATGAGCAGGGTTATGTGCAATAATTTGGGAATAAGGCATGAGTGGTGCAGAATCGTAAGTTTATATGGACCATTTGACGGAGATCATACCATGGTTATGAGTGTGATTCGTAATCTGCTAGAAGGCAGAAAACCGTCATGTACAAATGGAGATCAGATTTGGGACTATATATATAGTAAAGACGCTGCTAGAGCATTTCGGTTAGTGGCGGAGTCCGGTAAGGATGGCGAAATATATTGTTTTGGAACAGGAAAAACAAGAACATTGCGTCAGTATATTGAAGTGATTAGAGACACAATTGATTCTAATTTGGAAATAGGATTTGGGGAACTGCCCTATTATCAGAATCAAGTTATGCACTTAGAAGCAGACATTGCAAATTTGAAGAATGATACGGGATTTGAGCCTAGATATACATTTGAAGAAGGTATACGTGAAACGATAGATTGGATGAAGAAGAGAGTAGAACAAACTGGAGAAAAAGATGAAAACAATTAGTGTAATGATACCTACCTATAATGAAGAAGAGAATATTGTGCCTATTACGCAGGCGGTTATTGAAGTGATTACGAAAGAACTTCCTGCCTATGATTATGAAATTGTTATAATAGATAATTGTTCACAAGATAAAACAAGAAGCCTGATTAAAGAATTGTGTGCAGGTAATCCTAAAATTAAAGCGATTTTAAACGTGACAAATTTTGGACAATTTAATTCACCATTTTATGGGTTATGTCAGACAAGCGGAGATTGCACAATTTCTATTTGCGCAGATTTTCAGGATCCTGTTGAGCTGATTCCTACTTTCGTGCACGAGTGGGAAAATGGTTATAAAATTGTATGTGGAGTAAAAACATCTAGTAAAGAGAATCCGATCGTATATACAGCACGGACTATTTACTACAAATTGATTCATAAATTTTCAGAAGTAGATATGATTGAGCATTTTACGGGATTTGGCTTGTATGATAAATCATTCATCCATTTGCTCAATCAGTTAAATGATTCAATGCCATTTATTCGAGGTATAGTTGCAGAATATGGATTTAAAAGAAAATTGGTGGAGTATGAGCAGCCTAAACGGAGAGCAGGAAAATCTTCTAACAATTTTATGACATTATATGATGCTGCAATGCTAAGTTTTACATCTTATACGAAGGTTGGATTGAGAATAGCAACCTTTATTGGTGCCTTTGCGGCTTTTGTGTCTATTATTGTTGCAATTGTTTATTTAATTATAAAAATTGCTAATTGGAATACTATGCCATGGGGAACTGCCCCTATCATGATTATGGTGTGTTTAATTGGCGCTGTTCAATTGTTGTTTATTGGCGTTATAGGAGAATACGTATTAAATATTAATAAACGTGTAATGAACAGACCGCTTGTTGTTGAAGAAGAGAGATTAAATTTTGAAGAACAAAAGTAATTCAAGGAGTAATGTTATGGGTAAAGCAAGAAAAAGCAACATAGAATTATTGCGCATATTGTGTATGCTAGTGTTGATTGTTCATCACTGTGTTTTACATGGAAAAGCCGTTGAAATGGATCCGTGCATAAACAGAGAAATAGCGAATTTCTTTATTCCGGCAGGTAAAATTGCTTTTGATGCTTTTTTGGCAATTAGTATGTACTTTTTGGTAGACCAAGATTTTAGATTTACCAAATTTTGTAAGACTTGGCTCATGGTATTTTTCTATTCAATTTTGTTTACTTTTGTCAGCATGGGGTTAGGTTTGCAAGTTGAGGGTAAAACGATTTTTGCAAGTTTTTTCCCTATAATAGGGAATGCACATGGATTCGCAGCTGCGTATTTGGCTTTCTATTTATTATTGCCCTTTTTAAAAAAGGTGCAGGTGGGAATATCACAGTTTCAAAATAAATGGCTTGTTATATTGCTGATTATTTTCCAGATTGGAACACAGATGATGGGGTCTATAACAGGCTATTATCAGAATTTATTTAGTGAATTATTATTATTTGTTTTATGTTTCTTTTTATCTGGTTATTTAAAAAAGTATCCATTAAAAATATGTAGCAAAAAGTGTTGGTTATGTTTGATAATCGTTGCGGTATATGCTTTGCGTTTGTCGTTGAGTTATATTCAAACAGAGTCTATTATTATACAAAAAATAACATATTTTATAGCATTAAATATTGGTGATGAGTCGTCAATTTTTAATTTAGTAGCAGGATATGCGCTTTTTTATCTTTTCTTGAATATTCAAATGCCATATATTAAAGGTATTAATATGTTGGCGACAGGCGCTTTTCCAGTATTACTGATTCATGATCATAATGTTTTTAGATATGTAATCTGGGATAGAGTTTTTAAAGTTCCTATGTGGTATTATAGTAATAAATTTGTTTTACATTTGGGTTTTGTAGTTGTTTGTACATATTTTGTTGGATATATTATTGAATGTGTAAGGAAAACTATCGAAAATAAATTGATATTTAATAACAAAAAATTGAAAAGTATATTGAATAAAGTTGATCTTAAAATAAATGGTTGCTAGAAGTTGTTAGACACAAAAAATGAACGGTATATGGAAAAGTTAAGTTTTGAATGTTAATCAATATGGTGTCTTGAATTGTAAAAATATTTTGGGCTAGAAATGATAGGATTACTCCTATCATTTCTAATATTAAGAGAAAATATATCAAATAACTTAGAAAGAGATATTATATACAAAATGATGAGATGGAGATAACTGTAATGAAAAAAAAGGTTAATTTAAATTTGATATTTTCTATTGGATTGTTAGGCTGTGTAGCAATTTATTTGGGAATTATGATTATAACAAGAAGCAAATTGATTGATACATACTATGTAAATGATTTTACAAACACATACATGGATTATTTCAATATGTTAGCCAATTTATCTAATTTAAATCCGTATGAAAATGATGCTAACTATCCTGCAATGTGCTTTTTGATTTGGCGCGTTATGATGCATATGATACCGCTAGATGCAGTAAATGAAGATGGATTTTTCTTTCGAGATTATTTGCCAGCAACGTTAGGATATATTATATATAGTATTATTATTGTGGTGGCAGTTTGGGAGATTCTTAAAACCTATATCAATGGAAATAAGGTTGAAAAGTTAATTATTTCTGCCAGCGTGATTCTTTCAGGACCTTTTATATTTACAATAGAGAGAGGAAACATTATTATTTTATCATTTTTGTTTTTGCTTGCTTTTTGTTTCTTATATCAGTCTGATAAAAAAGCAGTGCGCTATATTGGATATTTTTGTCTGGCTATGTCAGCAGCTATAAAGATATATCCAGCAATTTTTGGCGTGATGCTTTTAATAAAGAAGAAAGCTTCGCTGAAGGAAATAATGGCAACAATTATTATGGGAGTAATTGTTTTCGTATTACCATTTTTCTTCTTTGACGGGTTTCAATCGTTAAGTGATATGTTCAACGGTATCTTTTTTGCATCGAATTTACAAGCAAACTGGGGAATGGGGTATAATTTTTGCTTCTCAAATCTTATAAAAATTATGGCAAGTCTAACGGGGGGATTATATGAGCAAATAGCAGGGGGATACAAAATAATAGGTATTGTAGTTTGTGTATTTATTTTTTTGCTGAATGATGCTGAATGGAAGAAACTTTTTGCGTTAGCTTTAATATGTATATGGATACCTGATTTTTCATATACATATACATTGATTCTTTTTATTCCGGCATTGATTGCATATTTTAATTCAGAAAAATATTATGAAGGTATTACAAGCGTGATTTACAGAACGTTGTTTTTAATTATATTCATGCCAATTGCTTTACCGTCAATGTCACATTTTGATTATGAAGGGGCGAAGTTTCCTTTAAGTTATCCAACGCTGATTATTAATATGGCTATTGTTTTAATGGCGGTTTGTCTTTTGTTTGATGGCATAGTAAATACGTCCTGCAATTACTTATTAAAAAATAGAAATGTGGCTAAAATCTCAAAAGAAAGAGCAGTCGCTGAGGAGACAAAGAATAATATAGGGGGAAAAATTTGGGAAAAGATAGAAAAGCTGATAGAGTTTATCCTGACGAAAGTTTTTCACTTGAAAATAAATGATAAACAATCGGAAGCATTGCTACAGTTTGTAAAATTTGGGGTTGTAGGATTAAGTAATACACTAATTTCTTATATTTTGTATATAGGGGCACTGTTCTTTTTTGAGAAGAATGATTTGATTCCTAATATAGACTATTTGATTGCGCAAGTTATTGCATTTGTATTAAGCGTACTATGGTCCTTTTATTGGAATAACAAGTATGTTTTCAAAAAAGGCGAGGATAGAAGGCGAAATATTGTTTTGGCGTTATTGAAAACATATGTTTCTTATGCCTTTACGGGATTGATTTTAAATAGTATTTTATCATTTGTCTGGGTAGAAATCCTTCATGTATCTAAAATTATAGCACCAATTATAAATTTATTAGTAAGTGTGCCTGTAAATTATATTATGAATAAATGTTGGGCATTTAAAGATAAGTGAAATGTTTTGATAATATAATTTTTTTGAAAAAGGATATGAAATGAAAAAGATAAATTTCTGTAATGGTTTTATATATTTATATATTATTTTGCCAGTAATTATCTTTCTTGTAGGTTGGACCAAATTTTATTTTGGAATTCCGTGTGCGATTACTTTGTTCGCATGTTGGTATCGTATGTCGATAGAAGAGTCAATCATTAAATTCCCCAAAGGGGATGAACGCAGCAAGGAAAAAATAATTGCTGCGTTTCTTTTAATTTTGCTATGGGTATATTTATCTGGAATTGGGAAGTTTGTATTTCAAAATTCAGATCATAATTGCAGAAATCCTATATTTGAAATTCTTGTAAATTATTCGTGGCCAGTAACAAAAGATATCATTACAGATGCAGGCGTAATGCATAAAGGATTGATTTATTATATAGGTTTTTGGATGCCCGCAGCTGTAGTCGGAAAAGTGTTTGGGATGACGGCGGGATACTGTTTTCAAGCTTTATGGGCTGCATGTGGTATTTTTATTTTTTATAGTTTGGTTACAAGCGTACTAAAAGAAGTAAAAATTTGGCCATTGATTATATTTGTTTTTTTTAGTGGATTGGATGTCCTAGGATATTTTTTGGTAAATGGTACATTTGAAAATATGCATAGTTGGGCAGAAATTCCATGGATGCCGGATTATGAGTTTACGGGAATAATGGCTCATTTAGAGTGGTGGTCTTCTGATTTCCAGTTTTCAAGTATGACAACACAACTTTTTTGGGTATTTAACCAGGCGCTTCCAGCATGGATTATTTTAATGCTTCTTTATGTACAGAAGAAGAATCGTTTTATTGTTTTAATTTTAAGTTGTGCGCTATTATCAAGCACAATACCATTTGTTGGACTGTTGCCATTTGTTTTTTACTTTATTTTTTCTAGAAAATATGATGGTTGTAGAGCGGGAGACTATTGGAGTCGATGGTTTAGAGATACGTTTACATTTGAAAATATTTTGGGAGGTGGTATAGTAGGAATTAGTTGTTTTATTTATTTAAAGGGGAATGAAGTGGGACAGAAGATTGAAGCGTCTTCATCTATTTACAATAAGGGATATTTATTTATATATATTTTATTTATTTTGGTTGAGGTTGGAGTGTATTATATCGCA